>CAJHXR010000067.1_pt1 | contig 10096 bp, 9 predicted proteins | sample 9198421 | NCBI WGS metagenome assembly CAJHXR01 (sample SAMEA7708331, study PRJEB35096) | sediment metagenome | biome: marine neritic benthic zone biome [ENVO:01000025]; feature: sediment [ENVO:00002007]; material: shallow marine sediment [ENVO:03000034] sea grass bed [ENVO_01000059] ... | reverse complement strand
CCACATCGCGAAGCTTTTTTACTGCGTCCTTGCCCCCCATGCCATTCGGAATATTCACGTCCAGAATCGCGGCGTCGAAGGGATACCCGCACTTTTTCGCCTTGGTATAATATTCAACCGCCTCATCTCCGTTTCTGGTTAAAAACACCCGGTACCCGGAAACCTTGAGCATATGAAACATGAAATTCCTGATGGTGAATTCATCGTCCATCACGAGAATGCTTCCTTTGTGGCTCAACGAACGTACTTTTTTTGCCTTCGACATCATCTCGGTCACCATTTCTTCATCAGAGTTATTCTCGATAAGCTTACAGGCATTCTGTCTCATAGTTGTCCTCCTGTTGTAAAGTCGTAGTGAGATGCGCTGAGCTTTATATTCTTTTGATATTCCATAATCACGCCTTATATACATTCATGCATATCTGTTCACCCTATCAGAGCCGTATTGATTGTTTCGGCTTTGGCGATACCGTTCACGCATGCCCTTTGCTGGACGATAACTCGAATTCATCGAAAATTGTTTGCGCCATTACTTCAAAATTAAAGGGTTTCTCGATACACTGGGGCACACCCAGTGCGTAAAGCTTTTCCCTGTTTTCCGGAGTAAGGCCACTCGTCATGGCGATTGCCGGAATATGAGGATGGTTTTTTTTCAGATACCCTAACAGTTCGAAGCCATCCATCACCGGCATGGAGAGGTCGGTCAGAAGGAAATCCACGGGTACGGTGTTCACTATATCCAGCGCCTCTTTTCCATGTCCTGCCAGCAAGATGACGCAGTCTTTCGCGCACGCGCGGAGACTGATCAAGAGACCCTGCAGGACATACCAGTTGTCGTCTACCAGGAGAATCGTTTTCTTCATGCAAAATACATAGCAAGGAGAGTGCCAAAACAGGTGAGATCAAATGCTATGTAAATCAGGTAGTTTGGAGGTTCAATTGGTTGGAGTAGCAAAGCGGATTTTATTGGCCCGGTTCAATTTGGACCGGTAGTTCATTTTAGCCCGTATTGCTTGACTTTTCTTTTCATGGTTGAAAGTGAGATATTGAGGACTCGTGCGGTCCGCGCGATGTTGCCGGAAAAATTATGGAGTGTTTGCCGTATATGATTTTTTTCCAATTCTTCAAGAGAGACGATGCCGTCAGGTACGGATAAATGGTCGCGCATCGGCTTCTGTGGAGCACCGTCTTTTCCGAGCAGATCAGATGGCCTGAGTTCTGCGCCTTCTTGGAGAATGACGGCCCGTTCCAGGATGTTCTTCATCTCCCGGACATTTCCAGGCCAGCCATAGTTCATGAGCTTTTGTATCTCAGTATCGTCGAGCGCTCTATCACGGCCGCCGGCGATCGTCTTCAGCAGATACCGGCACAGGTCCGGGATGTCCCCGGGCCGCTCCCGAAGGGGTGGGATGTGTATCCTGATCACGCTCAGGCGATAAAAGAGGTCTTTTCGGAAGGTCTTGCCAAGGGACGTTTCCAGATCGATACCGGTCGCCGCGACAATGCGGACATTGACTGAATGAACGGCATTGCCGCCGAGCCTTCTCACCTGTTTGTCTTCTATTACGCTGAGGAGTTTTGACTGGAGGTGAAAGGGCATCTCGCCTATCTCGTCGAGAAACAGGGTCCCGCCTTCGGCCATCTCGAAGATGCCTTTTTTAGCGGTCACAGCACCGGTAAAGGCTCCTTTTTCATGGCCGAAAAGCTCTGCTTCGATAAGATGTTCCGGCAGCGCCGCGCAATTTATGCTGATGAAAGGCGCACCGTTCGCGGGACGCCTGTAGTGAATCGCTTTTGCCACCAGGGTTTTACCGGTGCCTGTCTCGCCGGTAATGAGTACCGGTGAGTCCGACGATGCGGCCAGTTCTACCAGTCTCACCGTTTCCGCAAGACCGCTGCCGCCAATAAGAACGGCCTGCTCTGATTCTCTCTCGCTCTGGATTCTGACACGATCCTCTGTCCTCTTTTGCCTGATCGCCTTCTCTACCGTTACGGGGAGGACTTTCAGATAATTCCGTTCCGGATCTTTTATCAGGTAATCATAGGCGCCCGATTTCATGGCCCTGACGGCTATTTCTTCGTTCCCTGCGCCGGTGGTAATAATAACCGGGCTGTCGAGTCGCAAATCCAGTATATCGAAGGCAGTGCCGTCGCCGAGGAGATAATCGGAGATGACGACATCAAAAGATGCTGAGTCCAGGATCTTCCGTGCCTCTGAAACTGATCCTGCCTCTGCATAATCGAAGGGCAGCTTTTCAGCCTCCACAAAGCGCTTGAAGGCCATCCGGTCGATCAGGTCATCTTCAATTAATAAAATGTTAATGCTTTTCATAATAGAGTGAAAAAACCGGGCAGCCGAATTCCGCACATCGGGGATACGTCTTACGTTCCCGGCAGTTCGCTGAGCGTCCAGTATCGTCTGATTGTTTTTATGACGTCTACAAACCGCACATAGTCAATGGGCTTGACCATATAACCGGCGACCCCGAGCTTGAAGCTCTCGATTTTATCATTATCTTCTTTGGACGTGGTCAGAACTACCACGGGAATCGCCTTTAAGGATTCATCCTTTTTTACCACGTTGAGAAATTCAATACCGTTCATCCTCGGCATATTCAAATCCAGTAGAATGATACAGGGCCGCTCCGCTCCACTGTTTTTTAAATGCTCCAATGCCTCTTCGCCGTTACTGGCAATGTCCAATCGGTTGGTTATGCTGCAATCCTTCATCGCACGCTGAACGGTCATCTGATCAACGACGTCGTCTTCAACGAGGAGGATCGGTTTTTTTTGTTTCATGGTTCATCTCCCCCTTTGGCAGCGTAAAAAAGAAGGTGCTCCCCTGCCCGACGCGTGATTCGACCCATACCCTGCCGCCGTACATATCAACGATCTTTTTTACCAGCGCCAGCCCCACACCGGTACTCTCGAACTGATCGCGGGACAGCAGCGTCTGGAATATCTGGAAAATCCTGTCGAAGTGTTTTTCCTCGATCCCGGGCCCGTTGTCTGAAACGCTGAACGTGTAATATTCACCATCGGCCACACAGCCGATGCGGATTGTTCCTTCCGGTTTGTCCATGAACTTGGCGGCGTTGCCAATCAAGTTCTGGAACACCTGCCCGATACGGATCCTTTCACCGGTGATGGTGGGCAGCCCATTTTCGAAGGTTATCTTAATAGTATCCGGCAATGAAAGAAAATCAATAACCTGCTTCACTAAATCATTCAGATTCACCTCCACCGTTTCTTCACTGGTCCTTCCCGTCCGGGAATACTGCAAAATACCTTCGATGAGCGTGTGCATCCGGTTGACCCTGCCTAACAGCAGGTCTAATTGTTCTTTACCCTGTTGGTCAAAGGTATCAGCATAGTCAGCCGCTATCCAGTTTACCAGCGAGCCGATTCCCCGAAGTGGCGCCTTTAGATCGTGCGAAACGATATAGGCAAAATCATTCAGCTCCTTATTAATGCTCTCGAGTTCCTGGAGGAGCTGGTCCTGCCGTTCTTCAGCCCGTTTGCGCTCGCCGATATCCCTGACAATTTCAATACCCGCTATGATGTTGCCCGTGGAATCCTTTAGCGGTGACGCCGTAATCTCGACATGAAGCTCTCCCCTGTCGGTACGCGTACTCCTTTCCACTGTATGGGCATTGCCGTCCTTAAATGCCATAGCCACAGGACACTCGGCACAGATAGATTCACTGTGCTCATATGCCTGGTAACAGTATTCACCTCTGTGGTCACCGACTAATTGTTTGTGAATCTCGTTCTGATAGGTAATCTTGAAACCGGTATCCTGGATGCTGACCCCGTCTCCGATCGCCGCGATCATCGCTTCTGTCTTGGCCTTTTCCTCTTCGGCATGCCGCATGGCTGCCTGGAGTGCATCCTCTGTCTGTCTGCGCTTGGTGATGTCCCGTACAATCTCGATTCCGGCTACTGCCTTGCCCGTGGAATCCCGCAGCGACGATGCGGTAATCTCAATAGGTATGGTCCCTCGGGGGGTGATGTTCGTTGTTTCCATCCGGTGAACATTGCCGTCCCTGAAGGACATCTCCAGGGGGCACCCGTCGCAGATCGAGTCACAGTGCCGGTATGCGCTGTGACAGTATTCCCCTCCATGGTCTCCGACGAGCTCTTTGTGAATCTCATTTTGATACAATATCTTGAAATTCGGGTCTTGAATGCTGACACCGTCTCCAATGGCGGCAATGATCGCTTCTGCCCTGGCTTTTCCCTCTTCGGCGCGCAAAACAACCGTCTTAAGCGATTCCCGTACCGGCTTGCCTGCGGCATGCGTGCCATCGGTCTGTCTGTTCATGGTCTTCCGTGATTTCATCACTCAATCCTGTGAATTATCTTGCCACCTGGTACGTTCGATGTCATAATGCATACTTCAGAGAGCGTCTGCTGCCAATCATGCATTCCCCTCTGCATCATTATTGTAATTGGTTTACGAAACAGCACCATTATACTATAAAAAAATATAAAATTGAAGCTTTACAAGACCTGCAGCAAAAAGCCATGGGCTATTACGCGTTTACCATAAGAACATCTCCTAAAATCAAAGAGTTATTGATACATAAGCTGACAGGGCAAGGCTGCCTCGGTGTAGTGGAGAATAACAGCACGGTCACCGCCTACTTCATGGGGAGCATAGACATCGGCAAAATAACGCAGGAGCTGGATCTCGCGCAAGCACTCCTGAAAAAGGCGGGAGATGAGCACGGGCTGTCGTATCAGTACACCCTTGTCCCCAAGGAGGACTGGAACGAATCCTGGAAAAAGGGATTCAAACCAGTTGACGTGGGCGAGCGTTTCACGATCCTCCCCCCCTGGGAAAAGCCGAACAAGGGCAGGATCAACCTTATCATCGATCCGGGAATGGCCTTCGGCACCGGCCACCATGAAACCACGAGGACGTGCCTCCTCCTCATGGATAAATATGCACCCGGGCTCCCGAGGGAACGGTTTCTTGACGTCGGCACCGGCACAGGCATCCTCGCCATTGCCGCCTCGAAACTCGGCTTTCATGAAGTCCTCGGCCTGGACAACGACCCGCTGGCAGTTGAAGCCACGCGGTTAAATGGGAAACTCAACAACCTGCCGGACATAGACATCCGGGAAGGTGGCATCACCGCCGCTGAAGGAACCTTTGATCTCATTACGGCAAACCTCTTCTCCGGCGTCCTGATCAGGATCGCTCCGGAGATCGCCTCCCGCCTGACTCCCCGAGGGATCGTTACCATCTCCGGTATTCTCCAGGACCAGAAGGAAGAGGTGTTCGCTTCTTTCAAAAAGGCTGGCCTTGAACTTCTCGACACGCTCGTCGACCGCACCTGGATCTCTGCCGTATGCAGAATGAAAACCTGATCCGGACAGGCCAAGACCAAAATTCTTTAACCGCCAGGCCGCAAAGGTCGCAAAGAAAGACAAAATAATTAATGGGACACGGATAACATCTGAAACAGCGGATTTATAAAAGACAGGGGCATGGATCCAGGGTCACGGAGAAACCATAACCGCATCTTCCGTCTATATTCGCATCCAATTTCTTCGTCCTTCTCTGCGTCCTCTGCGTGCTTTGCGAGAGACCGCCTTTAGCTTTTCTTCGCGTTCCACGTGGCCGTATCTGTTTCTAGGCTACAAGTGGCCGCATCTGTTTCTAGGCTATTGGCATCTTTGTAATTACTATCCGGCTCTCCAATCAAAGCCGACGAGGTCGCGCCTGGGGGCGGCTTCCGAAGGAAGGCTATCCCCTCACCTATTACAACAGTTGCACTGTTGGAAAAGCAACAGCCCAACGGAACCTGCCTTTAAATAAAGCGAACTTAGCAGTTCATACTTTAAGCCTACGATAAAACACTTGCTGACCTACGAAACATTCCCGCTTCCCCTGCCACCGCTTTTCTGGTAATCTTCCTACAACAACGATATACTCATTGAAGGTAAACCACCCATGCTCCTTACCTGGATTCTTCTGTTCAGCATTCTTGGTAGCGTTCTATCACTCAGCGGGGCCGCTCTCGTCCTGGTTCTTCCCGGCGACGTCAGGAAGAAGCTCATTTCCTACCTTATCAGCTACGCAACCGGGACCCTGCTCGGCGCCGCCTTTCTCGGCATGATCCCTCGGGCGATTCAACTGAGCACCAGCCATACTGTCCTGCCGGCTGTCCTGGCAGGGATCATCCTGTTCTTTCTGCTTGAAAAGATCGTACTCTGGCGCCATTGTCATGAGGAGGATTGTGAAGCACACTCGTCTGCGGGGCCGCTCATTCTCATCGGTGACGCATTCCATAATTTTGTCGACGGCGTCGTGATCGCGGCGGCGTTTCTCACGTCCGTCCCGCTCGGGATTGCAACGGCCCTTGCCGTTATCGCTCACGAAGTACCGCAGGAAGTCGGGGACTTTGCCGTCCTTCTTGAAAGCGGGTATTCGAAAAAAAAGGCCTACTGGTATAATTTTCTTTCATCCCTGTCGACGTTGCCGGGAGCGATCCTGACGTATGGTTCGCTGAAGACCACGCAGACCGCCGTGCCGTATATCCTCGCCCTGTCGGCGGCGAGCTTTATCTATATCGCCACGGCTGACCTGATCCCAACGCTTCACCGCAAATTGTCTTTGCGGTCGAGCCTCGCACAGGTCGGTCTGCTCTTGGCGGGAGTCGGAACAATCCTGTTCTTCCGGCTTCACCCTTGATGAACCGTCTGTTTTTGAAATGAACATTCAGCCCTGTCGTCCAGTAAAGAAAAGGAGTTTTTATCATGAAAGTCTCTCAGATCATGACCAAGCCGGTCCATACTGCCGGGCCCGATCATTTGTTGCAGGAATGCATCAAAGCTTTTCGTGCTCATCACGTCAACGGCCTGGTCGTCATTGCCGGCGAACAGGTGGTCGGCGTGATTACCAAGGCGGACATCTTCAAATCAATCCTTCCCACCTATTCCGATATCATCGATGATGAAAAACACATCGCGAGCTTTGAATATATAGAAGAGCGGGCACATCGATTGTATGACATGAAGGTCGGCGATGTCATGGGGACGCCGGTCATCAGTGTAACTAGCGACACCCCGATCGTCAAGGCGGGTTCGCTCATGATCCTGCGGCGGGTGAAACAGCTTCCCGTCATCGATAACGGTACATTATCGGGGATTGTCACATTGACCGACATTATCGACAGTATCGCAAAACGCTGAATAAAGCAGTCTCGGTCGAACTGGTGCGGAGACAGCTGTCGTCAATCTCTCATCCCTCCAGCTCCGTCTCCAACCTATTGATCCGGAAATCCAGAAGCAGATCGATAAATTTCCTGTTATGCACGGGATTATCAGTCATGCCGAAGAGGTGCGCGGTGCATGAGCAGTCCGATGAACCGAAGCCCGGTACGGACCAGTCTGCGATCTGTGCAACGGCTGTCGCGATCTCGCACTCGATGTCGTCGGCGGTCCGCACGGGAAGGCCGGCAACCCAGTCTGCATGCTGACGAAGATGATCGATGTGCCCGTGGAGCGTCTTTGTCAGGCGGCGGTGGCCTTCAAGCCGTTGGGTAAGGTCCTTCGCTGCAGAGCCAACGGAAAGGTAATACCCTTTTTTGAACCGCAGGTCGCCAAGCTCCCCTATCTGAATGTTACGATCTCTTTTCAGATGAAGAATGACGATATAACTCCCGCGATCATGGGATTCCCGCGCCACCAGATCCCAGGGTATCGCGAGTTCCCTCACCCTGCTGCCGAGAGACAGGTCCTTCGTCCACTCAACGGACACGGCTTTCACTATGACATTATTTCTGACGGACAGAAGGGCACGGGAAAAGGCCAGGTCCGTGTGGTGTTCAGGCAGGAAATATTCGATGCGCGGCGAATGGACAATAAAAATCACCCCTGTCTTCATGCCGGAGCGGGACAATTCGGCGAGTTCCCGTATGTGTCTGGTCCCGCGGTCCGTCACCGCGTCGGGAAACATCGCTATTGTGTTCCCGAAGAGCGTACAGGACTTTATCTCGAGGGCCATCTCCTGTTCCCCCGTCTGCAGGAGAAAATCAAACCTGCTGTTTCCGATCGTGACTTCGGGCTTTATGATCTTCGCGCCGTCGAGGCCCGGCATTGCACCGCCTTCGATCAGCCTTCGGGCCACGGTATTCGTATGGTGCGTATGGAGCATGATCGGCATTCCGTCCTTTTCAACGGCGACAACCATATACTCGGTACGTTTCCCCGATGAAGATGCGTGCCTTGTCAGGTAGAGCGTACTGCCCGGCAGGAGCAGTTCCCACAGCCTGCCCGGGTTCGGCAGGTATGCCCTGACGCTCCTGCCGTCAATCTCGCATTCAACGATGAACCGGTTGGGCCTGTTTTTGAATGTTGCGTGATGAATGTTCCCGAATAATTTCATGCTCTCTCCTGCGTTGTCGTGCTCACGCGCTCCATAGTACCTGATGAGAACCACTTTGTCACCATTGCTGACCTTTACCCCTTGCAATGACCTGATAAAGGGCAATTGGACACAGATGAACGCGGAGTCAGTACCGCATACCTCTCACAAAGCACCGGGCGATCCTATATTGCTAATCATTTCCTGTTATGGTATATTTTTTCATCAGTTCCATTCGCTGTACTTTGTTGCGCTCATACTGTTTCCCTTCGACCTACAGCAGCATGCTTCCCGGGAGACAATCCGTGGCCCCTGCCTCCCGGTCACCGGCAACACGCACCGAAAGGAGAAGACCTCCATGAACTGGGCACATGTGCACCTCATCATAAACCACTTCCCGGTAGTTGGCAGCCTTTTCGGCGTTCTTCTGCTCCTGTATGCACTCCTCCGAAAAAATGAAGAAGTGAAGAAACTCGGCCTCGGTTTTCTCGTTCTGATCGCCCTTGTCACCATACCGGTCTACTACACCGGCCACGCCGGAGAGGAGATTGTCGTTGACCTCCCCGGTGTCACGAAGTCCTTTATTAATGACCATGCGGATATGGCCTTGGTATCGTATAGTGCGGTCCTGCTGCTCGGCATTGTGTCCTTCGGTGGGTTGATCTTTTTTCGCCATGCCGCCAATCTCCCGCAATGGTTCATGGTCCTCAGCCTGGGGCTCACGATCATTGTCGCCGGGTTGATCGGCCTCACGGCAAATATCGGCGGACAAATACGGCATACTGAGGCACGAAAGGATTTTCAGGTGCCGGCGCCGACGGGGAAAAATGTATCAGGGCATACGCACGCTCACTAAGAACGTCACGCGTTTTCATAATCCGGAGTCTCCATGATGATAAGGAAAGACACACCAGCGCGAACGGCCGGTCAGCCGGGGCTTCTCAGGCAGGTTGCCTTCACCTTTCTCCTGTCTGCGACAACGATTCCCCTTCTCCTGCTTTTGATCTCGAATGACCTCCAGGCCCAGAAGAAAAAGGGCAAGCCAACGGGCAGGCCCCCGGCGAATGTCGTGGTCGCAACGGCCACATCGGGCATGATCGCGCCACAGGTTGCATACGTGGGAACGGTTTATTATAAAGAAGTTTCCGACGTGGCGTCCGAGGTGGCCGGCAGTGTCGGAAAGGTGAGCTTCGAAGAAGGCCGGCGGGTAAAAAGGGGGCGCCACCTCGTGAAGCTCAACACGGACATACTCGAAAAAAAGCTCGTTTCCGCGAAGGCAAACTACGAGCAGATCCTCATGGACCTCGAAAAGGCCAAGATAGACTTCAAACGAATAGAAACCCTGTATAAAGAAGACTCCATCGCGGAGCAGATCTACGACGACAACCGGTTTCGCGTCTCCGGTCTCGAGAAGAAGGCCCTCGGCCTTGATGCTGAGATGGGGCAGCTCACCGTGGAGCTCCGCAAAGCAACGATCCGCGCGCCCTTCTCCGGCGTGATCCTCAAGAAGCATGTTCAACGGGGCGAGTGGTTGTCGAGAGGCTCGCCCGTGGCCACCATCGCCAAAAACAGCGTTATGGACGTCATCGTGAACGTGCCGGAAGAAATCATGCGCCATGTCCGGACCAACCGGAAGGTTGCAGTGACTGTCGGCGGAAGGACGCTGCAGGGAACGGTGTTCGCCGTGATCCCCCGGGGAGACGTGGCAACGCGTACCTT
>CAJHXR010000410.1_pt1 | contig 10220 bp, 8 predicted proteins | sample 9198421 | NCBI WGS metagenome assembly CAJHXR01 (sample SAMEA7708331, study PRJEB35096) | sediment metagenome | biome: marine neritic benthic zone biome [ENVO:01000025]; feature: sediment [ENVO:00002007]; material: shallow marine sediment [ENVO:03000034] sea grass bed [ENVO_01000059] ... | reverse complement strand
CTTGCGAAGGATGCCGCGGAGGCCCTCGAACGCATCGCGTCGGGCGAGATCGCCGTTGCGCTCATGGACATCCGCATGCCCGGAATGAGCGGATTGGAAGCGCTCGAGGCGATCAGGAACCAGGGCCGCGATATCACCGTCATTATTATGACCGCCCAGGCAACGATGCAGAACGCCATTGCGGCGATGCGGCACGGCGCCTTTGAATATATCACGAAACCCTTCGACCTGGATGAAGTGACGATCCTGGTCCGCAAGGCCCTGGAAGTGAGGCGTCTGAGCCTCGAGGTGGATGCGCTCCGCGCCGAGGTCCGCGAAAAGTACGAGGGTGGACTTATCGGCACCTCACCTTCCATGCAGGAGATATACAAGACCATCGGGCGGGTTGCGGATAGCGATGCCACGGTCCTTATCCATGGAGAGAGCGGTACGGGAAAGGAGCTCGTTGCGCGCGCCATTCATTATCACAGCAGCCGAGCGGGACGACCGTTTATAGCCGTGAACTCCACGGCCATCCCGTCGGAACTGCTCGAGAGCGAACTTTTCGGCCATGAGAAGGGAGCGTTCACGGGCGCGATCGGGCGCAAGGTGGGAAAGTTCGAGGCTGCTTCGGGCGGTACGCTCTTTCTGGACGAGATCGGCGATATGGACCTCCAGCTCCAGGGAAAACTGCTGCGGGTCCTCCAGGAAAAGGAGTTTGAACGCGTTGGCGGCACCGACTCCATCAAAACGGACGTTCGTGTTATCGCCGCGACCCATCATAACCTCGAAAAGGCCGTCAGGGCAAAACAGTTCCGCGAAGACCTGTTCTACCGGCTCAACGTGATCCAGATCAATATCCCGCCGCTCAGAAAGCGAAAAGAGGATATTGCGCCGCTTTCGGATTTCTTTATTCAAAAGCACCATTCGGGCCCTGCGGGTTCGTCCAAGGTGCTTACGCCGGAGACGCTAAAAATCCTGAAGGCCTATGACTGGCCGGGAAACGTTCGTGAGCTCGAGAACGCCATGCAGCGCGCAATTACCCTCTTCCCCGGCGACAAGATATTTCCGGACTCCCTCCCCCCGCAGATATTCGAGCCCGGACACGGCGTTGCCCTGTCATTCGAGAGTTTTCTTGAAGAGAAGCTTGCTGATCTCGTGGAACGGATGGGAGGACTCGACCGCGGGGATATTTATTCCCTGGTGCTTCAGCGCGTGGAAAAGCCGCTCATCACTCTGGTGCTCAAGAAGACCGACGGCAACCAGGTCCGCGCGGCAAACCTGCTCGGGATAAACCGCAATACGCTCAGGAAAAAAATCAAGGAACTCGGCATCACGGTCGTTCACGACGACGGTGACGCCGCCGCGGAAAACGGGTAAGCAGGAGAGAAAAAAATGCGGGAGCGTATTTTACAGCTCCACTTCATTCAGTGAAGTATGGACAAAGATCGTAAAATCATCCTGTATGCGATCATGACGCAGGGCAACGGAGGGTGAGAGATGTTCGAGGGTGAAGGCGAGCATTTCCTCGGGCGAGGTGTAGTGGAGTTCAACATCCTTGATCGGTGTGTGCGAGGAGAGGGCATTCAGGGCGAGGCCGTTGTTGCAGTACTTGAACAGGGTGACGAGGGCGTTCTTCATGTCGTCATCGACGCCGGGGACGCTCAGGTTGAAGACGCCGCATATGAAGATATAGTCATAGAACCCGTCCAGAGGGTCCTCATCGATATTCATGACCGCGAAGGTGCACTCAGGGTGTTTCTTCCGGGCAATGTCGATGAACTCTTCGTTGATGTCCACGCCCGTATATGTTACCGCTATCCCCCGCCGTTTCAGGAATTCGTAGAAATGGCCGGTGCCACAGCCGTAGTCCAGGATCTTCCGGTTGTTGAGGTCAGGGGCGATATCAAGGAGTGTCGTGTACCGCAAGAGCTGGCCCCGGGGGGTCCACCGGAGCGCTTCGGGTCTGTCGCCGAACTTTTTCAGATGCCTGTTGTAGAACGACAGGAGTTGTTCCTTGGCATAGGGATCCACGTTTTCCTCCGGAGAGGGATTAGTCACTGAAAAGCTATTGTACACAATTGCTGATGCAATTTCAAGGCATGCAGTTTCACGATTGCATAACAGGGTTTTGTTCTTGCCCGGAAGAAAAAACAGAACTAAATTCATCCTCGTTCAAGTTTTTCTTGACAAACGATACGGGGTAGCTTATTATGCACGCGTTTTAGAAGTTTTACTAATTTAAAATTTAATAGTTTACGAGGGAGTGGTCATGACACCGGATACCTATGTTCCGGAACACTTTCTACCGGTAGCGATTTTCCTGCTTCTGGGAGTAGCCTTCGCTGTCGGTATGCTCGTCGTCGGCAGGTTCGTTCGACCCCGGCGGCCCTACCCGGAGAAGTTGCTTACCTACGAGTCAGGCATTACTCCCTTCATGGATGCCCACCAGAAGTTTTCCATCCGCTTTTACCTCATCGCAATGCTGTTCCTCATATTCGACATCGAAGCTGTCTTTCTTTACCCGTGGGCCGTGGCGTATGGCAAGATCGGTCTCTATGGTTTCGTGGAGATGGTGATTTTCATCGCGATCCTGCTCGTCGGGTACGTTTATGCGTGGAAGAAAGGGGCTCTCGAATGGGAGTAATTCAGCACCAGTTTCCCGACGGTTTTATCACGACAAAGATTGACGGTCTTATTAATTGGCTGAGGGCGAGTTCCATCTGGCCCATGACGTTCGGGCTCGCATGCTGTGCCATCGAGATGATCCAGTACTATTCCGCCCCCCAGCATGACTTTGACCGCTTCGGCACCATACCGCGCGCTTCCCCCCGACAGTCCGATCTCCTGCTTGTCGCCGGCACCCTTACCAAGAAGATGGCGCCGATACTGCGGCGGGTCTATGATCAGATGCCGGAACCGCGGTACGTGATCTCCATGGGAAGCTGCGCCGGTTCCGGCGGTATCTTTGATACCTACAGCGTTGTGCAGGGTGTCGACAATATTGTGCCCGTCGATGTGTACATTCCCGGATGCCCGCCGCGACCCGAGGCATTGATGTACGGTATCATGACGCTGCACGAGCAGATCAAGAAAGAAAAATATATACGAAAATAACGTTGACCCGTCAGGGAACCACCTGACGGGCACCGAAATGTCAAATGACAAAATCCAACGTTCAAATGAATGTCAAAGAAAAAAAATTCTCAAAAGATTTTTTGCGTTTTGTGTTTCATTGGGATTTTGAACTTTGACATTTGAAATTTCCGAGGACCCATGGATCCTGTACAGATTGCAAAAATGATCGAAGAGAAATTCCCGGACCAGGTTGTCGGCACGGTAACGCATGCGGGGCAGGTCGGTGTCATGCTTCACAAAGAGGGGATTATCGATGTGTGCAGGTACCTGCGGGATGAGCCGTCCCTCAAAATGGACCATCTTGCCGATCTTACGGCAGTCGATTACTCCACCTATCCCGGGGATGAGGGCCCGCGCTTCGAGGTCGTGTATAACATGATCTCGACGCTCTACCGCCACCGGATACGTCTGAAAGTACGGCTGCCGGAGGAAGAACCGCGGATTGATTCGGTTGCTTCCGTATGGCAGACGGCCAACTGGCATGAGCGAGAGACCTACGATCTCATGGGGATCGTCTTCGACGGACACCCGGATCTCCGCAGGATATTGATGCCCGAGGACTGGGAGGGCCATCCGCTCAGGAAGGAATACCCGCTGAAGGGATACTGAGAAAACAGGGTCAAGGGTCAGGTAGCAAGGGTCAAGAAACAGCGGGCCTGGACTGGACCCTTGCCCCATGACCCTGCAAACGATTTTTATTTGGTGATATCATGGCAGTGACCGAAACAGAGCAGAAAACGATACAGAAAGAACTCACCCTGAACATGGGACCCCAGCACCCGAGTACCCACGGCGTGCTGCGGCTGGTGCTGGACCTCCAGGGGGAGACCGTGGTGGGCGTCGATCCCCGTCCGGGCTATCTCCACCGGGGGATCGAGAAGCTGATGGAATACCGGACGTATCACCAGAACATCCCGATCACCGACCGTCTGGAATACATCTCGTGCATGAACAATAACCTCGGCTACGTGGTGGCCGTGGAAAAACTGGCGAACATATCCGTACCCGAACGGGCGCAGTTCATCAGGACCCTCACCGCTGAGCTTGGCCGGCTCAGCGCGCACCTCGTCTGGCTCGGCACCCATGCCCTCGATATCGGCGCCATGACGGTCTGCCTGTATGCGCTCAGAGAGCGGGAGCTTCTCCTCGACCTCTTCGAGATGGCGACGGGGGCGCGCCAGACCGTGAGCTACGCGCGCATCGGAGGCGTCCGGAACGACCTGCCGAAGGACTTCTTCGACAAGTGCTATGCGTTTGTCGACCTCTTCCCCAAACGCCTCAGTGAATACGACACCCTGATCAGGGAAAACCGCATCTGGCTCCGGCGCACCAAGGGAATCGGCGTGATGACCGCCGAGGAAGCAGTCAACTACGGCCTGACGGGCGGAACGCTCCGTGGGTCGGGGGTTGACTATGACCTCCGCAAAGTGGAGCCCTACGCTGCGTACGACAAGGTGGACTTCGACGTTCCGCTCGGGAAGAACGGCGACGTATACGACCGGTACATTGTGCGCCTGGAGGAAATGCGCCAGAGCAACCGCATCATCCGGCAGTGCCTGGACAAGATGCAGCCGGGGGCCGTGATGACGGACGACCCGCGTTACGCCGTGCCCGAGAAAATGCAGGTGATGCAAAACATGGAATCGCTCGCTCACCAGTTTGTGCTCATGAGCAAATGGGCGCCCATGCCCACAGGCGAGGTGTATAGTGCCACCGAGGCCCCGAAGGGGGAACTCGGGTTCCACATCGTGAGCGACGGGAGCGGCAGACCGTACCGCATCAAGATCCGCGCCCCGTCGTACGTGAACCTGAGCGCTTTGCCGAAGATGGTTACGGGCCATATGATGGCCGACGTCGTTGCCTGCATCGGCACGATCGATATCGTACTCGGAGAATGTGACCGATGAGTGAGCAGGGGAACGCATGAGCGCGCAACACGCTGGCAGAGCAGGACAGACCGCCGAACGACCGGAGAGGAAATCCGTGTTCAGTAACGACCTTGTTGAGATGATTGAAAAGACCACGCTCCGGTATCCCGACCGCAGGGCGGCCCTGATCCCCGCCCTCAATATGATACAGCGGAAACTGGGCTACCTGAATCGAGACGCCGTACGGTTCGTGGCGAAACAGTTGGGCGTTCCCGAGTCCGATGTGTACGGCACGGCTTCGTTTTATTCGCTCCTGGGCTGGCAGCCGACGGGCAGGCACGTGATCCTCGTCTGTCACAACCTTTCGTGTTCGCTCCTCGGCGCGGAATCGCTGATCGAGCACCTCGAAGCAAAGCTCGGTGTTGGAGAAGGGGAGGTCACTCCCGACGGCCGGTTTTCCTATGCACGGATAGAGTGCATCGGGAGATGCGACGGCGCTCCCGCCATCCTGATCGATGATGATTACCACGGCAACTTGACGCCCGAGAGCATTGAGCAGGTCCTGGAACAGTATACATGAGCACGATATGGCCGGATGCAAGCGCCGTGCTGGTGAGTGAAGCAGGTCGCTGAGAGGACGCTGAATGGAAAAGATGCTGTTCAAAAGAATCGACGTGCCGAATGCCGCTGACTTCACCGTGGCGGAGAAACACGGCGCGTATTCGCAGGTCGGGAAGGCATTCGGGTTCAAGCCTGAAGACCTGGTCAATGAGGTAAAGCGTTCCGGTCTCCGCGGCAGGGGCGGCGCGGGTTTTCCCGCCGGCCTCAAGTGGGAGCTCTGCGCGCGGGTCCCGGGAGACGTGAAATATCTTCTCTGCAACGCCGACGAGGGAGAACCGGGAACGTTCAAGGACCGGTTTATTCTCGAACAGGACCCTCACCTGCTCATCGAGGGCATGATCATAGCCGGGCACGCCATCGGGGCGCAGCAAGGGTACATTTATCTCCGCGCAGAGTACCCGAAGGCAGCGGGCATCCTCGAAAAAGCGATCGAACAGGCTTACGCCAAAGGGTATCTCGGAAAGAACATTCTCGGCAAGGGCGTGAACTTCGAACTCTCGGTGCACGGCGGTGCCGGGGCGTATATCTGCGGCGAGGAGACGGCCCTCATCGAATCCCTCGAGGGAAAGCGGGGCCAGCCGCGCATCAGGCCGCCCTTTCCGGCAAGCTCAGGGGCATGGCGCAAACCGACGGTCATTAATAATGTAGAAACACTGGCCAATATCCCGTTCATTGTAGCCCTGGGCGGCGAAACGTATGCGAAGATCGGCGAAGAGAGTGCGCCGGGGCCAAAGCTCTTTGCGGTGAGCGGCGCGGTGAACAACCCCGGCGGGTTCGAACTCCCCATGGGCACCACGCTCCGCGAGATCATTTACACCCATGCCGGCGGTATCAAGGACGGGAGGCAGCTCAAGGCCGTCATTCCCGGCGGCGCATCCACGCCTATGCTGACTGCCGACCATCTGGATGTAAAAGCGGATTTCAACTCGCTCATGGCGGCGGGCTCCATGCTCGGCTCAGGGGCGGTGATCGTGATGGACGATAGGACATGCATGGTTAACGCGGCCGCCGTCCTGATCAGGTTCTTCGAGCATGAATCGTGCGGGAAGTGCACCCCCTGCCGCGAGGGCACGGGCTGGCTCTACAAGGTGTACCGCCGCATACTCCGCGGCGAAGGCAAGCCGGACGACATCGATCTCCTGCTCAGTGTCTGCGAGAGCATCAAGGGGAAATGCTTCTGTCCCCTCGGCGAGGGCGCGATACAGCCCGTACTGTCCAGTATCGCCTACTTCCGGAGCGATTACGAGCAGTGCGTCAACGGCAGAGGATGCGGCAGGGAAGAACAGTGCCGGAAGATGCTGCATTAATAACGAAGGAATTGGATAATAAGTTCAAATGTCAAAGTCCAAAGTTCAAATGAAATCCCAAGTTCAAAAAAAAACAATGTTCGAGCCTCGTTTTTTGACATTCATTTGACATTTGAACTTTGAAATTTGGCATTATATTTTCTCGTGCCGTTCCTCTTAACGTGATTATCTATGTAACTCAAGGCAGGACACTATGCAGATTACCGTAACGATCGATGGGAAAACAACGCAGGTAAACGCCGGCGCTACCATACTCAAGGCGGCGAAGACCGTGGGCGTCACTATTCCGACCCTCTGCGCCGATAACAAGCTGCATCCCTACGGCGCTTGCAGGGTCTGCCTCGTTGAGGTGGAGGGCAATCCCCGGAAGCTTCCGGCCTGTACCACCCCGGTGACCGACGGGATGGTGATCCACACCATGTCGCCGGCGATTGTGCAGGCGAGGAAAGACATCCTGGGGCTTCTGCTTATCAACCATCCCCTCGACTGCCCCTTCTGCGACAAGGCCGGCGACTGCGAACTCCAGGACCTCGTGCACGCCTATGGTCTGGAGCAGAGCAGGTTCAGCGAGGAAAAGCAGTATGAAGAGCCGACCTACGATTCACCCGTCATTGACCGGAACGTAAACCGCTGCATCCTCTGTGGAAAGTGCGTCAGGATCTGCAGGGAGCAGAACGCCGTTGGTGAGCTGGCGTTTACCCAGCGGGGTGGACACTCACGGGTCAGCGCGGAATTCGCGCGGCCCCTTGACTGCGAATTTTGCGGCGAGTGCGTGGAAGTCTGTCCCGTGGGCGCGCTTACGACGAGGCAGTTCAAGTATAAAGCCCGTGTATGGAATCTTGAGAAGGCGCAATCAGTCTGCAACTACTGCGGCTGCGGCTGCACCATGAACTATGAGACGCGCGAGGGGAGGGCCGTGCGCGTCAGCCCGGACAGGAACAACTACCTCTGCTCCAAGGGGCGGTTCGGCTGGGACGCCATCCACCATCCTGACCGGCTCACCACGCCGAAGATGCGGGTCGGTGACAGGCTGGTGGACTGCACCTGGGACGAGGCCCTGTCGGTCATCGCGACGAACCTCAAGGTGATACGGAACAAGCGCGGCGCCGGGAGCATCGGCGGACTCGGCTCCGTGAGGACCACGAACGAGGACGCCTACGTATTCCAAAAGTTCATGCGGTCCGTGGTCGGGACGAACAACGTCGACATGCTCGCCCGGCTCAAAATTCCCAAGGGCCTGAACGCGGCGTTCTTCTCCGGCGAGCTAAGCAGGATCGGCGAGAACGACGTCATCCTCGTGCTCGACAAGGACACGACGGAAATCAATCCCCTCACCGGCATCGAGATCATCCGTGCCGTGAGCAGGAAAGGAAGACGCCTGATCTTCGTCAACACCGGGCACAACAAACTCAATAAGCTTGCTTCCGTCATGCTGCCCCTCGGCGTTGAGGACGCCCTCCGAAAGCTGGTCTCGGCACTGTCCGGTGCACAGGCCGGCAAAGACGGGGCAGTCGCAGAGGCCGCGGACCACCTGAGAGCGGCCGAAGGGGTGGCGATGATCATACCGGCTCATATGACCGATGCGGAGGCCGGCCGGATCAAGGACCTTGCGAAACTTCTCAAAGCCGTTACGTACTATCCTCTCGTCAGCCGGAGCAATGTCCAGGGAGCCCTTGACATGGGGGTGCTTTCCGACTACTATCCCGGCTATCAAAAGATCAATACCGACACGACGGCTTCCTTCGCCGGCTCGTGGGACGCGATCCTTCCGGATACTCACGGTATGAACGCAGTCCAGATGATGAACGGCATTGCTTCCGGAACGGTTGCCGCGCTGTATATAATGGGCGACGATCCGGTGGGGAGTGATCCCGCGTCCCAGGCGGCGCTCCAGCGGCTGGATTTTCTGGTCGTCCAGGACATTTTTATGACCGATACCGCCAAGCTCGCCGATGTGGTACTCCCGGCGGCGAGCAGCGCGGAAAAAGAGGGGACCGTTACCAATGTCGAGCGGAGGCTCCAGCGGCTCACCCGGGCGGAGCAGCCCGTCGGGGAATCGAAGCCGGACTGGGAAATCGTCCAGGCCGTAGCGAGGAAAATGGGCGGCTCCATGAACTTCGGTTCCGTCCGCGACATCATGAACGAGATACGGTCCGTGGTGCCGATGTACGCCGACCTTGCGATCGGCGCATGCTGGCCGGAAGAAAAATCACCCCTTGCCGGCACGGACGCGGACCTTTCGCTCTTCTCCGATTCGGTCAAGGAGGTAATTACCGCGGAGCGGCTGCTGTTTTCTTCGGGTGTCATGATTACCCGTTCACGGGAACTGGAAACCATACGGCACATCAAGGTGGAGGTCTAGGGGTCAGCCTATGACGGCACTGGATCAGGTGGCGAATATCGCGTACAGTCTCATTATTCCCGTTGCGGTCCTGTTCGGATTCATCATGCTGAACGCCGCGTACCTGAGCTACATGGAGCGCAAGGTGCTGGCGCACATGCAGGCCCGGATGGGGCCCATGATGACGGGCTGGCACGGGCTCCTTCAGCCCATTGCCGATGGCGTGAAACTCTTTTTCAAAGAAGATATCATTCCCGCCAAGGCCGACAAGTGGCTGTTCTCACTCGCGCCGATTTTTCTCCTTGTCATGTCGATGGCGGCGTTTGTTACGATCCCCTTCGGCCCGCCCACGGATTTTTACGGGATTCTCTCGGACAAGGTCCCCCTCTGGCTCACCAACCTGAACGTCGGTATCCTCTACATTCTCGCCCTTGCGAGCGTCGGCACCTACGGCGTGATCATGGCCGGGTGGGCGTCGAACAATAAATATTCGCTCCTCGGCGGGTTCCGGTCGGCAGCGCAGATGATCAGCTACGAGATCCCCATGGCATTCGCCATCATCACCGTCGTGCTCCTGGCGGGATCGCTCAACCTTGCCGAGATCGTGAACGCCCAGTCGCAGAAGTGGTTCATCATCGTGCTCCCCGTCGGTCCGGTCGCGTTCCTCCTGTATCTCATATCGGGCGTGGCCGAGACGAACCGCGCGCCCTTCGATCTTCCCGAGGCCGAGACCGAGCTGGTGGCCGGATTTTTTACCGAGTATACGGGCATGCGGTTTGCCATGTTTTTCATGGCCGAGTACGCCAACATGGTGGTCATTTCGCTCCTCGTGAGCATCCTGTTCCTGGGCGGCTGGATGCCGGTGCAGATCGTGCCGAACACCTGGCTCGGGGGCGTTCCGCCGGTAAGCTGGATCAACGGTCTTTTCAGGCTCATGCCGCCGGTCCTGTGGCTCCTCGGCAAAGT
>CAJHXR010000055.1_pt1 | contig 10362 bp, 11 predicted proteins | sample 9198421 | NCBI WGS metagenome assembly CAJHXR01 (sample SAMEA7708331, study PRJEB35096) | sediment metagenome | biome: marine neritic benthic zone biome [ENVO:01000025]; feature: sediment [ENVO:00002007]; material: shallow marine sediment [ENVO:03000034] sea grass bed [ENVO_01000059] ... | reverse complement strand
GACCTTGGGCACCGGGCAACCCATGTTGATGTCAATGCAGTCCACCGGTCGCTGTGACAGGATGTGTGCTGCCGCGGCCATTGATGCCGGCTTGGAGCCGAAGATCTGGAAGGCAACGGGTTTTTCGGCAGGATCACTGCGCAGAAGGGTGAAGGTCTTCCCCTGGTTTCGTATCAGCGCCTCGGCGCTCACCATTTCAGAAAACACCAGCCCTGCGCCCAGCTCACGACAGATGATGCGGAAGGGGAGGTCGGTAATCCCCGCCATGGGCGCGAGGACCAGGGGATTGCTCTTAATCATTTCTTCTACGGTCACAGGCCATTATAAATAATTCTCCATCCCGTTGCCATAAAAAAAGCCCCGGAAGAATCATGCCTTCCAGGGCCTGGTACGATGCAGGAGTGGTCGCCAACCGGTGGCGCTCCTGCTATTTTTCTATCTCGTATGAGCCGTCTTCTTCAATGAAGATATTGGCGTTCAGAAATTTGACGTTATATCCCTTGTCCTTCAGCTTGTGGTATGCCATTTCCGCGCGCACTCCCGTGGCGCAGTGGCAGACGACCTTCTTGTTCTTCGGGATCTCCGACATTCTGTCGAGGATCTCTTCGTCAGGGACGAGCATGGCGCCCTTGATCATCCCGGCGTTCGCTTCGTCCCGGTTGCGGACGTCGAGGATGAGAACGTCCTTGGGGGTCTTGTCGGCGACCTCCATGAAGGTGTCCATCGACATCTCGCCGGGCCGCGGCTTGGGAACATATACGATCTTTGTGGCGAGATCGCCTTTTTCGAGCTGATACTTATTCTTCTTCCAGGCCTTCAGGCCGCCGGAGAGGAGTCTGACCTTTTTATGGCCGGCCTTGACGAGCGTCCTGGCGGCCTTGACTGCGTCTTTACCACCCTTGGCGTCATGGATGATGATGGGCGCTTTCTTTTTCGGAGGCGGGAACTTCTTGATGGCAGACTTGACCTTTTTAGCAGGAAGGGTGACGGCGCCCTTGATGAATCCTTTTTTCGCCTTTTTCGCGGAACGGACATCCAGGAGAACGTGGGGGATGTCCTTCTTGATGAATGCTTCCTGCAGGAACTTCGGGCTCAGCACGGCATAGTTCCGCTTGGACCATACGGGCATTCCTTCGTGATACACTTTTACATTCGTGTAACCAAGCTGCTCCGCCTTCATGGCAGAGTTCGGGCTGAGTGCTCACGTGACGCCGCCGCAATAGTAGATGATCAGCGCGTCTTTGTTCTTCGGGAGCATCCCTTTCTTCTTGTCGAAGGCAGGGTAGGGGATGTTGATGGCCGTGGGAATGGCCCCTTCCTTGAACCGCGGACCCGGGCGGGCGTCAACGAGGAGATACTTCCCTTTCTTCGGCCCCTTGGCAACCAGTTTTTCGATTTCCTTGGTGGTCAGCAGCTTTTCGGGCGCAACCTTGATCTTCGGTTTTATGGAGACCAGGGAGGCGGTCTTCACCCCTCTTTTCTCGGCATACTTGACCAGTACTTCCTTGCCCTTCTTGATCTTGCGCAGTGCTTCTGCTTTCTCGGTTTTCCCTGCTACGACCACCTGTATCGTGTCGGGATTAAACTTGACGATTTCGGCGGACTTGTTGATCTTGAGCTGGATGGACCGGGACTTGAACGCAACACTGTCGAATTTTCCCCTGAGGCTGCCCGGTTCCGGCTTGTGGCAGTTCAGGCACATTTTACTGACCGTGGGCTTCTTTTTGGCTTCGGCCTCGTGGGCCGGCATGACGGTGACGATCCCCAGGGCCGTGAAGAGGACCAGGGTTCCCGTCAGTATCCTCCTTAAGAACATTGTTCCCTCCTTAGTGCAGTGCCATTACGGCTAAGATTTGGAACATACGGCAGATCCAGCCAAACATGTGTTGGCATACTCCTTCCTTATTCCGGTTTCCTTCACCTCCTTATAAGCAGCGTTCGTTATGGTGAATATGGAGCGGGCCTGATGGCATGCAAAACACTGTTATAAAGAATATAATAGTCGAAACTGTATATTTTATCAAGCCGAAAAATGCATTTAAGTTGCGTATCATTGCACCTTTCCCCTTGACTCGGGGCGAGTTTTTTGCTAAATTTTTTTGTGTATACAGATAATTTATGATATTGACGCATGAGGTATCCGCCAATATTCAGACAGTTAGACGATTGCAGGGTACGGTGAACATAGAGAAAACAGTACCCGGTTATGTAGACGCCGGTATTGTTGGGAGGAAATGCATATGAAAGCGCCACGGAAGAGGAAACAAGCAAAAAGCAGGCCGCAAGAGGATCCTACCTGTACTCGGCGGAGTTTTATCCAGACCGTCGGAGGGCTTCTGATATCGTCGTCAGCCCTCGGGACCGGTCTTTTGCAGCCCGAATCAATCTTCGCGGCCCCGCGCAGACAGGAGATCACGATCGGCACATTCGGCCCCTCGCACTGCGCGGCTCCCTTTGTGTACACGCAGATAAAGGATTTCTTTAAAGGAGAAAAGCTGAACGTTAGCCTTGTTAACTACCCCACCATGCCCGGGATTGCCAAAGACCTCGCGAGCGGTAAGCTGGACTTCGGGCAGCTTGTCATTCCTCTTGCCCTGGCCATGCATACGGGAGCAAAGCCGTTCGGCAGCAGGACCCCAGTCGTCATAACACAAATAGCAGGCACGAACGGCTCAGCGCTGATGGTCAGGAACGGCTCCGGGATCGACGGCCCGAAGGATTTCAAGGGCATGACCGTTGCCAGCCACAGTAAATTGGCTGTTAACTATCTGATTAACATGATGTTCCTTGAGAGGAACAATCTGGACTATAACAAGGACGTAAAATTCAAGCTTGTGGGGCTCAAGGACATGGTCGGGGCAATGAAGGACGGTGAGGTGGATGCCTTCGTGATGCCCGAGCCGGTGAACGCGCTGACTGAGGACAAAAGGATCGGGAGGGTAAAACTCCTGAGTAAGTACCTCTGGTGGAACCATCCCTGCTGCTCTCTCGTAACGAGAAAGGAAATGTACAAGAAAGACCGGGCACTTGTGGCCTCAGTCACCCGGATGATGACCAAGGGCGGCCTGATGATCAACGAGAAGGAGACGAGAGGGGAAACCGTTGATTTTCTGCGCAGTACCCGGGAATACCGGTATAATACCATTCCCCGGAACGTCCTGATGAGGGCCTTTGTGCCCGGCCGGGCTGATTTCTACCCCTTCCCGTACCAGAGCAGTGCTCTCGTCATCATCGAGATTATGAAGCGGTACGGTCTGCTCCCGCGCACAATAAACGATAAAAAGCTTGCCAAAGAGGTCTTTCAGTCTGATTTTTCCCGGATGATCATGAAGGATGTCGGTGCAAAGCCGCCGAAGAGCAACTATCGTGCGGAAAAGATCCTCGGCAAGGTCAAGACCTTTTCCTGAGGCGCTGAGTACACCGGGATAAACCCGAAACGTCCGGGATGAGCCGCCCGGCGACCCTTTCCCGACCGAACCCCTGAGGAGCAGAGACCCGTAACAAGGTCTCTGCTTCACTCCCCCTGAATCCAGAAAAACCTTGACAATAGAAGCATTTTCCTATATATTCAATAGTCTTTTCCCAGGCAGGTTTTATGTTCGACTCCTTAACGGGCAAGCTGGAAACCATCTTCAAGAAGCTGCGAAGCAGGGGCGTCCTGAAGGAAGAGGACGTCAAGGCGGCTGTTCGCGAGGTGCGTCTCGCGCTCCTGGAAGCCGACGTGAACTTCAAGGTCGTGAAGGAGTTCGTCGGCATCATTCAGGCGCGCGCTGTGGGTCAGGACGTACTCACGAGCCTCACGCCGGGTCAGCAGGTAATCAAGATCGTGCACGAAGAGCTGGTGGCCCTGCTCGGGGGGTCGCAGGCAAAGCTCCATCTCGCGCCCAACCCGCCCACGGTGATCATGATGATAGGTCTCCAGGGTTCGGGTAAGACCACGACGGCAGGGAAACTGGCCCGGTATTTCAAGAAGCAGGGCAGGCGGGTGCTCCTGGTGCCGGCTGACACCCGACGGCCCGCAGCTGCCCAACAGCTTGCGGTCCTGGCGGGCCAGGCGGGAGTCGATGCATTTGCATCGGGGGTGCAGGACCCGGTGGCCATATGCCGCGCGGCTGTTGCCGATGCAGTGAAATCCCTGCACGAAGTAGTGATACTCGATACCGCGGGCAGGCTCCAGATCGACGAACCGCTCATGGATGAGCTCCGCCGGATCAGGGACGTCGTCAAGCCCCAGGAGACGCTCCTGGTGGCCGATGCCATGACCGGGCAGGAAGCAGTGAACGTTGCCGGGAAGTTCAACGCCGTCGTGGGATTCAACGGTGTTGTGCTGACGAAGCTCGACGGCGATGCCCGGGGCGGGGCGGCCCTCTCGATCAAGGCGGCGACGGGCACGCCGATCAAATTCGTGGGAATGGGTGAAAAGCTCGACGCCCTCGAGCCATTCTTCCCGGACCGTATGTCCTCCCGTATCCTCGGCATGGGGGACGTGTTGTCGCTCATCGAGAAGGCCCACGAATCGGTGTCCCCCGATGAAGCGCTCAAGCTCGCCAGGAAGATGCGCACAAACGCCTTCGACCTGGAAGACTTCCGGAACCAGCTCCGGCAGGTGAAGAAGCTCGGATCGATCGAGCAGGTCATCGGGATGATCCCCGGCCTGAACAAAATGAAGCTTGGCGACGTGAGCGGGAATGACAAGGAACTCGTAAAAGTAGACGCGATCATCAGCTCCATGACATCGAAGGAGCGGCAGGACCATACGCTTATGAACGGCAGCAGGCGGCTTCGCATCGCCCGGGGGAGCGGGACCCAGGTCCAGGACGTAAACAGGCTGCTGAAGCGGTTCGTGGAGATGCGCAAGATGATGAAGTCGATGAACAGCGGCAAGATGGGGAAAATGGCAAAGTTGTTCGGCGGAAGGATGCCGTTCTGAATATAAGCAAGAAAACAGAAGCCAGTAGTCAGTAGCCAGGGAAAAGATAACAGATTACAAAAGAAAGCGATCAGTACTCTGGATTCATGCATCGGGCATCCGGCATCTTGCTTTTTTAACCTTTGACATTGATTTGAACTTTGGATTTTGAAATTTGAACTTTCCACCATCGGGCATCAGGAATCTGGCATCTGGAAAAAAGCCTTGGTTCCGGGCGGTCCAGGTTAGGATTTAGAATTTCGATATTAGAATTTATCATGAAAGAGGTGTACACATGCCTGTACGGATAAGACTGAAAAGGATGGGAACGCACAAGAAGCCCTATTACCGGCTTGTCGTGGCGGATTCCCGATCACCGAGAGACGGCCGCTTCATTGAACAAGTGGGGACATACGATCCCCTCAAGAATCCGGCTGCCATTACCGTGAACGAGGAGAAAACGCTCGATTGGCTGAAGAAAGGCGCAATCCCCTCCGATACCGTCAAGACCCTGCTTGCCAAGGCAGGGGTCATGAAGCAGTTTGCCGAGGCGCGCTAGCCGAAGGACCGGATCGTCCCGTCTGGCCGTACCCCGTGTACTGACGCCATGCTTATAACCATCGGCAAAGCGCTCAAACCCTGGGGGCTCAAGGGTGAAGTAAAGGTCCAGCCCATCACGGATTTTCCGGAGCGGTTCAGCAACCTGACAAGCGTGTCCCTGACGTCTCCGGCGGGCAAGACGATTCCCTGTGCCGTGCAGTCCGTGCGCTATGCAGGCGGCGTCCCCTACCTTTTATTCCAGGGCTACGATACCCCGGAGAAGGCAAAAGCCATTTCCGGCTGGTTCATACAGATACCCCAGGAAGATGCACTCCCGCTGCCGGAAGGGCGGTACTACTGGTTCGAGCTCATCGGCATGGAGGTTTTCACCGAAGAAGGGGAACAGCTCGGCACCATCGTTGATATTGTTGAGACGGGCAGCAACGATGTCTATGTGATGAAGCACGGGAAAAAAGAGGTTTATATTCCTGCCACGGCGGAAGTCGTGAAGGAGATCGATCGATACGGGAAGCGGATGGTTATTCACCTCATGGACGGTCTCATGGAATAGCGCGGAACGCTGCTCCGGCCCACGGCTATGCGAACATTGAACTTCGATGTACTTACGCTGTTTCCGGGCATCCTTGCCGGGCCGCTGAACGAGAGCATACTCAAACGTGCCCGGGAGCGAGGGCTCCTGAACGTACGGGTAGGGGACATCAGGGAATATACGGAAGACAAGCACAAGACCGCCGATGACAGCCCGTTCGGAGGCGGGGCCGGAATGGTGCTGAAGCCCGAGCCGATCTTCAGGGCCGTTGAAGCGCTCAAAGCAGGTTCTCCGGAAGAGAATTTTCTCATTATCTCCCTTTCGCCGCAAGGCAGGGTTTTCAATCACCGGGAGGCGGCGCGGCTCTCCCGGGAGCAGCGCAGAATCGTGCTGCTCAGCGGCCACTACGAAGCGATCGATGAACGGGTAAAAGAAGCGTTCGTCGACGAGGAGCTTTCGATCGGGGATTACGTGCTTACGGGTGGGGAACTTGCCGCTCTCATCGTGATCGACGCGACGGCACGGCTTCTGCCCGGGGTGCTCGGCGACGATGAGTCGGCCTGTTTCGATTCATTCGGCACGGGGATACTCGATCATCCTCATTATACGAGGCCGGCGGATTTCCGGGGCATGCAGGTGCCGGAAGTCCTGCTCTCGGGCGACCATGAAAAAATCAGAAAATGGCGACGGCGCCAGGCGCTCAAGGCAACGCTCCTGAAGCGTCCTGACCTGCTGCAGACCGCCGACCTGAGTGATGAGGATCGGAAGGACCTCGCTGAATTGGAAAAAGAAGTTCAGCGAGAACAGTAAAATGAAAATTGAAAAATATAGAATGATAAGGGACGAGAATAAATTTCCACGTTAAAATTTCCTTTTTGCACTATACGTTTTTGTTCTACAGGAGGCTTACCATGGATATTATCCAGGCGTTAGAAAAGACCCAGATGAAACCGAAGATGACGGAATTCCGTGTCGGTGATACGATCCGCGTCCATGCGAAGGTCGTGGAAGGCGATAAGGAGAGGATCCAGGTGTATGAAGGCGTGGTGATCGGCCGGCAGGGCGGCGGCGCCCGCGAGAACATCCGGGTGCGGAAACTTTCGTATGGTGTCGGTGTCGAGCGTATTTTCCCACTCCATTCTCCCATGATCGATAAAATCGAGCGCGTCCGGGAAGGAAAGGTACGCAGGGCGAAGCTTTACTTCCTGCGGGAACTCCGGGGCAAGGCGGCCAGGATCAAGGAGAAGGCCCGCTCATTCGCTACGGTAGCGGGCGCGGAAGAGACTCCGGAGGAGCCGAAGCCGAAGGCGGAGAAGAGTGCGGAAGAGAAATAGGTTGTTCACCACGAAGGAGTTGAAAAGCTCCAAATCAAAATAAACAAATCCCAAATCAATTCCAAACAAGGAAAAGCCAAGCCTTATGAAACCACGGATCCCGGAGTACCGGGATACACGGATGGCACAGAAAAAACGTTTATTCTGCTACGAATGAAATTCTTGCCGAAATGGCAAGAAAAAAACCGAAGCAGGAAAAGTCTTTGACAGGATTAACAGGATTGTTAAAAGGCTTTTTATGGGATTTTATCCTGTACATCCTGTCAAATGGCCTAAAATCAGAAGCGGCCACCAGAAAAGATTTGCCCCCGGCTTGTCCGGGTTAGAATTTTAAAACAGAGACCCGGATCTAATCCCGCCCTGGCGGGACCCCGGCGGGACTGTGGTTATGAATAATTTGGTTATTAGTTGGGATTTGTTGTTTGAAATTTGAAATTTGCCTGTTCAAGAGGTTTCCATGTCCCGCGGTTCTCCCCGCCCCCGGAAAGGATCGTCAGGCCGGGCAGCAGACCTGTTCGGTTATGACGTCGACGCCCTCATTTTCGAGCGGGGCGCCCGCAACAGCGGTTACCGGCTTATCGCAGGCGTTGACGAAGCCGGGAGAGGGCCGCTGGCCGGCCCGGTGGTAGCTGCCGCAGTGATCCTCCCCTTCGATCTCATCATCCCCGGCGTAGCGGATTCCAAGCAGGTGCCCGCGGCGAAACGGGAGAACCTCCATCACGAGATTACCCATCAGGCGCTTTGTTACGGCGTCGGCATTGTCGATGAACGGACGATCGACGAGGTGAACATCTATCAGGCCTCGATCCTCGCCATGGAAAAAGCCCTTCAGGCCCTTACCCCGTCACCCGACTATGTCCTCATCGATGCCCTCGCCCTCCCGCGCGTTTTTCTCCCTCAGCAAGCCATCATCAAAGGCGACTGCCGCAGCCATACCATTGCCGCGGCCTCGATCCTCGCCAAAGTCACACGGGACCGGCTGATGCACGATCTTCACGAACGCTTTCCACATTATAATTTCAAAAAACACAAAGGGTATGGAACGAGGGAGCACCTGTCCCTGCTGCAGGAGCACGGGCCCTGTGAAGCGCACCGGAAAAGCTTCGGTCCCGTCGCCAGAATGCTGGAGAGGCAGATGACAGACGTGAGACAACAGAAGGCAGAAGATAGATGACAGACGACAGACGAAAGACATCCGGAATCGGGAATCTGGCATCCGCAATCTGGCATTAGACTACGGGAGGCTTGCTGTGGGCCGTGAGAAGAAGCTGCTCGGCAAGGCCGGTGAGGACCGGGCAGCGCGGTTTCTTGCGAAGCAGGGATACCGGATACTGGAGCGGAATTACAGCGTCCGCTTCGGCGAGATCGACCTCATTGCCCTGGACCGGGGGGAGTTGGTCTTCGTGGAGGTGAAGACGAGGACGACGGACACCTTCGGCGCGCCCGAACTTGCCGTGAATCCACGGAAGCAGCAGCGGATGGTCAAGGCGGCCCTCGGCTACATCAAATACAAGAACCTCCACCAGGTCCCGTGCCGTTTTGATATTGTGGCCATCAGCACCGCGAACGAGCAGGAAGTGGAGCTGATCCGGAATGCCTTCGAGATGGACAGGACAAGGATGTGACGCTTATAAAGAAATCATATTTTTCTCGCAGAGGCGCAGAGTTCGCAGAGAAAAACCAAAGAATTTAGACAGGATTTGCGGGATAAAGTCTTTTTTTCAAGATGCCAGATGTCTGATACCTGTTTACTGTCTACTGACTACTGATTACTGTCTCAGGTTTTTACTACTCTGCGAACTCTGCGCCTCTGCGAGAGACGCCCTACTGTTTGGAGGACTAATGATTTCACTCATCAAGAAAATAAGCCTCTTTGAAAAGCTCACCGATGGAGAACTGGAAAAAATCAGTGCGATCTGCCTGCGGGAACGGTACCCGACGGGCACGGTCATCTGTCAAGAGGGCGAAGCGGGCGACAAGTGTTATATGATCTCGAGCGGAGAGGTCCGGATCAGCAAGTTTATCCGGAACATCGGGGAGGAAGCCCTTGCCGTCCTGAAGGCGGGAGACTACTTCGGCGAGATGGCCCTTGTCGACAGCTTTCCCCGTTCCGCCCACGCCACGGCGAACTCCGACGTCGAGCTTCTTGCCGTCAGAAAGGCGGACCTCGACGAGATCATGAATAAAGACCGGGAACTGGGTTATAAGCTGCTGTGGGTATTCACCAGGACCCTCTCGCTCCGCCTCAGGGAAACGAACGAGAAGATGGCCGGGTTCCTGGCGATGTCGGGAGGCTTTTAATAGAGCATGCTTTCTTAGGAGAAAGGGAGAAGTTGGGGAAATGGAGAATTTAAATCAAGGTTATTTCCCCCGCTCCCCCGCTTTCCCCATTTCTCCTGGAATAATTGTTCCGTGATCGCCTTGAATTTTTACGTGCAAAGAACAATGCAGCATCAATCCTTCATACATCTCCCTCGGGCGCCTCAGATAGCATGGTAATATCGTGAATAACAAACCTTACAAAATAGGCATGATCAGCCTGGGCTGCCCCAAGAACCAGGTCGACGCGGAGCAGATGCTCGGGACGTTCTCGGCGTCGGGGTACGCCATCACCGGGGACCAGTCCGAGGCGGACGTCATCGTCGTGAACACCTGCGGATTCATCCGGTCCGCCAAGGAAGAGGCCATCGAGGCGATCCTCGAGGCGGCGAAGATGAAGTCCCAGGGCGTCTGCCGCGCCCTCATCGTCGCCGGCTGCCTTGCCCAGCGGTACCAGGATGAACTCCTGGAGGAACTTCCCGAGGCCGACGCCGTGGTGGGCACTGCCGGGATAGGGGAGATAGCCCGTATCTGCGACGAGGTTCTTGCAGGCCGGCAGCATGTCACCCGGGTTTCCCCTCCTGCCATGGTCTTCGACCTGCCGCGGGTGAGCACCACACCCCGGCATTACCGCTATCTCAAGATCGCCGAGGGATGCAGCAACCGCTGTTCCTACTGCGCCATCCCGGTCATTCGCGGCAATTTCCGGT
>CAJHXR010000365.1_pt1 | contig 10380 bp, 12 predicted proteins | sample 9198421 | NCBI WGS metagenome assembly CAJHXR01 (sample SAMEA7708331, study PRJEB35096) | sediment metagenome | biome: marine neritic benthic zone biome [ENVO:01000025]; feature: sediment [ENVO:00002007]; material: shallow marine sediment [ENVO:03000034] sea grass bed [ENVO_01000059] ... | reverse complement strand
CCCTCGCGATGGGTGATGACGGGAATGCCGGCCCGTTCTCCCCAGACAGACAGCTGGTCCGACGCTGCCGCGCGAAAGGTATCGGCAGCGGCGAGGATCACCTTTTTGCCTTCCCCACTGAGACGGTGCGCCAGTTTGCCGATCGTTGTGGTCTTGCCCGTGCCGTTCACGCCGACAACGAGCACCGTATGAGGAGAGGCTGAGACGGAAACATCCTGACGATGCACGGTCAGGGTTGCGAGCAGAAGTTCCTTGAGGCGTAGGCGGACCTGGGCGGGACGGGAAAGGTCATGGCGGCTGAAGCGTTCCCGGAGATCGTCGAGAATTGCAGCGGTGGTCTGCGCACCCATGTCCGACGTGACGAGCGCTTCCTCGAGATCGTCGAGGAAGGCGGCATCAATCTTGTCGCCGAGAAAGAGCGAGCCGACGGTGTCGGCAAAGCGCTTGCTCGTCTTGGCCAGACCGTCTTTGAACGTGCGGAGCGTGCGTAACATAAACACCTTTACTTAATTATCAAATAGCAAATTACAAACTCCAAATAATAACTGAAATGACAATACCCAACCCTTCGACGTTTGATATTTGGATATTGGAAATTATTTGGGATTTGATATTTGTTATTTGGAACGTGTTTCTTAGATATCCAGCGGCAGCTTGCCGGAGCGCTGGGCGTTCGCGTCATCCTGAGAGTTTTCCGGTTCCGCTCCGGATGACGCAGACTCGGGGTGCAGGGACTGGCGGTAGAGATAGCGATCGTGCATCTTGTTGTACGCCGACCACGCGCCCTCTTCCACGTTCTCTTTCTCCAGCGTTGCCTGGAAGTTATTGATCTTTGCCGACAGGTCATCCAGATAATTAATGACGACGGCCTCCTGAATCTTCGGCCGCTTCGGTGAACCGAAAGCGTACTGCCCATGGTGAGAAAGCATGATGTGCCGCAGCAGCATGGCGGTCTCTTCCGGAAAGCCGGGGATTCCGGCTATTTTCTCGACGAGCATCTCGTAGCCGAGGGAAATATGGCCAAGGAGACGTCCTTCCGTCGTATACTCGATCGTCTTTCTGATGCTCAGTTCGTGGGTTTTTCCGATATCATGGATGAAGGCGCCTGCAACCAGAAGGTCCGTGTCGATTGCCAGAAAGTGCTTCGCCACGTCCCTGCAGAGGTTGATCAGTTCCAGGACATGCTCGATGAGGCCGCCGACGTAATTGTGGTGCAGGGCCTTGGCTGCCGGAGCGCGCTTGAATGATTCCATGAAGGAATCATCGTTCAGGAAGGCGTGCATGAGCTGGTTGAGGTGGGTGTTCCCGATGCCCGCCAGGGCTGCCCGAAGTTCCTGCACCATCTCGTCGGGCTCCCGGGAAGCGGCCTGGATGAAATTGGCGATATCGACGGCGGCATCGTCCACCTTCTCGAGGGACTTCATCTTGATCTGCATCATCCCCTGATAGCTCGCGACAATGCCCTTGATCCGGACAAAATCCTCGCGCTGGAACTTCCCGGCAACGTGCTCTGCATTGTCCCAAAGCCGGCCGGCGATCTCTCCCGTTTTATCGGCAAGCTTGATGGACAGATAGGTCACGCCGTTTCTCGCTGTAGCGATCTGCTTCGTCGCGGCGAGATACGTTTCTTCCACCGAGTCTCCCTCTTTTAACTGTGCTATTGCCTGCATCGCTCTCCTTTCGTTCCGTGCGACGATAATAAACTATCGGCATTCCCTTGTCAAACAGAAAGCAGGCAGGGTATGCAGCCGCAGGAAGATGCGTACAAGCTGGTCCAGGCGCGACGCGGAAGGACCCGGCAATTCATGATCTTCAGGTGCGCACGATGGCGGGATAGCGGAACGAGAATGGAAGTATTGACACGAAAGGGAAGAGGGCGCTACGCGCCGACGGACTGGTAAATATCGTCGAACTGGGCTTCTGCCTGCTCAAAGGCCTTGAGAACGTCGGGGTGGAACTGCGAGGTCCGTATTTCATGAAGATCGTCGCCGCCGCCGGCCAGGATGATCCGGCGCGCATCGCCGTGGGAGTACGATGACTTGTAGGAATGCATGGTCCGCAGGGCATCGTACACGTCGGCCACCTTCACGATCGCCCCTTCGAGGGGGATCGATTCACCGCACAGGCCGCCGGGATACCCGCTTCCATCCCAGCACTCATGGTGGGTGAGCGCGATGTTCCGGGCAATGCCCAGCAGGGGAGAATCACCGAGTATCTGCGCCCCGAGCACGGGGTGCTTCTTCACGAGGTCGAATTCCTGGGACGTAAGGCGGAGCGGCTTTTCGAGGAGATCGGGATGGATGTATATCTTGCCCACGTCATGGAGCTGCGCGGAATACGCGATCGTCTGGACGAACCGGCCGGGAAGGGACATGCTCTCGGCAATGACCCGGGCATACTCATTCATGCGGCGGACATGGGCGCCCCGGTCCCCCTGGGAGTCCGTGGCAGTGGCCAGGGCCTGCGCCATGACGAGAAACGATTCTGAAATACCCTGGACATTACCGGCCACGGCGCCGAGAAAACTGCCGGGAAGGGAGAGGCCCTTGAGAAACAGGGCGTCATCACTGGTAACGGGCCTGCCGTAATTAAAGGCAAGCACGTACATCCCGGAATGCACGAGCCCGACGACGTTGTAGATCGTATCGGTCACCTGCAGGACCTCCGGAGGAAAGTGGGATTGAAAATCCGCGAGGCGGCCGCCCCGGTCGGAATAGTTGAAAGCCGCTGCCCCGTTCTCCGCCTTGATCCGGTGAAAGACCATGGCCTCGGGAATCGTGATACGGGAACTGAGTTTCGCCGGACCGGCCCCGTTGGACGTATGGATTTCGCATCGCAGGCTGTTCTTGCCGTCCGGGACACCGACCATGAGGCACGCCGGCCTGTCCACGTCAGTCTGTTTTCTCCGGACAAGCCTCTGGGCAAGGTCGTCCTGGGCCTTGGCCCGGTCAAAGGAGAAGGGATCAAAGTACTGTACCACGGACTCACATCTCGACAGCCACTGCTCCAGGTTGGACACGGCCTTGCCTGTCGCCTGCTCGAGGTCCTGTATCCGGAACAGGTTCCGCAGTTGTGCTGCCGCCACTTCCCGCACAACGGGCGTCGTCAGGTAATCATGGACCCAGGGTTTAAGCGACTTGAGGTGACCGTTCTTGATATCCGGCCTGATGATAAGGATCACGGGGATGTCGGAACCACCCCAGGCGCCGGCGAGGGAACGAAGCGTTCCTCCCCCCTTCGCGAACTCCGCATCCACGTACAGGAGACTCGGGATTGATTTGCCGAGACAGGCCGGGGCCTCGTCCACGGAACCGGCCGCAACCATCCGACATCCCTGCGATACAGCAGCCTGGGCAATGGCCTCGCAGTCGGCGTTGTTTTTCGATATGATGAGTACGATCGGTTTCACAGTCTATAGTATACCACACCACTCGGGGCGGGAAAAAAGAAAATAAAAACCGACAACGAAAAGCTGTCGGTTCTCGGTACTATTGTGCACCAAAACGTGGAGCTTCTCCAACAGTCACGCCCTGTCGTGACATCTAACAACGCGACACCCCGCAGTCTCCCGCTGAAGCGGGACGGGACGTCCGCGGGGTTATTTTTTTCGAACGTACACGCGGTACTCGCCGTCCTCCCGCGTGAGTCCCAGATATTCATTCCCCGTCACCTTGCACCAGGCGGGCATGTCCTTTTCGATGCCGTCGTCATCGGCCTGCACTTCGAGGACCTGCCCCGATTCCATCCCCTTCATGACAACCGATGTCTTGTGTATCGGCATGGGACAGGCGAGACCGACACAGTCGAGGACATCGTCGGGCGTTATATCATTAAGATCCATGGATTAACCTTTCTCCCGGGAACGGTTGGGGCACCATGTCTTCGAAATCCTAAATTCCAGGCACGAAATCCGAAATAAATCCCAATTATCAATTTCCGAAATTCAAAAGAAGCTAACATATCGCATCGTCGCCTCGCTGATCATATTGAGCATTTCGGAATCTTGAAACTATTTGAACTTTGAACCTTGAACTCTGAACTTTCCCCACTACCCTATTTCATGCTCATGCCCGGCCGTCTCCGGCACTTTCACCGGCGACGGGATGCCCTTTTTCTTGTAGTAGTCATCGAGGGCCGACTTGAGGGCCTCTTCCGCCAGGACCGAGCAGTGCATCTTCACCTTCGGCAGACCGCCGAGGGCCTCGGCCACTGCCTGGTTTGATATGGCAAGCGCTTCATCGATGGTCTTGCCCTTCACCAGGTCCGTCACCATGCTGCTCGTGGCAATCGCCGCGCCGCAGCCGAAGGTCTTGAACTTGGCATCGGCGATCACGTCGTTCTCCACCTTGATATAGAGACGCATCACATCGCCGCAAACGGGATTTCCGACGGTCCCCACGCCGTCGGCGTCCTCGATCTCTCCGACATTATGGGGCTGCGCGAAATGTTCCATCACCTTTGTGCTGTATTGTTCCATGTTATTTCCTCCTCATCATATCTTCGTAGAGAGGCGACATCTCCCGCAGGCGCTGCACGATGGGAGGAAGCTTCTCTATTACGTAGTCGATATCGTCGTCCGTCGTTCCCATGCCCAGGGACATGAGCAGCGTCCCGTTCGCCACGGCCGCGTCCGTGCCGATGCAGGTCAGCACGTGCGATGACTTGAGTGACCGCGAAGTACAGGCCGATCCGCTCGAGACGGATATTCCTTCCATATTCAGGAACAGGAGCATGGACTCTCCCTCGACGTACCACAGGGAGATGTTCAGGCTGCTGGGCAGCCGCTTCTCCGGATGGCCGTTCAGCACAATATGGTCGATCTTGTCTTCCAGCCCCTTCCGCAGCTTGTCCCGGAGCGGGGTAAGGTACGCCACCCGGTGCGGCACGTCGGACAGTGCGATCTCGGCCGCCTTGCCCAGGCCGATGATGGCAGGCACGTTCTCGGTGCCGGCCCGCCTGCCGTCTTCCTGCACGCCGCCCTCGATCTGCGGCTTGATGCGAACGCCCTTCCGGACGTAGAGGGCAGCCGCGCCCTTGGGGCCGTAGAACTGGTGTCCCGAAAGGGACAGCGCATCCACGCCCAGGGTATTCACGTCCACGGGTATCCAGCCCACCGTGGCCACGGCGTCGGTATGGAAGAGCACGCCCTTCTCTTTCGTTATCTTGCTGATCTCTTCTATCGGTTCTATGGTCCCGATCTCGTTGTTGGCGTGCATGATCGAGACGAGGACCGTGTCTTTCGTGATTGCTTTTGCTACGTCGTCGGGATTGATGAGACCGCTTGCGTCCGGCGCGATGTCCGTCACGTCGAAGCCCTCGCGGGCCAGTGTCTTCGCCGGGTGGAGCACGGAGAAATGTTCGAGCTGCGAGACGATGATGTGCTTGCCTTTCTTGCTGTTCGCCTGGGCCAGTCCCTTCAGGGCGAAGTTATTGGACTCTGCGCCGCTCGAGGTGAAATAGATTTCCCCGGGCTTTGCGCCTATGAGCGCGGCGGTCTTTGCCCGCGCTTCTTCAACGGCGTTCTTGGCCTCCCTACCAACGTCGTGGAGGTTCGACGGGTTGCCGAACTTCCCGGTGAAATAGGGAAGCATTGCCTCCACCACCTTCGGGTGCGCCGGCGTTGTCGCTGCATGGTCAAGATAAACGTTTCTCACGGTCAACATGCCCCCTTTCCTACTGCCCCTGCCTTTTTCCTCTCCGTCACGGGTTCCTTGCGGGCGGACTGCTGCAGGAGGTCGTCGAAGCTGATGCCGTCCAGGGCCTCTTCTATCTTCGCCCCGACGCGGGACCAGACCATCCGCGCCACGCAGTCCTCTGCCTGGTAGCAGTCGTCGGTACTTCCCGGTTCCAGGCAGTGAGACAGGGCTATGGGCCCTTCGAGGGCCCGGACCACGTCACCGACGGTCACGTCAGCGGGCCTTCTTTCGAGAAAATATCCGCCCCCTGGGCCCCGTACGCCTTCGATGACACCGGCCTTGCCGAGGCGGTTCAGGATCTGTTCGAGATAGGAGAAGGAAATTCCCTGCCGTTCGGCGATCTCCTTGATGGTGATCGGCCCCTGGCCGAAGTTCCGCGCCACCTCGAAGATCGCGCGGACGCCGTATTTGCCTTTTGTCGAGAGCTTCATACTTTTTTCCTACAATTGTGGCCTTCTGAAAAGGGATGAAATTCATCCCCTTTACTCCTGCCTCTAACTGTATCAAACCTGACCATTTCTGTCAAGTATTTTTTCTGGCCTCAGGAGGCCTGCTTTTTTAGGGTATTGGGGAGGGCTATGGAAGAACTACAGCACAAGCCGCGCATTATGACAAGAAAGTAGACGTGACGCTATGTGTCCCCCTGTCAGGGGGCGTCTCGTGAGGAGTATACCAGAAACGGCCTTGTGCAGCATAGCGGAAATAAGTGTGAAGTCAAACAGGAGAGACCGGACCCTAGGAAATTCTGTGAGCTAATAAGGCGGTGATTTCCAATGGTCAGAGGCCGCTTCGATCCCCACTGGAGAAGACTAATGCCGACATAAAAGACGTGACCCTATAGGTTCCGGTCAGGTTCTTCGAAGGCTCGCTTCCATCGCTGCCGGGGATCATCAAAGCGAACTGTTTCCGGTGAAAAACGTTCTGGTTCGAAATCAGGGCCGACCCAGCACACCAGTTCTTCGTGTCGATCATGGCCGGGATTCATGATGGCCTCGAGAAATTCCCGGTACCCGTAAACACCGCCGCAGTCCTCCGGGGGGCAGGCCCTCTCACCGGCCTGGCAGCGAGGATATTTCTTGCCCTTGTCTCTCGGCACGATCTTTTCGAACTTGATCTCGTGCTCCCAGCTGTCCCCGTAATCGTACACATAGGCGGCTGTGCTGTTCTTCGAGGAAAAATAATCCGCGATGGGATGGTCCCAGTCGGCCAGTATGTTCAGCTCGAACTCGTCGTCCTCATCCGGTATGCCCAAACGCTCTTTTGACAGGGTCCGGGGATTGATAACGGTAAAATCATGGCGATGATAATCCTGCCATCCCATGGCATCCTGCAGGGCCACATGCAGGTCCCAGAAAGAAAACGTCTCCGGGACCTGGATCCTTCGCCACACGGGCGGTACGATCCCTTTCAGGGTTATTGTAAACTGGTATGCGCGTTCAAATTTCTTTTTCATGCATCTCGCGAACAGATTCGGCAACGGGGGCTAACGCTCTTTATGCTGCTATCTCCAACAGGGCTTAGAGAAGCGATTTCCGCAGCGCCTCTTATCCAGGTTCCTCGCGCAGGTCCTCGGAAAATTCTGAAAGCTGCCTGTTTTGCTGCTTCAGCAGGTAACTCAGATCCGCGGCACGGTAGCAGATCTGGGTAATGAGGGTTTCAATAGCCTTGTCGTCACCGAGTCCGGCCGCCACTGCATCTTGTAAGGAAAACCGGACGCCGATCCGGAATGATTCTGCGGGACTTTTCGCATCGACGATCAGCCGTGCTCGCTCGAACGATTCAAACAGGTTCTTTGCAGTCTCAGGATCAACGTCGAGTTCTTCGGCGATCCTGTTCAGCGGCCACGTTTCATCGGTCGCCTTCTCAAGCGTCTTGACAGCATCCGGCATGAGCTGGTCGAACCTCGAATTTACGCCGACGTGGTTATCGTAATTGTCATAACTGTAGTGGAAGGTCTCGGCTGCAAGAAGCTGAATTCTGTTCATGACACCCTCCTGGCCTCTGCCCCATGCCCGAACTGTTTTTTAGGTCGATGACGTCGGGATTGGGGAGGTTTTCAGCAAAAACCTGATAACCGAAGTCTTACCCGCATGCGGTCCTACTGGGAAGTTACTGGGAAGTTACAACGGAACGGAATAAATATTTATGAACCGATTGGTAAGTCATCGATCCACACCGGGAGGAGCTACTTCATGCGGTCCGACCAGTATCGAGGTTCGCGGTGTAAGTGTGCGACCGCCACGATGACCACTACATCGCCGTCCAAACCGTAGACCAGTCCATAGGGGAAGCGGGCCAGCAGGCAACGCCGCAGTCCCGGATCGATCTCCTGACACGACGACGGGTACGTAGCAGCCCTTCGAACCGCCCGGTCCAATTCGTCGAGAAATTCCCGGCCAAGCCCGTCAGCCTGTTCGTTGTACCAACCCACGGCGTCATCGAGCTCCTGCTGTGCCGGTGATAGAAAGCGCACCTTCATGAACGACGGTGCTTGTCCATGACTTCCTGATAGGATACCGTGGGAATGCGGCCGGCCTTGTAAGCAGCCCACCGTTTGCGCGCCTCTTCAGCCCAGATGCGGTCCATCTCGGGATCCGGCTTGTCAAGGTCCGTAAGGATCGTGTCCACCAGACGCAGTTTTTCCACATCCGGCAGGGAATGGACCTCCGATGCGAGTTGCTCAGCGGTTTTCGGCATATCAACGCCTCCTGTGCGGCTGCTTATTTTACCTGCCTTGCTTTCATTATAATCATTTCCTGCGGCGCGCGCAACAGCCAATGTATGATATCAACCATGCCTGCGGCGTGGGAGTCGGTGCCTTCTCTAACGGGGTAGATCGCCTTCCTATCCGCTGCCGGAAATATTAACCCCTGACGCTGGAGAGCAAGCTTCAAGACGCGAAGCTACTGGCTATACTGAACGCTGACAGCTGAGTGCTGCTTTTATCGTCTGTATTCTATCATCTAACTTTGCAATGTTCATTTTGCACTTTAGATTTTGCATTAACAAGAATATCAAAATGCAAGACCTGACCCCAAGATGTTGGATCAACGGTTAACAATGGCCATACCCTTGGTATGCGCCGCGAAACTCAACAACCGCGCCAGTGCCGATTTTCCGATATGGATCTCTTCCTTGTCGCGGCTGATGCCCCGCAGGCTCAGGCGCGCCGCTTCTTCAGCCTTCATGGCCCGGATGGTTTTCGGGAGTTCCCCCTGGTGGAAATTCGTATCGACCAGAGTCATCAGGACCTCAAAAACGCGGACGGACGAACCTCTCAGCGCCCAGCGCAGGCTTTGCGTGTAGGAGTGGAGCGCGGCTTTCGCGGCACAGTAGAAGGGTTGAACGGTCTTGGGAAGATAAACCAGTCCGGTGGAAATGTTCACGATCGCGGCACGCGGTTGGGCCTGCAGATGATTCAGCAGTTTGCCGCAGAGCGCGGCGGGCGCCGTGAAATTGAGGGCCACATCGGCGTCCAGGGCAGCAGCAACGCCCGTGCCCGTGAGCAAGTCAACCCGATGCCTGCCTCCGGCATTATTCACCAGAACATTGCAAGTGGGGTACGTGCGAAGCACGCGCGTGACCAGGTCATCCCGTTGGGCCTCATCCGTTACATCGCAGACTTCGGTAATCACGCCCGGCAGCTCGGCCCTGGCACGGGCCAATTTGCCTTCACTGCGGCCGCAGATAATAATGGTGTTCCCGGGCGCGAGAGCCCGCGCGAACTCAAAACCGATCCCCTCGCTTCCCCCGGTAATCAAAATCGTATCGCCCGATAGTTGCATGGCAGTCCTCCCTCGGTAATTGGTTGTCCTCAGGATACCAAAAAAGGAAAACCGCCGCATTAACCTGGGTTAACCGGGATAAATCCCAGTCGCTTCCGGATGCGCGACAAACCGACCTCCGTAATGCCCAGATACGAAGCAATATGATAATTCGGAATGCGGTCGGCCACATCGGCGAACTCGTCGAGGAATTTAGTGTATCGTTCGGACGCGGACAGCAACAGAAAGTCTGCTTCGCGGCGTTCTTTTTTAATTGCCAGTTGCTCCAGGAGACGGCGTGCCAGGATTTCCCATTCCCGATGCCCGTTGCACAGCTCCTCCAGGTCCTCATAGGAGATGGTCAAACACTCACACGGTTCCAATGCCTGTATAGAAAAGGGGGAAGGCGCCCCGGACACAAGGGAACTGACACTGCTCAGCACCTGTCCGGTCCGGGCGAAGGATTTATTGAACTCCTTTCCGTCGCTGGTGAGATAAAAATACCGCGCCAGGCCCGTGACCACGAAATTGATCTCCCTGACCCGTTCCCCGGCCTCGATAACGTTCTCCCCGGCAGCATACGCGCGGACGGCGAACAGCTGCTCCGCCGCGGACCAACTGGAGTCGGAAAAGGAAACAAGCTTGCTCAGCTCTGTTCTGAGCGTTTCAAGATGGCTCGGTGTGCGGTATACGGTCTTCATTGAGAATCAATAAGAGCAAGGAATATCAGGTTGTGGTAATGGCGTTGGCATTCTTTCTCTCGTGGGGGGAAGGATAGTACAGAATCACGGAGAAGGCAAGAGGGAAATAGCGGGAGGGGGGTATTATCGATCAAATGACAGGAAAGGTGACCTGTCTGGGAATGTTCCCGGCGTCTTCTATGCAAAGGTGATGGATCATGCAGCGAGGGCAGCTGAGAT
>CAJHXR010000436.1_pt1 | contig 10453 bp, 12 predicted proteins | sample 9198421 | NCBI WGS metagenome assembly CAJHXR01 (sample SAMEA7708331, study PRJEB35096) | sediment metagenome | biome: marine neritic benthic zone biome [ENVO:01000025]; feature: sediment [ENVO:00002007]; material: shallow marine sediment [ENVO:03000034] sea grass bed [ENVO_01000059] ... | reverse complement strand
CCGTGTCTCCCACTCCTCCTGCCCCCGTTATTGCTTTTCCGCGCGAACAACGGCCAGCAGATGGCGGGGATCATGCTCATGAGCGAGCTGACGGGCCGCTTCGCAGGCTCGTTCACTGTATCCTGACCAATCGGACAGAACCGTATCTATGGCAATGGCCAATGCCTCCGGTGTCCGTTTCTCGATGGTAACACCGGCGCTGAAACGCTCCACCTGCCGGCCGGCCCAGGTACCGCTGGTGGCAATGACCGGCGCCCCATGCAGGAGGGCGTCGAGGACGATACCGCTCACCGCTTCTGCAAACCGTTCCCGCTCATAGGGGGCAAGCACCAGTGCCCCGCGGAAGCGGTTCACATATTCGACACGGTCCGGGGCCTGTTCATCAACGGTGAGCCCACCATAACCCGATGCCACCAGTTCCTCTACCAGGGCAACCTCGCGGTGACCGTGCCGCACCGCATGTTTCTTTGAGATCTGTACAAAAAGGGGGGTCGACCGCCCCTCGCTGCTCCATTTTTTGGACAGAGCCACAATCAGGTCGAGCCCCTTGTTCAGGCGGGCGACACCAGCCATCATCACCTGTCGGAACGGCATTGGAAGCGGTGCTTCTGCCGGGGCCAGCATGGGATACGGTACGCACTGCACACGGCGCCAGCCGGCACGCCGAAGTGATCCGGCAATGGTCTCCGTGGGGGCCAGGGCCAGGGCATGACGGCGGGCCCGCGCCGCCAGCATGCCGAACAGTCTGTCACGCGTCCCCGAAGGGGTCCTGTGAAAATAGAGTGCCGCCTTCTCAGGGGAGGGGCCGCCAAACAGAGAAGCCACCGACACTACTGCCCCATGGCGACCGTCGGCGGTCAACACCAGGAAGGGAATCCGATGCCGCACGGAGCGAACAATGGTGCGCCACTCGGCAGCCGGCCTCCCCACCCGCGGCTTATCATGGCTGACAATAACACCCGCCATTGACGCAAGGATCTTGTCGGCATCGGGATGTGCCATGACCGAGATGGTGGTCCCGTCGGCATGCAAACCGAGAGCACGGACGAACTCGGCATAGTGATTGTTGAAAGAGCGAAGGTTCGGCTCGATGATCAGCAGACGATTATTCATGGGCACCTGACACGTTGAAATGGAAGCAGATCGACTTCTCCCACCATGGGGCGAGGGACGTTCGAATGGAAAATAGTACCACAGATCAGAGTGGCGAGTAAAGCGATATCACGCACCGGATGATTAGCTTTCGTGCGTCACTCGCATGATCGAGTGGGTGATTACAGAGGTATCTTAATAGGATGGCCTTACCTCGAGCTGTGCATTCTTAAGGTTTGTTAATCCTGATAGGGCCTGCTCTTCACGCTCACTGTGCACCCGCTTCTCTTGGCACTCCACCATACCACCAGGGGGTTTGCCGCCTGAGCATACAGGCAGGTGGGCATGAGGGGCGTAGCCATCAGCGTTATTGCCTCTTCCGGAACTACGCCTCCCCGCGCCAGGGATTCAGCGGTAAGGTCAAGCGACTTTTTGATGTTCCGCGCCAGACCTCCGGCCTGATCCAACCGTTTCCCATGAATCGCTTCCCCGCCCCCCAGGGCAAGACCGCCTGCCCATGCAAACCCGCATTCACGGGCGAACTGACGGCTGATCGCCAATGATACATTGTTGTGGTGGGCTTCAGGAAATCCTGAGTTCGATATCGCGACCATTTTCCGCTTTTTTGTATCGGCCCTTTTCGTAACGTCCTCGTAGATCAGCTCCATTGCCTTTATCACGGAGGCGTGATGGCTGTCGGCGAAAAGCGGGGCAGCAAGGATCATGATGTCCGTTTCCGCCACGGCCGCAAGGAGATGCCCGATCCCCTTTTCCGAAGAGAGCGATTGCTGGATATAAACAGTGTTCGTATTGACCCCCGAATCCCTGAGCTTCCGCAGCAGGTATGTACCGAGAGCATCGGAAGTGCTCTTCCGGCCCCGGGAGCTTCCGACGAACAGCGTGGCATGCATGGTCATCTCCTCTTCTCGACAGTGTTCAACAGGGAGCGAACACCGGTTGCCACCGATTCCGTATCCCGGGACGAATAAAAAACCGCTGACTGTGAGGCAGGGCTGTGGAGGTTGATGGCGTTTCTTTCTACCAGGGTCCTGAATATGCGCTCGCTCTCTTCGTTGGGATGCGGAAGGATCCCTATACCGATCAGGTTCGGCAATGGGTTGTAACGCGGTTTATGGTGGACTTCTCCCTGTACTTTCGTGAAAAACGGAAGGAGTATCGGGCATACGAACCGGTCCACTGCCTTTTTGAGTTCCGAGGAATAGCAGCCGAAGGTGACGGAGGTGAGAAAAATGACCACATCGCTTCTGACGGCCATCCTAGCCACCTCCCGTCCGAAATCATCGATCACGCATACTCCCGGCGTCTTCACCCAGCAATTGAAGCACCCCATGCACCGGGCGATTGTTTTTTCTCTCAAAAGGACGCGTTCCGCCTGCCATCCCAGCGAAGCAAGCTCGTTGCGGATGACGCCATCTACGGTTCCCAACGAGTTCTCGTTATTTCTTTCGCCGTTCAAGACGAGTGCTTTCATGCTCTTTTCTCCGCGGCGGTAAATACATAAATGAATGGATTCTGCAGGGATTCATACATGGGTGAACCGATCAAGCCGCACACCCTATGCCATAAAAACAAAGGACAATCAAAAGTGTATCAGAATTCTGCCCAATTTGACAAGTGTTAATCACTTGCCGTGCTGCCGTTCCTTGAGATGCCGCTGATACTCGTCGTAGCTCATGCCGGATTGTTTGAAACACTCGTCCCGGTCGTCTCCATGAAGCTTTTGGCATTCCAGTTCCTGGTTATACCGAAGCGAGTCATAAATGGTCCTGGGCCCGCAGCCCGAGAAGCTCACAAGCAAAAGCACGGTCGATGCAAAAACAATACTGTTCATTTTGCTCCCTTCATACGGAATGGATAATGGGACCACGTCTCGATGCTCGGCGTTTTTGTCGAGGGTGAAGAAGTGAATCCTGGCTCTCGCAGCAAGATTCCGCCCAGTCTATTTGCCCAGAATTCTAACTTCCGGATGTTTTGTTGTGCGTATTCATGGCAGATATCAGACAGGTAATTCGCCAACTCAGATTCGTTAATTTCTGCAGGGATGACAATATCATCGGCGATTCGCTTCTTTCCTTCGCTGCTGCAGTAGAATACCTTCCACTCACCGCCGTGTTCTATAACCGCTATTTCCCTGCCGAATACGTCTATCTTCATCGTGAATTGATATTAGTACGCTCTTATGCGACAAGGAGAAGTGTAACAGAATTTTGCCGATTTTGGCAAGTGTTGATTACGCGGCCGTTCGATATGGGCAAGATCTAAACGATAACCTCTGCTTTTAAAAGATTAGCAGGCAAAAGGAAGGGGGGGCGAGGCCCCTTTCGGAGTGTATGCGATCGTTCTTGAGAACAAACGGTTGCGCCGAACGCGATGAAGCAATGGTGCCAAGGGAAGTTGCTTATCTTGCCGGCGCCTTTTCGTGGTGAGCCACAGAGATCGGAAGAAAAAGGCAGGGGAATGTCGCCCCCTGCCTTCACAAGTCAATTTTTATCATTGTTGTCTCAGCTGAACAGCTCTTGGTACATACGAGTTATCGTTGATCGTGTGGTACCGTGACGAAACTAGTAACTCGTGAAACATTTCCAACACAATCGGTAGCACTATAGTTGAGTGTGTAGACCCTGCCGCTGCTATTTCCGGCTCGTTCTGCCCTGAGGTAGATTCTCCCGTCAATGATCTGAATGTCGTCCCCAATATATCCGACATTTGGATCGATATCGTAGAGGGGATCAAACGTATTGTCCGCATCTCCCTCGTCCATAGTTGCAGATTCAAGTTTAACGGTTACATTTGAGCCGCAACATATATCCACCGTCTGTATTGAAGGCACCACCTCGATCATCTTATGATTCGGCGGCCAGAGAATATCCGGGGACAAACGAACACTGATATCAGGATTAAGCGTATCCTGAATCGTTACCTGCTGGATGGCGTCGGCAGTGTTTCCATGGCAGTCTATCGCTGTCCAATCGACCTGATTCTGCCCCAGGTAGTACTCGGAGGGCGCACTATAGGAGAGAATGATATCGTTTTTGTCGCAGCAGTTGTCTGATACTGCTGGTGAAACGATATCAATATCCTGCCCTTCAGGTCCAAGACACTCCGCAACAATGTGATCAGGCGTTATTGTCGGCAATGTCTGGTCAAGCGCGGTCACGAGTAGGGTGTCGGGCTGAGAGCTTACTTGCCCGTCATGAACGTGCAATGTTATCAGCTTCGTACCCGCTTGTAATGTTATGTTGGGGTTCGAGCCAGATATCGTGCTTCCATTCCATGTCCAACGGTATGCAAGCGTGTCCCCATCTATGTCAGAGGAGGCAATACCATTGAGCGTCGCCGTGGCTTCACACACCGCGTTCACTACCAGCGTCTGGTCGACGCCTGCATCTGCTACGGGCTGGTCGTTGACCGGGTTGACCGTGATGCTCACCGTCGCAGCGGCAGAAGTGAAGTCACGATCGGATGCCGTGTAGGTGAAGCTGTCCGGGCCATAGTAGTTGGCCGCCGGAACATAGACCAGCGACGGCGCATTGCCACTCAGGGTGCCATGAGCGGGATTTGTCACGACGATGTAGCTCAGCGCATCGCCGTCTTCATCGCTTGCATCAAGATAGACTGATGCGTCGTTGTCTTCGTCTGTCATAACGAGCACATTGTGCGCGACGGGTGGATGGCAAACTTCGTCCGTCTGACCGTTGCAGTTATCGTCGATGTTGTTTCTGCAGACTTCGCGGGCGCCGGCATTGATGGTGCTGTCGGCGTCATTGCAGTCGCCGGCTTGATCGACATACCCCTCCGGTTGTTCCCCGGGAACAGCCGACTGGGTATTGTTCGGGTCGCCGTAACCGTCGGAATCCGCATCGTGGTAGTATATCTGGAACCCTTCGTCGATCGTGTCATCACAGTCATCATCTACCCCGTTCGGTAGTTCTGTAGCGCCGGGATAGATATTGCGGTTCGTGTCATCACAGTCGGTAAGCCGCGAAGAATAATAGGCCGGGTCTGAACAGGCTATGAGGGCGGTTCCCGGTACCGCCCATCCGTCGTTGTCCCGGTCAGGATAATACTGGCCCGTACAGATGGACAGGGAACGCGGAGACGTCTGGAAAGTGAACGATCCAAGATTAAACGGAAACGTGTAGATAGGCAGCTCATACTCATAATTTAGCCACCACGAATAGCTAACGGCAAACACCGCTGTAGGAGTCACGTCCATGGACCACGAGCTTCTGCTCGATTGGACGATGTTTGGCACCGTTAAGACCGGGATCCTTTTCGCGACCGGTTTTTGGTCACTGCTTCCCGTCGAATAGAACGTGCCCCAGTAGGTGGACAGATATCTGCCTCGAATCGTATTGTATGCCGTCGATCTGAGATCAAGGCTCGCAGTCAATGTCAGCTTGCCGAATTCATACGATTTCCCGATGACCTCATCGACAGAGAGGCCGTCAGTAAGCGTCAGGGAGGAATGCAAGAAATAAGGATTGCCATAGACAGTACGCCTGTCGTAAAACCTCCAGTCAAAGGTGTCTATAAACGGCAGGTCACCTTCCCGGTCAATCCCGAAACCCTTTACCCAATATTTCGCCCAGGTTTCGATACCAACGTTCATCTCCGCGGTAGAACTCGTACCGGTGAACCATAATCTGTTTTGCACAAGGTCGACGGATCCGCTCCCGTTGAGGTCAACGCGCGCGAGCGTTCCCCCAAACGCGACACCGAGGTCGAACTGCAGGGTAAGCCCGAATTTTGAAAATCCAAACCATCCAGTGCTCAGGTCGTATCCGGGGAATCCCTTGAGACCTGTCAGCGTTGCATGGGGTGCCGACGAGGTGGCAGCCCGGGCAGCGTCGGGTACGATAACCATCACTGCCAGAATGCAGGAAAAGAAAATGCCTGTTATTATAAGGGTTATTTTCTTCACTGTGCAGCCTCCTTCCTGTTGTCGGTACGATTATTACTGCACAAACCGATATTCATCGAACGCCTGGACAACCTGGGTCCCGTCAGCGTAATGGTGTATGGTAATTTGTGACGGCAGCGAGAACGTGCCGTAATTTTTATACATGAGCGTCATGCGTGAGAACGGCTGGCCGAAAAACACTACTGCAATTTCCGATATATTCCAGTGATTTGGGTCGATCCATGCAGTGGTTCCGCTTCCATCCGCATGCTGACCGGCAATCCGGTAGTAGGTCTGCCCGTCTCTCAGCTCAGATGCTATCGTGACATTTCCCATCAGTCTGAAATCATCCAGCAATTTTTCGATATCCATCGTAATCCGAACCGCGCCGCCGGCCTTTGCCTTTGACACCTCGTCTTGAATTGCCTGCATGGATTCTGTCGAGGTAATATCTTCAACCGTAACGTTCCGTGTGGAATATCGTGCTATCGGATCAAAAACGATCATGTAGGGATATATGGTGGATGTGGTACTTGGAGCGGTGACCTCCTCGGTGGTTTTCACCACGGTTTTTGCTATCTCTGTTTGGGTTACTTTTACCTGGTATCCTGTGGGGGAAGTAGAAGCACGCTTGACATTGGATATGATCTCTTCAAGCGTTGCACCATCCGCAGTGCTGAGTGGTAATGCGACAATCGCAAGACAAGCTGGAACAAACAAAAGGCTGATGAAAAAAATTCTTGGCTTCATGGCGCCTCCTTTCCGGGTAGCTCCTAGGAAATAAAAAAGCCGAGCGCATCAAAGAAAATTAATTTCTTTGGCGGCTCGGCTGCGAATATGACTAAGACCTGTCGAAACCCATTAAATTTCCCCCTCCCATCTATGATGGGCTTGGCTATATTGGGTTAAGGCCTGCAGTATTATTTATATAACAATTAGCCTATATCACAATTTATATAACATGTCAAGATGGTAATGATGATCAGTTAATAATTTAGTGATTCATATATATGCACTTTGATATCTTGAGGCCTCAAAGGCAGTTCTAAAGAACTACGCTGTCTCGTTCCATCAACTTAAGCGGGATTTCGTGCTACTTAAAGGCAGGATGTTCCGGGGGGAGTGCCAAGAGCTGTCTTGCACTCCGGTTTTGTGAAAAAAACCCGGCGACGTGTTCCGAGCGATGGTGTGGATACAGGAACAACCCTGTACCGAAAGAATCGAAATCAGAGACGTGGCGAGCCGGCTCCCGGTGGCCCTGGTTCCGGAGTTCGGGTTAGAGTGCGATGTGGCGTGGTACGACGTTCGAACCGCCGCTCCGGCCAGTTGCTCTACCTGCTCAGAATTCTAACTTCCGGATGCTTCGTTGATGCGAATTCATGGTAGATGTCAGACAGGTAATTCACCAACTCAGATTCTTTAATCGTTGCAGGGATGACGATATCATCGGCAATACGCTTCTTTCCCTCGCTGCTGCAGTAGAATATCTTCCACTCACCGCCGTGTTTTATAACCGCTATTTCCCTGCCGAATAAGTCCATCTTCATAGAGATTTGATTGTAAAATGCTTTTCAATTTCCAAGGAAATCAATAATTGCAGCATTGACGGCCTCGGGTTCTTCCACCGGCGACATATGCCCCGAATGCGGAATGGTCACCATCCGTGAGTTCGGGATGCGGTCACGCATCCGCTCCGATTTGTTAGGCGTCGTCGCGACATCGTTCTCACCTGCGAGAATAAGGGCCGGCACCCGTACATCGGCCAGGGATTCAGAGACACCCTTCCGGGAGATGACGCCCGTTATCGCCCTCGAGACCCCTATCGTGTCATTATTGACCACGTGCCGGCGCCACTCTTTGCGCAGATCAGCTCTAGTGGGGTCGGTGAGAAAGCGCCGGGAAAACATGATGGGCATCACGCTGCCTGCGACCGCCCAGGGACCGATCCACCGGGCCATGAAATTCAGCAGCTTGTACTGGGGAAGTTTCTCTTTTGACTCCGCGTCGGCCGACGTGCTGACAAGGATGAGCGTTCGCAAGAGGTCGGGGAAACGGGTAGCCAGCCTCAGTCCCACAAAGCCTCCCATTGAGAAGCCCAGGAAATGACAGGGTGCGCAGTCGAGTTGACGAATGAGTGCAGCGGCGTCTCCGGTCAGGGTATCCATGTCGTAGCCGTCCCGCGTTACTGCACTGCGGCCCTGGCCGCGAAAATCAAATGCGACACACCGGTAACGGTCCTTGAGAACGTTGACCTGATCATCGAACATCCGGCAACTGAAGAGCAGACTGTGTGTGAAGACGATGGTCTCATTGCCGGTCCCCTGGTCTTCATAGTAGAGTTCTGCGCCGTTGACATTCAGGAAAGGCATGGTTTCCTCCTTTTGCCGTGCAGCGAGAAATTCGTATCAAATTCATCTATACTATATTGAATCTGACCCGATGCGGCCCGAGATAGGGTTGCTGATGATGATATCTCAATACGTTGAGCCTGATGCCAATGCCGCCCCGTCAGCGCCCAGCTACTATCGTCTTAAAGCAGGACGCCTTGCGAATATTATCAAACGTGTTGCTTGTCTTTATGTAGTCCCAATCATCATAACCCTCTTTAATTCCCCGTTGCAGCCATGTGCATGCTTCAGTTGCATTTTTTTTCATAGAGTATAATTCTGCTGTACTCACAATAGCGAGAGCATATTGAGGATCAATCTCCAGAGCTTTCTTGAGGTCTTGTTCTGCTTCTCTATATGCTCCCGACAAAATATGATTAAACCCTCGACCATTGTAATGATGTTCCGATGTTGGGTTTATCTCAATGGCTTTTGTGAAATCCGCGACGGCGAGATCATATTGGCCTTTGCCGCTGTAGGCATTCGCACGCGCCAGGTACGCCCAATCGTCTGTATTGTCTATGGCAATCGCTTTCGTGTAGTCGTCAATCGCAAGGTCGAAGAGTTTCTTTTGTGTATAGGCAAGCCCCCGGTACAAGTAAGCCATTGCCCATTTATCGTTCGCAGCTATTGCCTTGGTGTAAGCATCGATTGCTTTATCGTATTCTTTATCCTCGTGATGGCGCCATCCCTGATAACAATGCAGGAAATACTGTATCCCGGAAGCTGTGCAAGCAGTAAGAAGAAAAAACGAAACAATCGCGATAGCGCTTAATCGGTAGACTCTCCGCATCAGATGGCCTCCTTTTCGCACAGGTCAGAAAGCTCACAACTCACAGAGCTCACAGGGTCAAGTCTTGAAATATCGTTTGTTCTCAATACCTGCGATTGCTTTACTTACTGTAGTATAGTGAATGTGCAGATAATCCGCAATCAGTTTGAGCGCATATCTGTTTCTTATGATTCAAGACTTGACCCCAGGATGTTCCTCTGTCTGAAAGGTGTGCGGTAATTGATAATCAATCATTTAATGTATGTCGGATTTTTTGCATTGTAAATAAGCTCTTTTGTTTTCCGTGACTTCAAGTCGAACATTTTTACTTTTGAAACTTCTCCTTCACCGCCGGCATATGATGCATAAAATAGTGTCTCTATTGACTTTCCAATCGAGTAATAACCAAAACCCCTTTGATCATGAACCTTAAATTCTTTAACGACATTCTTGGTCTGAATATCATATAGCTTAACTATATTGCCATCGGAAATAACCAGTTTATTATTATCAATCCACTGCGATTGCCTGCCCTTGCCGACTTTAAATGGTAAATGATTTTTGTCGTCAACCTCCATGATATAAACTTCCCAATCTGTATCCACAAAAAAAGTCCACCACGGATTCACAAAAGAGGTATAGGATACCCACCTGCCATCTGGGGACCAACTGACGAACATGTGGTGGTACGGGCTTTCGGGTGTCAAATCGAGCAGTTTTTTTGATTTAATGTCCAGCAACCAAACATGCCTTACGTATTGGCCGTAGGTAGGTGTAAGATAATGAGTTGCTTTTTTTATTGGCCCGGCGGAATAACCGATCAAAATTATTTGATCTCCTTTAGGAGAAAAAGAAGGACTAGTCAAATCGCTATCTATTTCTACTAAATAGTCTTCTTTATTGCGATTAAAGTCATAAACATATAGTTATTTAGCATCAACAAAGTATGCCAGTAAGTTTCCATCTGCTGAGGCACAATAGCTCGTAATTTTTTTGTCGTGTGTTATTTGCTGCTTTTGGCCGCTCTTAAAGTCGAAAGTCCAAATATTGCTGTTTCTTAAAAAATACAGTCTGTCTTTGTTTGGCGTGACAATATTGCTTAATGGTTCTTCTTCAGCCCTGCTATTGCTAACAATAGTGAATGCTAAACATGCTGAGAGAGTGAATATGTAGATTTTTATCAATAATTTCATCTATTACCTCCTGATGAGACATCTTAATACGTTGAGCCTGATCCCGATGCGGCCCTGATACTTGTGAAGGCCTCCTGCGTATTGT
>CAJHXR010000037.1_pt1 | contig 10491 bp, 7 predicted proteins | sample 9198421 | NCBI WGS metagenome assembly CAJHXR01 (sample SAMEA7708331, study PRJEB35096) | sediment metagenome | biome: marine neritic benthic zone biome [ENVO:01000025]; feature: sediment [ENVO:00002007]; material: shallow marine sediment [ENVO:03000034] sea grass bed [ENVO_01000059] ... | reverse complement strand
TTTGCACTTTGCACTGTTTTCTTGTTCTGGTCGGGGCGAGAGGATTTGAACCTCCGACTTTCTGCTCCCAAAGCAGACGCGCTACCGGGCTGCGCCACGCCCCGTGTTCACCACATGAATCGCTCACACCCCTGTTTCGTAAGGCTTTTTATAATACTCGCACTGCCAAATCTTGTCAAGCGCTATGTAGCCGTGCTGCCGTAGGAAACCGTACGCCCCGGCCTGGCTGATGCATGCGTCTTCAGTGACGAATTCGCTTATTTTTCCTTGAAATGATGCGAATTTTATACTATTATTACCCCTATGGGAGACGAACGGATCGGATCGGTCATAAAATTTTTCGACAAAAACTCGGTGGCAGCCGTAAAGCTGGAGTTCGGTGATCTTGCGGTGGGAGATACGATCCGGATCAAGGGTAATGACACGGACTTCAAGCAAAAGGTCGAGGTGATGGAGTTCGACCATAAGCCGGTAGATAAGGCGATCCGCGGCCAGTTCACCGGCATCAAGCTCTCCAAGCCGGCCAAGCCCTTTGACCTCGTATTTAAAGTAACGTAGCGTAGAGGCAGTAGACAGTAGACAGTAGACAGTAGACAGTAGACAGTAGACAGTAGACAGTAGACAGAAAAAGGATAACAAACTACAGACAAGAGATATCAGACGAGAGACTACAGACAATACAAAGCAGCTGTCCGGCACCGGGAATCAGCACTCAGTAGTCAGTAAACAGGCATCAGGCATCAGGCATCAGGCATCAGGCATCAGGCATCAGTAAATGATATCATCCTGTTTCTACTCTTTCGGCCTCCGAAACAACCGACCTCCATGGCTCGTTATATCACAAAACGTTTACTCCTGATCATCCCCATCCTCTTCGGTATAACACTGCTCAATTTCGGCATCATGCATCTCGCTCCGGGAGGCCCTGCTGAGGCGCAGATGGATTTTTCCGCCAAGGCCTCGGCCGAGGCACGGGAGCGCCTCAGGAAGCTCTACGGCGCCGACCAGCCCTTCCACAAGCAGTATATAACGTGGCTCAAAAAATTTCTGACTCTTGACTTTGGCGAGGCCTTTGCCGACGGCCGCAAGGTGAAGGACAAAATTCTCGAGAGCCTCCCGATAACGCTCAAGATCAACGTTCTTGCACTGGCCCTCATCTTCCTGATCGCAGTCCCCATAGGGGTCTTGTCTGCCACGCACCAATATTCGCTGCTCGATCGTTTCGTTACGGTCTTCGTCTTTGTGGGATTTGCAACACCGTCGTTCTGGCTTGCCCTGCTCCTCATTTATTTCCTCGGGGTGCAGCTGGGCATGCTCCCGATATCCGGGATACAGAGCCTGGATGTATCTGCCTTCACTCCATGGCAGCGTTTCATGGACCAGGCCGAGCACCTCATTCTTCCCGTTTTTCTCTCGGCCTTCGGCGGATTGGCGACCACGTCCCGATACGTGAGAAACAATATGCTCGAGGTCCTGCGCCAGGACTATATCCGGACCGCGCGGGCCAAGGGACTTCCGGAAGTCATGGTGTTTTACAAGCATGCTCTCCGCAATGCGCTCATGCCCGTTATCACGATCATAGGATTTACCATTCCCGGCCTCATCGGTGGCGCCGTAATCCTGGAAACGGTCTTCGGCATCCCCGGTATGGGCAGGCTGTTCTTTGACGCGGTTCTCTCGCGAGACTACAACCTTGCCATGGGTATCCTCGTTCCGGGTGCGGTTCTTACGATGCTGGGGAACCTTGTTGCTGATGTCAGCTATGCCCTCGTTGATCCGCGGGTGCGGATGAGCGAGCAATAACGGGGAGGCCACTTGAGGAGTACATCAATCACAAACATGACCGTGCGCTCCTTTCTGAAGAATCGCTTTGCCGTTGCCGGTGGCATCATTGTCGCACTCATGTTTCTCGTCGCGCTCTTTGCGAACCAGCTTTCCCCCTATGTTCCAACGGTCATCGATGTCAAGAACATCCTCGTTGGTCCAAACCTGTCACACCCCTTCGGAACTGACGACCTCGGCAGAGATGTCCTTTCGCGGATGATCCATGGTGCTCGGATATCCCTTCTCGTGGGATTTGTAGCGGTTGGGATCGCCACATGCATCGGAATCCTGCTGGGATCTCTTGCGGGTTATTATGGGGGAGTAATCGACATGCTGATCATGCGGATAGTGGATATTATTCTCAGCATCCCAACGATATTTCTGATATTGATCCTGATCGCAATCCTTGAACCGAGCATCTGGAATATCATGATCGCTATCGGCCTTACCACGTGGATGGAACCTGCGCGTCTCATACGGGCGGAATTCATGACGCTCAGGGAAAGGGACTTTGTCACTGCTGAACGGGCAATCGGCGCGTCAGACCTGCGAATAATATTCCGACATATCCTTCCGAATGGCATCGCACCAATTTTCGTCTCTGCCACGATCGGGATAGGCGCGGCAATATTGATAGAATCCGGCTTGAGCTTCCTGGGCCTCGGCGTTCAGCCGCCCACGCCGAGCTGGGGCAGCCTTCTTACGTCGGGAAAGGACAATATCGAGATCGCCTGGTGGCTCTCGGTCTTCCCGGGTCTGGCAATTCTCGTAACCGTACTCGGGTATAACCTGCTCGGTGAGGGGATTCGCGACGCCCTCGACCCGCGTATCCGAGGTGAGAACAGTTAAACAGTTTGCCCGGTATTCACCAAGATGTGCATCCCGCACCTTCCTGAGAAAAACAGTGGAGGTGCAGGCAACCTATTGATAAATAATAACTATAGAGACCGTGGAGAAGAGGTGATGCGAGGACAGGACAGGAAAACGGCATTGAACGCACATGCTGCCCCTGTCCCCGGAGCACGTCGGCCCCGCTCTCCAGAGCCCATTGCATCGCTGCATTTCTTTTTATTCGTATAAGTATATAATATTATTCACAAAAATCTGCACATCCCGTAATTATATGTTAAACTTAGAAACTATAATGCCTTAATCTTGGGGCTAAAAACCCCGGTCCCTTTCTTTCGCTGTGAATAATTCATGGAGCCCCCCGGCTGGTCTCTGAGGCTCCTCTAAAAACACGAAACCCGGTCCCGATTGAGCGGGACCGCGGGATTCCTGTTCACTCGTTCACTGCGGTCCTGCCCACCGGGCTGCGTGGTCACGCACAACGGGATTCGTAAGACAGGAGATCCGTTCCGCTTAATAACCGTTTAACCTTGATGAAGGAAACTTCTGACGTTTCTTGCTGTTGTTCAGTACCAGTGGAGATGGCATTGAATACACAAAAGCAGAAGGAAACACAGGTCGAGGTCAACGATAGGAAGACGCTCCTGCAAGGGGTGACCGCAGCGCTGGCGTCAGGGCATAGCGTGGGTGAACAGATATTCACTGCTGCTGCATGTCTGGGCGGGATTACGGGATTCGAGCGCTTTGCAGTCCTCCTGCTGAAGGAAGAGGACAAAACGCTCCTGTTTACTAACGGGGCAGGTTTTAAAAAATCCGTAGCCAGGAATCTCAAAGGCTGGACGGTGTCATTGGCCGATGAAGACAATCTCCTGGCCCGTGTGGCCACAACCGGCACGGGCGAATACCGGGAAGATACCGCGACTGATCCCCCTGCCGGAAATGCCGGCGGCGCGTTCTTCACCGCCGGTGCCGCTGCCGTGCTCCCCCTCTCGATCAACGGAGACACCGTTGGGGTGCTTGCGGCAAGCCGTCCTGCTCCCGGCCCCATCCCGGAACAAAGTCGGACACTTCTCCAGTCCGTCGGTTCCCGGATCTCCCTCACCATCGAAAATACTATTCTGCAGAAAAGCCTCTCAACGGAGGCCCAAAAGCTTCGGCATGCACAGCAGCACATCGTGCAGGCGGAAAAATTCTCGGCCCTCGGTCTGCTCATAGCAAGCGTTGCCCATGAAATAAACAATCCCTTGACCGGCATCATGGGCTATGCCGAGGCACTCCGGAAAATGTCGGACGCTCCGGAAAGCCAAACCATGGTCGATAAGATTCTGAAAGAGGCGGAGCGTGCCAAGAGAATCACCCGCAGCATGCTCGGTTTTGCCAAGAAAACGGATTTCAAGAAATCGCCGGTGGATCTGGAAGATCTGCTGGACAAAACCCTGGACGCCCTGTCAGCCGAGATCAACAAGAACCGTATCTCCGTCAAGAAATACGTGTCCTCCGATTGCGTTGCTCTGGCTGACGCGGACCAGCTCCTCCAGGTGTTTTTCAACATCATCAACAATGCAATCCAGGCATTGGCGGAACAGAAACGAGACCGGGTCATCAGAATCGAAACGACGCGCGAGGACTCACGGGCTGTTGTCCGGATCAGGGACACCGGTCCCGGCATCGGCCAGGAGAGCATAAAAAACATTTTCCTTCCCTTTTTCACGACAAAGAAGGCCGGCACGGGAACCGGCCTGGGCCTGCCTATCGCGAGCAACATCATCGAGTCCCATGGCGGTAAAATTTATGCTGAAAGTACTGCACCGGGAGGTACGACATTCCATATTCAACTTCCTGCCGTAGCCGGTAAAACGGTAAAACGCTCGAACGGCAAACGATCCTTCGCCCAGGGGCTGAATATACTCATCGTGGATGACGAGGCTGCGATACGGGAGTCGCTGCGGGACATTCTTGCGATGCGGGGAAACCGCGTCGACATCGCCGGCACCGGCATGGACGCCTTTGCCCTGCTGCATCGGGGTTCTTACGATATTATTATCTGCGATATGCAGCTTCCGGACGTTCAATCCGAAAGCATCTATCAACGGATGCTGGACATGGGCGACACGCTGAAGAAAACCATCTTTATCTCGGGAGACACCTCGAGCAAGGAAGCACACGATTTTCTGCGCACTACCGGGGCGCACTATTTGACAAAGCCCTTCCACCCGAAAGACCTTCACCGGAAGATCCAGGATATTACCGCCCCCTCCCAAAAGACGACAAACCACTTCGCGGCGTAAGGCAACCCGCTCCCGGCAAGTAAAAGGGAGGGAGCGATCCGCTTTTTTTATTGCCGCTTCCTCCGGTTCCGCTGTGCATTTCGCTGGACAGCACGGTAGCGCTTTACCGCGTTGCGGTGGGTGGCGTAATCCTTGGAAAAAAAATGGGAGCCGTCACCCTGGGCAACAAAAAAGAGGTAGTCCACCGACTCAGGGTGGAGGGCCGCCAATATCGAGCCATGCCCTGGATTGGCGATCGGTCCCGGCGGGAGTCCTTTGTAAATATACGTGTTATACCGCGTTTTTCGCTTCAGGTCCCGTGACGTAACCTTCCGCACCCACGCCTGTTTTCCGTAAACCGCGGTGGGATCGGCCTGGAGCTTCATGCCTTTCTTCAGCCGGTTGTGATAGACGGCTGATATCGTTTTCCGCTCTGACGGCCACTTCGCTTCCTTCTCGATGATCGAAGCGAGCGTAATGATCTCATGTTCCGTGAATCCCATCTCCTCCGCGCGGCTGCGGTACGAGTCGGCAAAGAGGGCCTTATAGCGCGACACCATCTGTCGCGCCACCTCCTCGAGCGTTGTCCCCTTCGGAAAATAATACGTATCCGGGAACAGGTACCCCTCGAGGGTGTCTGCCTCGACACCGAGGCTGTTCGAAAACTTCCGGTCCCTGGCGAGCCGGATGAACGGCCTCGGCCCGGAAACGATCGGCGTCTTTGCGAGGACATGGGCGATCTGAAAGAGGTTGTATCCTTCGGGGATGGTGACGGCGTACTCGATAATACGCCCTTTTCTGAAGGCCCGGAGCACCTGCCACAAGCTCATATGCCTCCCCAGGCCGTAATACCCGACACGCACTTTCCGCGTGATGCCCTGCATGCGGGCAAAGAATTCAAAGTATCCGGGATACCGTATGATACCTTTGTAGTGCAGCATGGTCGAGAGCGCCTTGAAATTCATGCCCTTGGTCACTTCGATCTCCTGCCATGCCTTTTCCCTCGCCGGTGGCACGAGAAGGGCAACATAAAAATGGATGACCGCCGCGAGCATCAGCGTGGCGACCAGGAATGACAACCACGGATACCGCATGATCCACTGTTTCGCCCCCCGTACGAGCGATGATACGCTCCGTTTGCTGCCCATTGCCTCGATCCCTTCCTATGCTGTTTTGCAACCAGTCCTGTTCCGGTGATGGCACGTCAGATAGAGTGCTACAACTGCCCTGATCGCAATATGCCGATCAAGAGCCAGACGCCGAATAAAGCGGCGATCACATAGCCAATGAAGCCGACGGGCAGACCGAAGATCGTCGTGCCCTGGCCGGAATGGATAATGATGGACGATCCGACGATGATGGCCGCCGTAATGACGCTGAAGGACAAGCGGTTGCTGGACCGGTCAATATCCCTGATTAATCGATCGATCTCCTCATGCCGGAGCTTTATCTGGATGTCCCCGCGCACGAATTTTCTGAAGCCCGCCTGGAGCTGCCGGGGAAGATGGGAAAATACATCGTAAATATCTTCGAAGTTTTTCTGCGCCGACCGCAAAGCCCGAAGCGGGTCCTTCTTCCGTCGAATAAGCCGGGCAACGTGCGGCTTGGCAATCTCGATGAAATCAAGGTCAGGGTCGAGCTGCCGGAGAATGCCCTCGAGCGTAACGAGTGTTTTGTTCACGACGTAGAGGTTCTGCGGCATTTTCAGCCCATGCCGAAGAGACAGCTGCGTAAGCCGGTCCACGTATCCGCCGAAATCGATCTGTTTTACCGTCATCCCGTAATAGGGCTCGAACAGTTCCGCAAGGTCCTCCTTGAGATCACGCTGGAACCGCTCGACATCCACGATGTCTTCGGAAGCAAAGCCCAGGTTCATATACTGCTGCACCAGGGAATTGAAATCACGGTTCACTAATGCGACGATCGTATCGGCAAAGTATTCCATGTTTTCGTCGGTCACCCTGCCCATGATACCGAAATCAACGACCCCCAACCTGCCGTCGGGAAGCACGAAGATGTTCCCGGGATGAGGATCACCATGGAAAAAGCCGTCCTGAAAGATCATCTGGAAATATGCCGCTGCGCCCTTCTGCGAGATTTCCCGACGGTCGAAGCCCGCACGGGCTATCCGTTCGTATTCGTCGATGCGGATGCCGTCGAGCTTCTCTATCACCAGCACCCGTCTGCTCGTCAGGTGCGGGAATACCCGGGGGACGTAAAGGATCGGGCTCTCTTCGAAATTGTTCCTGAGCTGAACGGCATTTGAGGACTCGACAAAAAAATCGAGCTCACGGGTTATCGTACGGGCGAATTCCTCCACGATCCCCTGTGGATTATAGACCGCCATCTCGGGGATATAGGCCTCAATCAGTTCGGCGAGACCCCTCAAGATGCTGATGTCCCGGTCGATAATACGGTCAATATCGGGACGCTGAACCTTGACCATAACCTCAGTGCCGTCTGCCAACCGGGCACGATGTACCTGGGCTATGGACGCGGCAGCTTCCGGATGGGAATCGAACTCTGCAAAGAGGCGGGAAATGGGAGCATCGAGTTCCTTTTCGACAATCTCCTTGACTTTTGCAAAAGGAAAGGGATTCACCGAGTCGGTGAGTTTGCAGAGTTCCTGGGCGTACTCCGTAGGAAGCATGTCCGACCTGCAGGCCAGGAGCTGCCCGAGCTTTATGAAGGAAGGGCCCAACTCTTCGAATACGACCCGGAGACGTTCCGGAGCGCTTCGACGCTGGTCGGGCTGAGAATATTTCCTGAAGGTGAACACGCGCCTGCCGAAGGACACGAATTTCTGCAGGCCCATCTGTTCCACAATGTGGCCGAATCCGTACCGGGAGGCCACCATGATGATGTACCTGATCCGGGGAATGTCCCGGTAGTGTCTTCGCCAGAATCCGAGGAGTGACATCACGATACGAGGCCGTTGTTAGGCCTCACGTTCTCCTTCTTCTTCGCCGCTTTTGCCGCCCTCGAGTTTTTTGAGACGCGTGTTGATGCTTTTGAGCTTCTTCTCAATACTTTCGATGTCGCCCCGCGTCGGAATGTTGATCTTCTCCGTAACACTCGAGATCGTTTCCCGGATCCTGTTGTCCAGATCCTTGGTGCTCTCCGCGGCCTTGCTCGTCCACTCCTTCACGAGTGACGCGGCATCGCTCTTCGATAATTCGCCGGCCTTCACCAGGTCATCGACGAACTCCTTGGCCTTCTCCTGCGCGCCGAGCCCGGCCAGCATCGCCTTCTTGACAATCTCAGAAAGTGTTGTCATGGTGAACCTCCTTGGTTACTTAGTTCTCAATTTCTTTGCAAAATGGAAAGGAAATTTTCTGTAAAATCATTTAAATCCTCGTAACCACATGATTCGATGGCATTTTTTGATACATCGGGTTTAAAATTAATAATTTCCGATTTCCAATTTTCAATTCCGGTTTATCCGGGTTCGGCAGGTTACCCTTCTACCGCAATGTTCCCGGAAATCCTCTCAATTATAGTATACAGCCTCTTGAGAGCCTCGTCCAGCTTTCCCGGGTCTTTCCCGCCTGACTGGGCCAGGTCCGGTTTCCCGCCGCCGGACCCGCCGAGCAGGGCGGAAAGTTCCTTAATGATCTGGCCGGCGTGAAACCGTTTCGTAAGGTCCTTCGTGACCATCACGATCAGGTTCACCTTGTCGTCCGTTACCGTGCCGATCGCCATGATTCCGCTGCCGAGCCGGTCCCTGAGCTTATCGCCGAAATCCCGCAGGTCCTTCGGGGACATGCCGTCCACCCGCTTTGCGAGCACCTTCACCCCGTCAACGGACTTCGCTTCGCTCACGACATCGCCGGCCTGGGAAGATTGCAGTTTGCTTTTAAACCGTTCATTGTCTTTTTCCAACCCCTTCACCTGTGACACGAGCCGCTCAACACGGGGTACGATATCGAGGTCAGAGGCCTTCAGGATCCGTGCGACTTCGAGCATGTCCTGTTCCTCTCGCTTGAAAGCGTGATACGCTTGTCTGCCTGCCACTGCCTCGATCCGGCGCACTCCCGCGGCAATCCCCGCTTCGGAAATGATTTTAAAGAGTCCGATATCCCCGCTCGCCCGCGCGTGCGTACCGCCGCAGAGTTCTCTGCTTACGTCCTGCACCGTCACGACTCTCACGGAATCGCCGTATTTCTCGTCAAAAAGCGCCATGGCGCCGCTCGCCATCGCCTGTTCCACATCCATGATCCTCGTCTCGAGGGGATGGTTCTCGATAATGCGCTGGTTCACCATCTCCTCGATCCGCTCCCGCTCCCTCGGTGATACCGCGGCGTAGTGAGTAAAATCGAAGCGCAAGCGGTCTGGGGCTACGAACGATCCGGCCTGTTTTACGTGGTCTCCGAGCACGGAACGAAGCGTTGCGTGAAGAATGTGGGTGACCGTGTGGTGTCGAACCGTATCACTGCGCCGTTCCGCGTCGACCTTTGCAAGCACCGCGTCGCCTTCCCTGAATACTCCCCGTTTCACCTTCCCTTTATGCACGACAAGGTCACCGAAGGGCTTCGCCGTATCTTCAACGGAAAACTTGGCGCCCTCACCGAGCAGCTCGCCATGATCGCCGACCTGCCCCCCTGATTCGGCGTAAAAGGGCGTGCGGTGCAGAACAATTTCCGCCTCGTCTCCAGCCCCCACCTCGGGAACAGCAGTATCGCCTTTTATGATCGCGAGTATCTCGCCGTCGTCCTCAAGGGTATCATAACCGGTGAACACGGTTTTTTGGACCTTCCCGGCCACGGTGGTATAGACGGGTTTGACTTTTTCCTCGCCGGAGCCGGCCCATGCCGCCCGGGCCTTGTTCCGCTGCTCTTCCATGGCCCGCTGGTATCCTGCCTCGTCGAGCTGCAGGTCCATGTCCCTTGCCATATCAGCGACCAGATCAAGGGGAAAACCGAAGGTGTCGTACAACTTGAACAGCACATCACCGGGGATGGTGCTCGTGCCCCGTTTCTTGAGCGTCGAAACCGTCTCGTTCAGGAGCGCGAGTCCGGAGTCCAGGGTCGTGGCAAACCGCTCTTCTTCGAGGAGTGTGACCTTCGCGACATGTTCGCGGCTGTCGACGAGTTCCGGGAAGGCATCACGCATTACATCGACCACCGCGGCCGTAAGCCGGTAGAGAAAGGGCTTGTCGATGTTGATCAGCTTGCCGTAGCGGCTGGCCCTCCGGATGATCCGCCTGAGCACGTATCCCCTGCCCTCGTTCGACGGAAGGATGCCGTCTGACAGCAGAAAGGTGATGGACCGCAGGTGGTCGGCGATCACCTGGTAGGAAATGTCGGCCTGCTGGTCCGATCCGTACGGCACGCCGGCAAGGGAAGAAATGTTTTGAATTATCGGCTGGAACAGGTCGGTTTCGTAGTTGCTCTTCACCCCCTGCACCACGGCGGAAAGGCGCTCCAGCCCCATTCCCGTGTCGATACTCGGCATGGAAAGAGGGGTCATCGTTCCTGACGCATTCCGGTCGTACTGCATGAACACCAGGTTCCATATCTCGAGGTACCGGTCGCACTCACACCCGACGGCG
>CAJHXR010000323.1_pt1 | contig 10746 bp, 7 predicted proteins | sample 9198421 | NCBI WGS metagenome assembly CAJHXR01 (sample SAMEA7708331, study PRJEB35096) | sediment metagenome | biome: marine neritic benthic zone biome [ENVO:01000025]; feature: sediment [ENVO:00002007]; material: shallow marine sediment [ENVO:03000034] sea grass bed [ENVO_01000059] ... | reverse complement strand
TCGGGGTACGGGTGTCGGACCTGAAATCAAAGCGGCGAACAAAAGCGGTGGTGTTGCCGCGACAGGTAGGAATGTATCTTTGCCGCACCCTGGCAGGTTCCTCTTTTCCGGAGACCGGCAGTTTCTTCGGCGGAAAGGACCATAGCACCGTGATCCATGCGTGCAAAGTGATCGAGGAAAAGAAGGAAAAAGACCCTGAACTGCGGGCTAAAATCGAGATGTTAATTAAACAGCTAAAGTCTTGATATATTGAGATAAAACAGCAAATAATTGTGTTGCTATTTACCAGGGATTCTGATACTATTCACCGTACACGTCACAGGAGGCTTCCCTGATGAAACTGAAGATAAAAAAAGAGGAACTTCTGAAGGGATTGCAGAGAATCCAGGGGGTGGTGGAGAAGAGAACCACCATGCCGATCCTCTCCAATATGCTCCTTACGGCTGAAGGCGGCGGGATAGAGATCGTGGCCACCGACCTTGAGCTCGGGCTGCGTGGCCACTATACGGCAGAAGTTGAACAGCCGGGGGCAGTTACCGTATCCGCTAAAAAAATGTACGAGATCGCCCGGGAACTGCCTGAAGAGAACGTTCAGATCCAGGTTGATGAGGGCAGTTGGGTAACCGTTACGTCCGGCCATTCACAGTTTAAACTCGTGGGATTGCCAAAGGAAGAATATCCTTCACTCCCCGACGTGGGCGAAGACGGCTTGATTACGATTACCGGCGACACCCTCAGGGACATGATCAAGAAAACGCTCTACGCCGTCGGAGAAAACGACGCTCGTCACGTCCTGAACGGGCTGTTCGTGCAGATGACTCCGTCCAAGAGCGCCCTCACCATCCGCATGGTTGGTACGGATGGTCACCGGTTATCCATGATAGACCGGGAAGTCAAGGCGAAGCACAAAGAAGAGAGCCTGATCGTGCCCCGCAAGGCGATGATGGAGTTGCGGAGACTTCTCGAGGAAGACTCGGCGACGGGAGAACTCACGGTAGGCATCAGCAAGAACCACATCCTGTTCAAGCGGGACAGTCTGGTTATGGTGTCAAAACTCATTGAAGGCAATTATCCCAACTATCTCCAGGTGGTGCCGGCGGAAAGCACGAAAAGCGTCACGCTCCCGAAAGACGCGCTGGCCCATGCCGTAAAGCGTGTGTCCATCCTGTCCAAAGAAAAGACGAATGCCGTCAAGGTGCAGCTGGAAAAGGGCAGGATGGTTCTTTCCACCAATAATCCCGAGGTGGGCGAGGCAACGGAAGACCTCTCCGTGGATTTTAGCGGAGAAGGCCTCACGATCGGATTCAATTCGCGATATCTGATGGACGTACTGTCGGGAATGGGAACAGACAGAATCCAGATGATCTTCAACGATCAGCTCAGCCCCTGTCTCATTATGGACGAAGGCGACGATAATTATAAGTGTGTTGTTATGCCCATGCGGGTGTAGGCGACATTCTGCGAATGCCGAAGAGAAAATTAGAAATTGAAAATTGAAAAAGTCAAAATCGCTGAAGTTGATTTTGCAATTTCAAATCGTCAATTTTCAATGCAGTAAGGGAGCGAGGGATTGATCCGCAACTGCGTGGGCAAATCCCTTTTTTTTACGAGGAAAGCGTGGCATATACTGCTGACAGCATAAAAGTGCTTGAAGGCCTCGAGGCGGTGCGCAAACGGCCGGCCATGTATATCGGCAGCACCGGCAGTGTAGGACTGCATCATCTCGTCTACGAACTCGTCGATAACAGTGTTGACGAGGCCATGGCCGGGTTCTGCAAAACCATCGATGTTGTGATACACATCGACAACAGCATCACGGTGATCGATGACGGCCGCGGGATTCCAACAGCGATGCACAGCATCCAGAAGCGCTCCGCGGCCGAGGTTGCGCTCACGGTACTCCACGCCGGCGGCAAGTTCGAAGGCGACGTATACAAGGTCTCAGGAGGACTCCACGGTGTCGGTGTTTCCGTGGTGAACGCCCTTGCGGAATGGCTCGAGCTCGAGATCAAACAGAACGGTGAGGTCTTTCAGCAGCGATATGAGCGTGGCGTACCGCTCGCCCCGCTCGCGGTTGCCGGCACGACAGCGGCAACGGGGACGAAGGTCACGTTCAAGCCCGACCATCAGATCTTCGAGGAGCTCGATTTCAGCTTCGATATCCTTTCTCAGCGGTTTCGCGAGATGGCGTTCCTGAACGGCGGCCTCAAAATCACCATACAGGACGAGCGTACGGAAAAGAAACAGACCTTCTTCTACGAAGGCGGAATCGTATCGTTCATCGAGTACCTGAGCAAAAAAAAGAACCCCCTCCATCCGGTGCCGATTTACCTCCAGCGGGAACGTGACGGCGTCACGGTCGAAGTCGCGCTCCAGTATAGCGACAGCTATCAGGAGCAGGTGTTCACCTTCGCGAACAACATCAATACGCACGAGGGCGGCTCTCACCTGGCCGGTTTCCGTTCGGCCCTCACCCGGACCGTGAACAATTACGTCGTGGCGACGGGGGTCCTCAAGAATACGAACGAGGTGCTCATGGGAGAGGACGTGCGGGAAGGGCTCACGGCAGTGGTGAGCGTCCGCCTCCCCAACCCGCAGTTCGAAGGCCAGACGAAAACCAAGCTTGGCAACACCGAAGTTAAGGGATTTGTCGAAAGCCTCGTGAACGAGGCACTCAGCGCTCACCTGGAAGAAAATCCCGCGGTTGCGAAAAAAATAGTGGAAAAGGCCGCGACGGCCGCACGGGCACGCGAGGCCGCCCGGAAGGCGCGGGAGCTTACCAGGCGCAAGGGAGCTCTCGACTCGGCCTCCCTGCCGGGCAAGCTCGCCGACTGCCAGGAAAAAGATCCCGCCCTCTCTGAACTGTTCATCGTCGAAGGCGACTCGGCAGGCGGTTCGGCAAAGCAGGGGCGGGACCGGAAGAACCAGGCCATTCTTCCGCTCAAGGGAAAAATTCTGAACGTCGAGAAGGCGCGGTTCGACAAGATGCTCTCGAGCGACGAGATCAAGATTCTCATTACCGCACTCGGTACCGGGATCGGTCCGGGAGAATTCACCATCAGCAAACTGCGCTATCACCGGGTGGTAATTATGACCGACGCAGACGTGGACGGCGCGCACATACGAACCCTGCTGCTCACGTTTTTCTACCGCCAGATGCGGGAAATCATCGAGCGAGGATACCTCTACATTGCACAACCGCCTCTTTTTAAAGTAAAGCGCGGCAAGACCGAACGATATATCAAAGACGACCCGCAGATGGAAGACTTTCTCCTCGACCTTGCGACAGAGGATGTTGAGCTGTATTCCGCAGAGCAGAAAGGCTACCTCACGGAAAAGCGATTGACGGGCATGCTCAAAAAACTGGTTCACTACGATAAAGATCTCGACAAGTTTCAGCGAAAGCGTTTCGATATCGCAGTACTGCGGGCACTCCTGCTCGACCGGTCCTTCGGCAAGGCCTATCTCAAAGACAAAGAGCGGCTCACCACTACGGCGGCGTCCGCTGAAGGCTACCTGAAAAAATACCATCCGAATACTAATGTTGAGTGGACAATTGAACGGGATGAGGAGCACCAGGCCTTCCGGCTTCAGTTCGACACCAAACGATACGGGGTCCATTCCACCCTCGTTCTTGACGAGAATTTCGTTACCACACCGGAGTTCCGGGAGCTCCAGAGTCTGTCGCCCGCCCTGCTGGGTCTGGGCGGTCCTGATTACAGGATTCGGGAGAAAGGTGAAGAAAAGACTTTTACGAACACCGGTGATCTGGTTCGCCATGTGTTCGAACTCGGCAAAAAAGGGTTGAGCATTCAGCGGTACAAAGGGCTGGGCGAGATGAATCCCGAACAGCTCTGGCAAACGACTATGGATCCTGACCAACGCACCATGCTTCAGGTGACGATCGAAGATTCCGTGAAGGCGGACGAAATCTTCACCGTCCTCATGGGCGACCAGGTCGACCCCCGCCGCACCTTCATTCTGCGGCACGCACTCGAAGTGAGAAATCTGGATATATAAAAATCAAGTGAACCACGAAGCACACGAAGGAAGTAACAAAAAAACAGAACAGATGCTCCAGACTATGAACACGATACGTTCTTTGTGACCTTCGTGCTCTTCGTGGTAAATACGTAAAACAGAGAAAACAATGGAACCACAGGAAAGAAAGACACATATCAATCTCGAAGAGGAGATGAAGACCTCCTACCTCGACTATTCCATGAGCGTCATCGTGGGGCGTGCGCTGCCTGACGTGCGCGACGGGCTGAAGCCCGTGCACCGCCGCATTCTTTACGCCATGTTTCGCGAAGGTCTGCTCCATACGAAAAAGTACTCCAAGAGCGCCGGTGTGGTGGGTGAAGTGCTCAAGAAATATCACCCCCACGGCGACAGCGCGGTGTATGACTCCATGGTGCGTATGGCCCAGGACTTCAATCTGCGCTATCTCCTCGTGGACGGCCAGGGCAATTTCGGTTCTGTTGACGGCGATCCGGCGGCGGCCTATCGGTATACGGAAGCGCGCCTCACCAAACTGGCCGAGGAGATGCTTGCCGACATCGACAAGGAAACCGTCGATTTTACTCCGAACTTCGACGATACAACAGAAGAGCCTTCCGTACTGCCGACACGGGTGCCGAACCTTCTGATCAACGGATCAGCGGGCATCGCCGTGGGCATGGCGACCAACGTCCCTCCTCATAATCTATCGGAAATCGTGGACGGCCTCGTCATGATGGTTGATAACCCCGACGTGACCGTACCGGAACTGATGACGGTGATCAAGGGCCCGGATTTTCCCACGGCAGCATTTATCCACGGCCTTGAGGGAATCCGCCAGGCATATTCAACGGGCCGCGGAATCATCCAGATGCGGGCGCGCGCGACGATCGAACAGGACAAGGGAGACCGGGAATCCATCGTCGTCACCGAACTGCCCTACCAGGTGAACAAGGCACGGCTGCTGGAAAAAATCGGGGAACTCCTTCAGGAGAAACGGATAACCGGGATTGCTCCGGGAGATATCCGCGACGAATCGGACCGTCAGGGTATGCGCATCGTCATGGAACTCAAGAAGGGTGAGATCGCGAATGTTGTCCTGAACCAGCTCTATAAGCATACGGCCATGCAGTCCACCTTCGGTGTGATCATGCTCGCCCTCGTGAATAACCAGCCGAGAATCCTGAACCTTCGCCGCATCCTGTCGCACTTTATCCAGCACCGGCGCGAGGTGGTGGTACTGCGGACGAAATTCGACCTGCGCAAGGCGGAAGAGCGCGCCCATATTCTCGAAGGGCTGAAGATAGCCCTCGAAAACCTGGACGCCGTGATCGCCCTCATCAAGGCATCGAAGAGCCCCGACGAGGCAAAGGCGGGGTTGATGAAGAATTTCTCCCTTACGGACCTCCAGGCGCGTGCCATCCTCGACATGCGCTTGCAGAGGCTTACCGGCCTCGAGCGCGAAAAAATTATCGGAGAGTATGAAGCAACCCTGAAGGAGATCGAACGACTCACGTCCATATTGGCATCGGACGCCCTGGTAATGCAGATTATCAGGGATGAACTGCTCGCCCTCAGGAAGGAGTACGGTGACGAACGCCGCACCGAGATTATCGCCCAGACCACCGAGATCGAGATCGAAGACCTCATTAAAGACGAGGAGATGGCCATTACGATCTCTCATGCCGGCTACATCAAGCGCATCCCCCTGACAACGTACCGTGCGCAGCGGCGGGGCGGCAAGGGAAAGATCGGCATGGAAACCCGGGAAGAGGATTTTGTCGAGAAACTCTTCACCGCGAGTATGCACAGCTATATCCTGTTTTTTACGAATAAGGGCAGGGTATACTGGCTGAAAGTCCACCAGGTCCCTGAGGCGAGCAGGCAGGCCAAGGGAAAGGCGATTGTGAACCTGATCCAGATCGGACAGGATGAACGTGTTACCGCCGCACTGCCCGTGCGGGAATTCCAGCCTGGTCATTTCATCGTGAAAGCCACCAAGCGGGGCATCATCAAGAAGACGGAACTCGCCGCGTACAGCAATCCCCGGCCCTCGGGAATCATTGCACTCACCCTGGAGGAAGGCGACGAGCTTATTGCCGCTGAAGTGACGAACGGCGCGCGCGACATTTTTCTCGGTACGAGAGACGGCCTTTCTATCCGGTTTTCCGAAAAGGATGTTCGGGAAATCGGCAGAACCGGAAAGGGCGTTATCGGGATCCGGCTGAACACGGGCAACGAGGTCGTCGGTATGGAGATCGTCCGCGGCGACTCCACCATTCTGACGGTCACGGAAAACGGTTTCGGCAAGCGAAGCACCCTCGAGGATTACCGGAGCCAGGGCAGGGGCGGCAAAGGCATTATAACGATCAAGACCACGGAAAAGAACGGCCGCGTGATGGGCATGGCCCAGGTAGCCCAGGAAGACGAAATCCTTCTCATTACGGTCAATGGGAAAGTCCTGCGCATCAGGGCCCGCGACATTTCGGTCCAGGGGAGGAACACCCAGGGTGTCCGTCTCTTCGAGACCGGCGAGAAGGATTTGGTTGCAAGCCTGGCAAAGGTCGTGGAACGGGAAGACGGGAAAGATACTCCGGGAGAAAAAGGAGATCAACAGACTCCCGTCGAGCAGGGATCTTAGCCATGGGAACAAAAGCGCACGTTATTTTTATGCTTTGCGCTCTCCTGCTCGGTTGCGACGCCCTCGACAAAGAGGCCACGAATAACTACGAGGCCGCCACAAAGAAGTGGAACGCCGGTGACTACCGGACGGCGGTCAGCATGTACCGGGCCCTCGCCGATGAATCTCCCCACAGTCCACACGCCGATAACGCGCTCTACTGGATCGGCGTAACCCAATTCCTTTATCTCGGCGAGACCGAAAACGCCCTGGCGACCCTGCAGCTCGTTCTGGACAAGTATCCGCGGCGGGACATGGCTCCGTCTGCCCAGCTCTATATCGCAAAGATTTACGAGGTTGGCTATAACGATTACACCCGCGCCGCGGAAGGATACCGGAAGGCAGCAGCGTATACGGATCGCACGGTACGCGAGGAGAGCTACTACCGCCTCGGCGAGAGCCTGTACCGGCTCGGCAGGAGGGAAGAGGCACGGGACGTATGGACGGGCCAGGTAAATGAATTTCCGAAGGGGGGTCAGGCTGAACTTGCCTACTTCAGGCTTGGCACCCTGGCGTTCACCATAGGTGAGCTCAAGGAAGCGGAGACCTTTTACCGCGAGGCAATGAGGCACAGCTCGGACAGCGCCCTTGCAATCAAGGTGAAGTTTGCCCTTGCCGGATGCCTGGAGGCGGGCGACAACCTGACCGAAGCACTGAAGCTTTACAACGAGCTCGAAACGGTCTATCCGAATCCTGAAGCGATCCGTATCAAGATTAAAGCGCTCAAGGTGCGCATCAAAAAGAAAAGCTATTGACAAGGCTGGGGGAGCGTGTTACCTTAAATGCTTGATCTTAAGTTTGTACGGGAAAACACCGAGGAGCTGCTTGCATCGATGCGGCGACGGGGCGAGAACGTCGAGCTTGGTGAATTTCTCGCACTGGATGCAAAGCGCCGGGAGGTGCAGCAGGAGCTCGAGCCGCTCCGGCGCAAGCGCAATGAGGTTTCGGAGAACATAGGACGGCTGAAGAAGGCCGGGCAGCAGGCCGAAGAGATGGTGGCCGAGATGCGTTCCGTCGGCGATGCCATCACGGTGTTGGAGAGCAGATACCGTGAACTGGAAGAAGCGCAACGGGAGTTTCTGCTCACCATACCGAACCTCCCCCACGCATCAGTCCCTGACGGGAAGGACGAAAACGACAACCGGGAAATCAAGCGGTGGTCTCCCCGCGGCGAGGAGCCCCCGACGTTTTCCTTCGAGCCAAAGCCACATTGGGATGTGGCGGAATATCTTGATATCATCGATTTTAATCGGGCCGCCAAAATAACGGGTGCCCGGTTTGCTCTTTTAAAAGGCAGCGGCGCACAGCTTGAGCGTGCCCTGATCAATTTCATGCTCGACCTTCATACCGGGGAACACGGTTACACGGAAGTGCTTCCGCCCTTTATGGTGAATCGCACGAGCATGACCACGACGGGCAATCTTCCGAAATTCGAAGAAGATCTGTTTAAAGTCGAGAACGGCATGTACTACCTTATTCCAACGGCAGAGGTCCCGGTTACGAACATCTACCGGGATGAAATTTTGCCCGAGGAACGTCTCCCGATTTACTACGCCGCATACACGCCGTGCTTCCGGAGGGAAGCCGGTTCGTACGGCAAGGATACGCGCGGACTCATTCGCCAGCACCAGTTCAACAAGGTCGAACTGGTGAAATTCACCGGGCCTGCTGATTCATATGGCGAACTCGATAAACTGCTGAGCAACGCGGAAGAAGTGCTTAAGCGACTCGGACTCCCCTACCGAGTCGTGGCACTCTGTACCGGTGATCTCGGGTTCTCCGCGGCCAAGACCTATGATATCGAGGTCTGGGTCCCCTCGCAGAAAAAATACCGGGAGATATCGTCGTGCTCTAATTTCGAGGATTTTCAAGCTCGTCGCGGTTCGATACGGTTCAGGCCGAAGGGAGCAAAAAAGACGGACTTTGTCCATACCGTGAACGGCTCCGGCCTTGCGGTGGGACGCACCGTCGTGGCGATCCTCGAGAACTTCCAGCAGCAAGACGGAACGGTCGTTATTCCCGAGGTCCTGCGGCCCTATATGGGAGGCGCTGAGAGAATAGTGCGGGGCGAGGGGCGAGGGAGGTAGGATGAAGGACGATGGATGTCGGAAGCTTCGTCCATCTTCCCGGCGAGCGAAGGGAGCGGTCATCTATCGCCCAACGTGCTTCTAAACCGGAGAGATGGCCGAGTGGTTTAAGGCGGCGGTCTTGAAAACCGTTGAGCGAAAGCTCCGGGGGTTCGAATCCCTCTCTCTCCGCCAGATATGAGTCTAGAAGAATCTGAAGAGTCTAGAAGAGTCTCAAGGGTCTGAAGAGTTTTGACTCTTCAGACTCCTTGGACTCAATAAACAGTGATAACCGGAGAGGTGGCCGAGCGGCTGAAGGCAGCTGCCTGCTAAGCAGTTGTGGGGGTAACTCCACCCCGGGTTCGAATCCCGGCCTCTCCGCCATGAATACCCCGTGCAGGCGATCTCGTTCGCAGGGAACAGAGCGCCGATATACCCTGCCTATGGAATCGGACCGATGAACCAGCGGGACAATTTTTTTGGTAAAAGGGAGGAACCGTCGATGTTGAGAAAGTATGCCGCATTACTTCTGGCTGCAGGGCTTGCCGTTTCTTTTACGGCGTGCGAGAAAAAAGAAGAGGCAAAGACGCACTTACCGCCGGGCCATCCGGGCATGGGGACTGGTGCGCCCGGTATGGAGGGGGGGCCGAAGGTCGAACGCACCATCGTCGTCCCGAAGGACGTGAAGGCGAAATGGAAATCGGTGAAGATCATTATCGAGGACAAGGCAAGCAAGCGTTCGAAAGAATATACGGTAACGATAGGTTCAACCTTTACCGTGCCGAAGACGAAGGTTACGGTCAAGGTTCTTGCCTTCCTTCCCCACTTCATGATGGGAAACAAGGAGATCACGTCGGCGTCGAACATGCCGAAGATGCCGGCAGCCCAGGTGCTCGTGCAGGAGCCGGGCAAGGCGGACTGGACAGGCTGGTTGTTCTCGAAGCAGCCTGATATGCACCCGTTCCCCCACGAAAAAATAGGGATCAAGCTGGCTGCCGTTTCTTCAAAGTAAAAAAACGCCGAAGGCCGGAGAGCATCCGTTTATTCCCGCGGGAACCTTTCCGCCATTCGTGTATGCGCCCATAGCTCAGCTGGATAGAGCGACGGACTACGAATCCGTAGGTCAGAGGTTCGAATCCTCTTGGGCGCACCAATATCGTAACGCGCCGCGATGACCGGCGATTGAGCGTGGTGGAAAAACGAAACCTCTGACCGAAGGGGTTTCAGGGGAAGCATTCCCCTGAGCTTCGGGGGAGACCCCAGAGGGGGCGGGCCCCCTCTGGAGAGCCCTTTATGGGCGATGGTCAGATGGTTCGAATCCTCTTGGGCGCACCATTCTATGGAACGGGGAGCACGGTAGTGAAGACCGACGAGTTTTTTATGGGCCTTGCCCTGGCAGAAGCCGAAAAAGCAGCGGCCTGCGGCGAGACACCGGTTGGCGCCGCACTCGTGATCAGCGATGCGGTCATCGCGTCCGCTCACAACATGCGAGAGACCTGGCAGGATCCTACTGCCCACGCAGAACAGATTGTTCTGCGCGCGGCGTCGGCACGGCTGGGCAGATGGCGGTTGTCCGATGCAACACTCTATGTAACGCTCGAACCCTGCATTATGTGCGCCGGCGGCCTGATTCTCGCGCGGGTGGGCAGACTGGTCTACGGCTGCCGCGATCCAAAGGCGGGCGCACTCGGCTCGGTATTCGATGTCGGCCGCGATAGGCGGCTGAATCACCTGTTAACGATAACGCCGCGTGTGCTCGAAGAGGAGTGCAGCGCCGTATTGAAGGGTTTTTTCGAAAGGCTGAGACAGAACAAGTAATACGTCTCAAGGGTCTCAAGGGTCTCAAGGGTCTCAAGGGTCTGAAGAGTCTCAAGAGTCTCAAGAGTCTCAAGAGTCTCAAGAGTCTCAAGAGTCTGAAGGGTCTCGAGTCAAGTAAGAACCACCAGGCATTACACGACTCTTTCCACTCTCCAGACTCCTTGGACTCAATAAACAGTGATA
>CAJHXR010000140.1_pt1 | contig 10944 bp, 11 predicted proteins | sample 9198421 | NCBI WGS metagenome assembly CAJHXR01 (sample SAMEA7708331, study PRJEB35096) | sediment metagenome | biome: marine neritic benthic zone biome [ENVO:01000025]; feature: sediment [ENVO:00002007]; material: shallow marine sediment [ENVO:03000034] sea grass bed [ENVO_01000059] ... | reverse complement strand
GCCGCGCTACCGGCAAAGAATGGCTCTTGATGAAAAAGAAGGACGCTTCGGCAAAATCGAATTACACGATAACAAGCGAACTCACTCCGGCGAAGCTCAGGACGTTGAAGGAGCGCGTACCGCCCTGCGAAACAGAGTGAGCGTGCCCTCCGTTCAGTAATCAATCTTCTCGGGAAAAGAAAAACGCAGGAGCTTCCACTTTCCCTCTTCAAAAACCAGCTCCGCCCGGAACGGCTCCCGGTAGTTGCCGTCCTTTTTTGCTCTCTTCCTGAAAGACCCGACAATGCGCGACTCGTCGTCCAGCAGGGAGATGATGTAGGGGAACCGCACCACGCCGCCTTCTCGCGGCTCGCGCGTCAGATAGGCCGTAACAATCACCGTCTCTTGGTCAAATTTACGAAAGGACTTCCGCAACAGGCCCTTTCCGAGAAAGAGCTGCAGGATCGACCTCTTCGATATCATTGCTTGAAGTTTGGCGGTATGCTCTTTTCTGCTGGCCGATTCAAACCCGGCCAGCACCTCTTTGAACTGCTTCTTGGGAAGATAAAAAAAATACCCGTACAGAACGACTGAGATGAGAACGATTATTGCCAATGACGCGGCAGCAACGATAAGCGCTTTTTTCCTAATCTTTTTTTCCTGAGCCACGGGCTGCCCTCTCCTGGTTGCTCGCTTCTGCACCTGCACTGCTATTGATAGTGAACAGTTCCTCTATCAGCGGGCCTGCGGTCTTCGGATCATGGGCGGCCGCAGCCTTTGCCTCTTTCCATCGCCGCCGGAGTTTTTTCACCTTCTCCCCCCTCGCCTCGCGTGCCTTGATGCGGCTGTCAATGCGCTCCAAACGCGCGAGGGAAGCCTTGATACCCCGGTCTAACTCGCGGTACTTCCCGGGATCGGATTTCGGAATCGAGAAATCGCCCGGTGTCTTCCAGATATCTCCCAGGTGAAGCCAGGCGGCGAAGTCCTCGGTCTTTCCACCGTGCATCAGTTCAAGCTCCGACGTTAATCGAAGGTCCGTCACCCGCAAACCCTTTTCGTCACCCACGATCCGGTGCCTTCCCTCAAAGGGCTCTGCCCCCTGGGAATCGTAATACTCCCATGAGGCGCGCGCGACCTGGGCTGTCCTTTCGTGGCAGTCCGTGCACGTGCGGGATTTCCCGAGGGGGTGGCCCACCTGGTCGAGCTGCAGCCAGGCAAGGTACAGATTATTGCCCTTGGGAATGCTGTGCGTACCGAGCAAGGCGTAGGCATCATGCGTCTCGCCGTCGGGCCAGCGGAAGATGATGCCCGGCCGCGGAGTGACAGGAGTTTTGAAGTTGCCGGCGCTGTTCGGCCATACTTTCATCGGTATCCAGCGGCCGGTCTGGTCCTTTACGAGGATCGGCGGCTCCATCGGGCCGTAGTAGAGAGCATACTTCTTGAACGGGTTCGGTCTGCTCGCAATCAGGCCCGATCCCCAGGAGGTCATCTCGTATCCGCCGAGGATCCTGACATGGCACGCTGCGCACGATACGTTCTTGTGGTAGCTCACGGCGATCGCTTCCTCGGCTTCGATGTGGCAGTCCTGGCAGGTCCCTTTGCGTTCGATGTGGCCCATACCGCCGGGGCCGGTCTGGTGGCAGGCGACACACTCCATCTTGAGGCGCACGTGCGCGTCTTCGGGTAGTCCGGGCGGTTCGGAAAATTCTCTGCCCAGATAGCTGTCTCCCCGCCTCCGCTCCATGGTGCCGGCATGACAGACAAAGGTGCTTCTGCCTCCGCCGCCGCAGCTCAACGCCGGCGGCGTCCGGCTGAAGGCGTGGACGCCTTGCTCGCGTGACGGCGTATAGTGACAGTCCAGACAGCCGGTGTGGCATATATTACAGATCATCTGCTTGTCAACGGCCTGTCCGCGTGTAAAGGGAACATTGATCTCTTCGATGATTTTCTGGGTATTCCGGTATGAGAACTGATCGCCTTCTGCCCTGCCGACCGGCGGGGTATCTGCGAAGGAAGGCCCTCAGTTGTTCGGGCCGTGGGTATCCATCCATTGCCGCATGGAACGCTGCCGAAAGTTCGAACCCATCACGCTCGTGCTGAACTGTTTCACTTCCTCGGGATGGCAGGCCGATTTACCGCAGGTTTTTTCCGCGATACCGGGATCGTAGCCGTAGGTCACGGGGTCCCGATCATGATACAGGATGGTCCCGACGTCATAATTGAGGTCGCCGTCCAGCCGTTTCGGGAGCAGGGCATACTGCCGTTCATCACCGGAGGGGAGTAACTGCCTCACCAGGCCTTTCCGCTGAACAGGACTGAAATTATAGTCGAGGACGAGAAGGCGCAGCATGCCCTTGTGCGCCCTTTTGGGATCATTCGCCAGGCCGTTCCCGAGATGACAGTCCCGGCACTCGGTGTTCGGATGGCGGGCTTCCTTCTGGACCTGTTCCCGGGTCATGACGAACTGGGGATAGCCGAGCCGCGTCATTTTTTTTGTATCGGCATGGCACTGCACGCACCGGTCGCTCGATCGATAGCCGCTGGAGAAGGAGAGGAACAGAATCACCACGACCAGTTGGACGAACAGGACCGCCATCCCGCTCCTGCTGCCGAACCACTGCCAGAGTTTTCCGATAGCCATGATAGTATAACCTTACCACAGAGTAAACAAAATGAAAAGCACGCTCTCGCAAAGCCCGCGAAGTTCGCAAAGAAAAACCAGGGATTTCTCGTTAAAAAAAGAAGTTCAAATCAGTTCTTTGATCCTTTTGCGTCTCGGCGTGGCCTGTGGCCATTGCGCGAGAAATTTCTTTTCAAGTGTTTTTACTGGAACTTACGTTTAAATAAAGATTTTACGTTGCGTCCGTCGCGAGCGTTGCGAGAAACTAGAGTTTTTCCAGCGCTTTTTTCAATGCCTCGCCCTTCTGGAGCGTCTCGAAATACTCCCGCTCGGGGTCCGAGTCCGCCACGATGCCCGCGCCCACCTGGATGTGCGCTTTGCCGTCCTTGATCACGAAGGTCCGGATGATGATGTTCAGGTCCATGTCCCCGGCGTTCGAGACATATCCGATGGAACCGGTGTAGGGGCCGCGCGCCACGGGTTCGAGTTCGTCGATGATCTCCATGCATCTCACCTTCGGCACGCCCGTGATCGTGCCGCCGGGAAATACGGCGCGGATCAGGTCGAAACAGTCCCGTCCCGGCGTGAGCGTACCCCGGACGTTCGAGACGATATGGATCACGTGGGAGTAGTCTTCCACGACCATCAGTTCATCGACATGGACCGTGCCGTAGGTGCAGACCTTGCCGAGGTCGTTCCGCTCGAGGTCGAGAAGCATGATATGCTCTGCCCGCTCTTTCTCGTTCGTCAGCAGCTCCACGGACAGTTCCTGCGTCTCGTCACGTCCCTTCCCGCGCCTGCGCGTACCGGCAATCGGCCGCGTGTCGGCCGCGTTGCCCATGAGGCGGACGAGTCGCTCCGGCGACGAGCTTACGAGCTGCAGGTCGCCGAAGTCAAGATAGGATGCAAACGGTGAAGGATTGATCTCGCGCAGAAGGGCATACAACCTGAGGGGATCAGCATCAGGAAGGCGCGCGGTCAACCGTTGGGAGAGGTTCGCCTGATAGATATCTCCGGCGGCGATATATTCCTTGCAGCGCCGGACCATGGATTCAAAATCAGCCTGGGCCAGGTTCGGTTCAAGAGAAGAAGACGGCGCGCGGTCCGGTTTCGCTCCTGCAGTCGGTTCGGCGAACGTTTTTGTACGCCCGGATACGGAAAGTCGGTGAGCGAAACTGTTCAGCCGCTCGGCAGCCCGGTCATACAGGCCGTCCCACTCATCAGGACCTGGCCGGCGATGACCCATCTCCTGTTCCCGCGCACCCGGGTTTACGATGAGCCATGCTTTTTCCCGGACATGATCAAAGGCAATCACCGTGTCCACAAACAGGAAGTACGCCTCGGGTATGTCGAGGTCATCCACGGCAGTCCGCGGAAGCTTCTCGAAGTTATGGACAAAGTCGTAGGAAAGAAATCCCACTACGCCGCCGGTGAAGGGCGGCAGCCCTTCTGTCCGCTCGGTGCGATAGTTGGCCATCAGCTCCCGCAGTTTCGAAAGGGGCTTCTTTTGCAGGGATACGCGGTTGCCGAATTTGCCTTTCGGTGTCTCCGGCAACCTGAGTTCCACGTCCTCTCCCCGTGACTCGAAGATAAGGTAGGGATCTGCCGTCACGAAGGAGTATCTGCCGATCTTTTCATTTGTCCGAGCGCTTTCGAGCAGGACCGGGAACCCGTCTTCGCGCACGGACCCCAGTGCATCAAGGGGCGTGAGCGTAGCGTAATCCAGCTCCGTGGAGAGAGGAAAGAGTTTTCCCTTACGCACGCTGTCGAGAAAGTCGGTTTTTGAAGGCCTGATTATTTTCATAGAATCGCGACAGAAAAACATCAGAGATAGTAATTGCAATTTAACACATGGTCAAGTCATTTCTTTAAAAAAATACGGTGATCGCTCTTGACAGGATGTGGTATAATGAGGTTAAGGAAGTACGTTGCGGTGATTCGTTCCCCAGCGCATTGATCTTTGAGCAATTCGCAAATTGTCGCTGTATACGCCCTAAGTATAAAAGGCGTTGCCGAACCAGCACCAGAAGGTGCAGGTATTTAACCCGTTGCAAGGGGTGAGGCACCGCGCTGTGCGATTATACCGGAACCGGAAAGTGTGCTGCAAGTCGCGCAGTTACCTTTCCGGCTGCAGCATAGGGATAGTCGAATGGCCGGAAGAGCTGAACACCCCGAACCTGTGGAGAAGGCGGAAAGAGCAGTTGCTTTCAAGGGTCCGTTCAGCGGAGCCGCAGAAGCGAGCAGGTCTTTCCGCGCAGTAACCCGGGTGAAAACGCTGTTAAAAACGGTTCGCGTGCAACGCCTTTTTTATGTCCTGCCTGTGAAACCGAAGACCGCCGCGAAGGCACAACTGCACGAAAGACATACACCCTTTTCTCGCAGAGCCCGCAAAGGGCTCAAAGAGAATCGAATAAGTTCTTTTCTTAGGACCCCACAACGCAACTTCCTTTGTGTCTTGGTGCTACACGTGTTTTTGTTTCGTGTTTTTTCCCGTGCCCTCAATCCGATTTTTCAGCGGACATCCGCGTCCAATTTTTTTTGTCTTTCTTGGTTTCTGTAGGTGCTATTCTTTGACTTTCTGCTTCATCACCGATTTATACAGCTTACCAAACTGTTTGTCCCTGCTCCGTTTTTCCCGGTATGATAGTTCATGAAAGGCCGCCTCTTTATTCATTTTTACATAGTTTTGGTAGCGCTCCGGGGAAATGGCCCCCTTCTCGAGCGCCGCGACGATCGCGCAACCGTCCTCCCGGGTATGAGAGCAATCAGGGAATCGGCATTGGCCCGCCAATTCCACTATTTCATCGAATGCCTTGTAAAGAGCTGATTCGCCCGCCATCGTTCCCAGCTCCCGCAGTCCCGGCGTATCTATGATCAGTGCACCGCTGCCGAGCGTAATCAGTTGGCGGCGGGTTGTCGCATGCCGTCCCTTCCCGTCGTGTTCTCTGACCGCCTTCGTTTCAAAGGAAACGTTCTCCAGAAGGTTATTCAGCAGCGTCGTCTTTCCCACGCCTGACGAACCGAGAAGGCAGCATGTTTCACCCGGGACCAGTACTTTTTTTACTTTCTTAAGATCCGCACTATTGGTATTGCTGAATGCCAGGACCTGAACGTCCGGCATCACGTCTTTGATTTCTGCTATCTTCTTTTTCACGTCGCCCTTTGATGAGAGATCCCTTTTGCTTAACAGCACGATGGGCCGGATAGCGCTCTCATATGCCATGACCAGGTATCGCTCCAGACGCCTGAGATTATAATCGCCGTCGAGCGACTGCATGACCAGGGCCGTATCGACATTCGCCGCGAGTAGCTGAATCTCCACTTTTTTCCCTGCCGTCTTTCGTTGTAAAACCGACTTCCTCGGGAAGATTTCGTGGATGACGGCAAAGGAACCATCATCCACATACTGCGCGTAGACCCAGTCACCGGTGGTGGGGTAGTCCAGGGGAGAATCAGCGCTGAACATGAGCTTTCCCGTCAGCTCCGCAAAAGCCTCATTCTTTCCGTTCGTAATGATTGAGCTGTCTTTCTGCACGGAAATGACCCTGGCTATGCTGAATTCGCGTGATCGGGCTTCATCAACTCTTTCCTGAAACCAGGTGCTGAACCCTATCTTCTTCAGATCCGCTGAAATGGCATCCATGAAACACGTCCTAACCCGGGCAGGCCCCGCAGAGCGGGACAGGCCGGAAGCAAAATAGCGTTAACCACGAAGGACACGAAGAGCACGAAGTCAGACGAATGCAAAGCAACATGATCTGCTATAAAATCAGAGAGAGACGACACCTCAAATTATCTTAACATGTTAAAATTTCCCTTTTGCACTGCCGTCCCCCATCTTCTGGTCATAGAGATCGGCAATTCGTTTTGCGAGTTTGTGAATGTCCACGTCCAATTCATCTTGCTCATTCGACAGGCGCATGCTGAGTCTGACGCTTACGTCAAAGCGATTATCGGCGGTCGCAAACGTCAGGGAGTAACCGCCGCCGCCCGGCCCGAAGCCGTCGATTCTGCGCCAGGCCCTCTTGCCGATGGCGGGAAAGGTAACATCGAAATACTTCTCTCCCCTGTCCGCCTTCTCTCTTCTCTCTCGCCCATATGCTTCTTGATAGACCTTTGGATCGAGCAGTCTGCCTGCTCCGGCAACGGTGATCGTGCAGAAATAATAATTTCTGGCAGCTCTTCCGGAAACCTGATAGTCCGCGCTGTACACGTTCCGATCGCCTTTCCTCAAGGTGGATAAGACAAAAGGAACGGCGCTTGTCGTGTTTGCCGCAATGAATTTCTTTGTTATAAGACCATCGAAAACCGTTGCCGGGAGAGGGGCGGCGCCCTGGCCGGCGAGAAAGCCTGCACCCGGGCAGAACAGGGAAATGACTATTAATAGAGCGATGAGTGCTGACTTCATGGAGATGCTCCTCATAGATATTATTGACTGTCACGACCCATGCCAATATATACCCCTGCGAGCAGGGCCACAACCAGAATACCGGCCGAGGCATAACTGCTTATGATGTAAGAAAGTTCGTACTTTTGTTTTATGGCCTTGCCGACAACAGGGACATTGATCTCGTGTATGAGATAAATAAAGAACGCAAGCGGAACCGGCGCAATGATCAGCGACAACCAGGGCTTGAAACGGCTTGCGAAAAACAACGCCGCCGATGCTAATGCCCCGAAGACACAGACCTGCCATAACAAGGGCTCTTTGTCCAATACTCCGGCGTGGGCCGTGAGGGGCATGAAGACAAGGAAGCAAAGGAATGCTGTCGGCAAAAAGCTGATCGATTTCATGGGGCTTTTCCTCCTCAGCAGAAGCGTATTGTCAAACCTTTTGCCACAGAGTTCACGGAGGACACAGAGAAATGCAGGAAACTCTTTTATTTCTCAACAAACGCTCTTTCCTCGGAGACCTCTGTGGCTTAACATATTCTGCTCTGGGTAGTAATTACCTTTAGCCGCAAGCTCAAAAAGAATATGGAACGCCAGCCTATTTATTATCAGTCTCAAATGCCTTGATCATGTTCAACGATGTCTGGGCAAGGATGCTGCCGGGGAATTCCTTTAACGCCTTCTCGTAGTATACCTTGCTTTTTGCTCCCTCTCCGAGCTGGCCGTATGCAAAGGCGATGTTCACGAGGGCCATTTCCCGGTACGGCATGCTACTCGAACTGAAGAGCAGACCATACCGCATCTTGTCCAGCCATGGATATTTCGCAAAAAACGCGTAGCTTTTCTCAAAACAGGTGATGGCATCGGGGAAATGACCGGCCATGACCAGCCTGATCCCTCTCCGGTGCCAGAGGGGAATCATGCGCCTCCCGATCATGATATGCACAATAGTGATAATGAACGCAAGAAAGAGAACATCGTTAAAGGCGGAAAAATTACCAAGATACCATAAGCCCGCGACCAATGCACCGAGCATGAATACATGCAGAAGCTCTGCAGTCCAGGATCGTTGGTTGACGAGAGGTACGTTCCCCATGGCAGTTCAGTGTATCATGTGTTTGTCATGTGAAATAGAGAAAAAATAAAAGAGCAACCTCATAAGATTGCCCTCGAATGCACTTACCTGTTTTTTCTTCCCAAATAATCAGCCAACGATGACACCGGAAACAATGCACACCCATAACGACAAAACATCAGTCCCTTTACTTCTGGTCAATGATGTGTTGAACTTTTTCCTGTTGATTCGGGAACAGATCTTTCGGCACGTGTTCTCTTCCTATGGCTTTGAAAACGAGATACCGTGCACAGTCGGCATAATCCCCGGCGCAGTATTTTTTTTTGTAAATTTCTGCTGTTCCCGGCATGTTTGCCATCTGGTCATTAAAAAAAAGACACCCGCCGGTGAGTTTACAGTCTGCCATAAATGACTCCCTTCAGGTTTTTTATGTCATACTAACTACTTAGTTAAGCAGAGAAGTGCCCGAATGTCAAGGATGGGCAGGAGTGGTAATATTGCTTATTTCATGGGGAAAGTGCAATTTTCAGACTGCGGACGGGGCATGGGTCAGGGGTCAGGGAAAAACCGTGGCTTGTTCGATAAAACAAAAGGTTACTCTCAGGTGACTGCCAAGCATAGAGTAATCGGCGAAAAAAAACCGGCAGAGGGTTTGTTTCCCCCTGCCGGCTGTGCGATTCAAGATACGCTGAACTATCGGCGTCTCACGGAGCTTAGTACATGCCGCCCATGCCGCCCATGCCCGGAGGCATGCCGCCGCCCGGCATACCGCCGCCTTCAGGCTTTTCCTCGGGCAGGTCGGTGATCATAACTTCGGTGGTGAGCATGAGGGCCGCAACGCTCGCCGCGTTCTGGAGAGCGGAACGGGTCACTTTGGTCGGGTCGATGATGCCGGCCTGGAGCATGTCGACATACTCTTCCTTCTGCGCGTCGAAGCCGTGGTTCGGCTTGTCCGTGGACCGGACCTTATCCAAGATGACCGATGACTCGAGTCCCGTGTTGTTCACGATCTGACGGATCGGCTCTTCGAGGGCCTTGGTGATGATGCTGACGCCGACTGCCTCGTCACCGTCGAGCTTCATGGTGGTGAGGGCGGAGACGGAGCGGAGCAGCGCCACACCGCCGCCGGGGACGATGCCCTCTTCCATGGCTGCGCGCGTTGCATGGAGCGCATCCTCGACGCGCGCCTTTTTCTCTTTCATCTCGATCTCGGTCGCAGCGCCCACGTTGATCACGGCCACACCGCCGACAATCTTTGCCAGCCGCTCCTGGAGCTTTTCCTTGTCGTAGTCGGAAGTGGTCTCGTCGATCTGGGCTTTGATCTGCTTGACCCTGCCCTGGATATTGTCGGAACTGCCCGCGCCTTCTACGATGGTGGTGTTGTCCTTGTCGACGGCGATCTTCTTTGCCCTGCCGAGATCTTCGATCTTGACATTTTCGAGCTTCAGGCCGAGGTCTTCGGAGATCACCTGTCCACCCGTAAGGATGGCGATGTCTTCGAGCATTGCCTTCCGGCGGTCGCCGAAACCAGGGGCCTTGACTGCGCATACTTTGATGGTGCCGCGGAGCCGGTTCACCACCAGGGTGGCCAGCGCCTCGCCCTCGATGTCCTCGGCGAGGATCAGGAGCGCCCGGTCCATCTTTGCCGTCTGCTCGAGTATGGGGAGCAGGTCCTTCATGCTCGAGATCTTTTTCTCCGAGAGAAGGATGTAGGCGTCGTCGAGGACGGCCTCCATCTTCTCGGCATTCGTCACGAAGTAGGGAGAGATGTAACCGCGGTCGAACTGCATGCCTTCCACCACGTCGAGACTGGTGCTCATGCCCTTGGCTTCTTCTACGGTGATAACCCCGTCCTTACCGACCTTGTCCACGGCCTCGGCAATAAGGTCGCCGATGGTGGGGTCGTTGTTCGCTGAAATGCTGCCAACCTGGGCGATCTCCTTTTTGTCGTTGACGGGCTTGGAAATCTTCTTGAGGTTGTCCACAACTGCATCAACTGCCTTGTCGATACCCCGTTTCACGTCCATGGGGTTGGCGCCGGCGGTGATGTTCTTGAGCCCCTCGCGGTAAATGGCCTGGGCAAGCACCGTTGCCGTCGTCGTGCCGTCGCCGGCGACGTCAGAGGTCTTGCTCGCCACTTCGCGCACGAGCTGTGCGCCCATGTTCTCGTAACTCTCCTTGAGATCTATCTCCTTGGCCACGGTCACGCCGTCCTTGGTGATGGTAGGCGCGCCGAATTTCTTGTCGATGATCACATTCCGCCCCTTGGGACCGAGCGTCGCCTTCACGGCATCCGTCAGGACATTCACGCCCCGCAGGATGGCCGCTCGTGCTTCCTGGTCGAACATTAGTTGCTTTGCCATATTCTCTTTCCTCCTTAAAGTATCGTAACGACTAGAATTCTTGTCGATGGCCTGCCGTCAGGACCGGCCACCGCAATAGAAAACCATTACTGTCAGAAGCAGATAACCTGAGGCAGGATATCCGGTATTTTCCTGCTTATCCTGTTCATCCTGTCCAAAGATCCTTTTTCCATTCCTGCGGATCAGTTCAGTATCCCCAGAACATCCTCTTCCTTCACGATCAGGTACTCGGCATTGTCGAGGTTGATCTTGGAGCCTGAATACCGGTCGAAGAGGACCGTATCTCCCATCTTGATCTGCTTTACTTCCTCGCCGACGGCCTCGACCTTTCCGCTCTGCGGCTTTTCCTTGGCTGTCTCGGGAATGTAGAGTCCTCCCGACGTTTTTTCAAGCTCAGCCGTATAGCTTACAAACACCCTGTCTTTTAACGGTTTAAAATTGACGCCCATACGTGCAACTCCTTTCTGGTTTGTTGTTAGTGATGGCTGGTAATGATGCCCTTAGCACTCATCTGC
>CAJHXR010000080.1_pt1 | contig 10978 bp, 9 predicted proteins | sample 9198421 | NCBI WGS metagenome assembly CAJHXR01 (sample SAMEA7708331, study PRJEB35096) | sediment metagenome | biome: marine neritic benthic zone biome [ENVO:01000025]; feature: sediment [ENVO:00002007]; material: shallow marine sediment [ENVO:03000034] sea grass bed [ENVO_01000059] ... | reverse complement strand
GAGCACCAAACGGTCGCGCAAGGAGAAGGACAAAACAAAATCCGCGGTCCTCGACACCCTTGCCAAACGGGAACCCCAGCCGGCGCCGACGATGCCGGAAGAGGCGAGGCCCCTCCCTGCTCCGGCCGCTGTTCTTGCGATGAACCCGGCGGAAGCGGTCACGACCGTCGGTGAACGGGTGAAATTCATGATATCCGCGATGGACGTCCAGGACCTTTACGGCACGATCATCAGACTGAGTTACGACAAGAAGACCATGGAGTTCATCTCCGCGACGGAAGGTTCCCTCCTGAAAAAAGACGGTCAGCAGACCTCCTTTGTATTTTCGAACAACGCCAACGCCGGCATTGTGGAGCTCTTTTTGACCCGTATCGGGGACGTGGGCGGTGTTGTCGGCGCCGGCGAGTTGTGCGGCGTAGAGTTCCGGGGAAAGTCCAAGGACAAGAGCAGCATCGGCATCAGCGCTACGCTGACGAATTTCAACAGGGAGCATACCAAGCTGAAAGGCAAAGGCGCGGAGGTAACCGTCGAATAGCCGCCAGGCTTCCGGGGTCCACGTCAAATGATGCAAAAGGGTCTTACGCTCATAGAGTTGCTCGTGGTTATCGCGATCGTGTCCATCCTTGCCGCGGCAGCGATGCCGGTTTCGCGCATGACCGTTAAACGAACGAAGGAGATGGCGCTTCGGAAAAACCTGCGCATTTTGCGCACGGCCATCGATGAGTTCAAGAAGGACTGTGATGCGGGGAATCTATCGACTCTTGAGGGATATTGCAAGACCGATCAGGGTAAGTATCCGGAATCACTGGAGATGCTGACGGAACCGCTGCAGTTGAAGGGCGGGGTGGACAAAACCAAGAAGTACCTCCGCCGGATTCCGCGGGATCCTATGACAGAACTCGAATCGCCGGACAATCCGAACAACTGGGGTCTCCGGTCTTACTCGGATCCGCCTGATTCCACAGACTGGGGAGGGGGGAATGTGTTCGACGTCTTCTCGAAAAGCGAAACAAAGGCGCTCGACGGTTCCCAGTATAACACCTGGTGAGGAAACCCATGCAGATGAAGCCATGCGACACGCACCCTGACGGGCAGGCAGTCTGTTCCCGTCACAACAGAGGACGGAAATATCGCCAGGCAGGATTCACGCTGGTCGAGCTGTTGATCGTCCTCGCCATCATCGGGATCCTGGCCGCCGTTGCCCAGCCGAACCTCAGGCGTTCCATCATTCGGGCCCGCGAGGCAGTGCTTCTCGAGGACCTCTACCAGATCCGTGATGCCATAGACCAGTACTATGCGGACAACGGAAAATATCCCGATGAGCTCTCGGCCATGATCAGCGAGGAGGAGCGGTCAAAAAGCTATCTCCGGGAAATCCCCAAGGACCCCTTTACCGGTGAGGCTGACTGGATCACCGTCACCCTCGAGGGAGAAGAAGGCCTCGAAGAGGGAGAGGGCGGCGTTTTCGATGTGCACAGCGCCAGCGAGTTGGTCGCTCTTGACGGAACGCCCTATAATTCGTGGTGATCCCGCGGTCCTGCTATAGCGGGACGGGATGTCGCGCTGTTCAATCACGCCCTGGCGTGACTGCGGGAGGGCCTCCACCCTGCGGCCGTTCTGCAGACGCAAGACTGCCGAGTACAGAGGTCACCCGACGTGCACGATCCGTGGAGCCGGGTATGGTGTATCGTATAACCGTGGGACGTGTTTTCTTGCATCACATCAGGAGGGCAGCGTGAAGCAGGCGGGAGGGGATGTTGCATACGTGAAACCAACGGTCGTCGTTCTTGCGGCAGGTCTCGGAACCCGCATGAAATCAGGCATTGCGAAGGCGCTGCACCCTTTGAGCGGACGGCCATTGATCAGGCATGTCATGGCAACGGCAGCCCGGCTGGACCCGGAAAAGACAATCCTCGTCCTCGGGCACCAGGCCGACAAGGTGCGGGAGGTTATTGAAGGCTACCGGGCGGAGATCGTGCTCCAGTATGAACAGTTCGGTACGGGACATGCCGTACGCCAGGCACGAGATGCCTTTGCCGACGCGACGGGTCCCATCCTGATCCTCTGTGCAGATACGCCGCTCGTCACGGCCGAGACGCTTAACGGCGTCGTCAGAGACCATGAAAAAACCGGGGCGGCAGTAACACTGGTGACCGTTTCCGTGCAGAATCCCTTTGGGTACGGCAGAGTAATACGCGGCAAAGCAGGCGTGATGCGCATTGTCGAGGAAAAGGACGCCACGGCGTCACAAAAACGGATCACGGAAGTGAACACCGGAATCTACTGCTTCGAGAAAGAGTTTCTTCTCTCCTCCGTCGACAGTATCGGAAAGAAAAATGCACAGGGTGAATACTATCTGCCTGACACCATTGGGCTGGCCAGGAAAAAGAAGCGTATTGTTTCCGCGTCTCTCTGTATGGATGCCGATGAAGTGATGGGCATCAACACGAGGTATGAGTTAAGCCGCGCCGAACGAATCATGCGGGAAAGGATCAATCGCCGATGGATGCTTGATGGTGTGACGTTCATCGATCCGGAAACCACTTTTGTGGGACTGGACGTGTCCCTCGGCAGGGACACGACACTGTATCCCCATGTCAGCCTGGAAGGCACGACAATGATCGGCGAGCACTGTACCATCTATTCGGGTTCCCGTATCGTGGACAGCGTCATCGGCAATGCGGTTTCCGTAAAAGATTATTCCCTTATTGAAGGAAGTGCTATTGCTTCGGAAGCATCGATCGGGCCCTTTGCCCATCTCCGGCCCGGTTCAGTGATCGGTGAGCGTGCAAAGGTCGGCAACTTTGTAGAGATAAAAAAGTCAACCATCGGTGAGGGAAGCAAGGCAAACCATCTTGCGTATATCGGAGACGCGACGATCGGCAGGGACGTGAATGTCGGCGCCGGCGTGATCACCTGTAATTACGACGGATTTGAGAAGCATACCACGGTGATTGGAGACGGCGTATTCGTGGGGAGCGATGCGCAGATCATAGCGCCTGTCACCATAGGGGATGGGGCGCTGATCGCGGCCGGCGCGACCATTACCCGCGATGTTCCGGCAGACGCCCTTGCCATCAGCCGCCAGCCCCAGGAGATCCGCGAAGGTTTTGCCGGTCGCAGGAAGAGGATCAAGCAGAGGAAAGGAACGTAAGTGTTAAGATAATTTATTATGTGTGGAATTATCGGATACATAGGCAAGGACCCCGCAGTGCCGGTGCTCGTCGAAGGGCTGAAAAAACTTGAATACCGGGGCTATGACTCTTCCGGCATTGCCGTGCTCGAGGACGGGGGTTTTACCATCCGCCGGGCCGTGGGCAAACTCCAGAACCTCGAAAATCTCCTTCGCGGGGAATCGATTGCAGGCAGAGTGGGCGTCGGGCATGTGCGCTGGGCGACCCATGGCAGGCCGTCGGAAGAGAATGCCCATCCGCACCAGGCAGGCAGTGTCGTCGTGGTCCACAACGGTATCATAGAGAATTACACATCGCTGAAACAGGAGCTGATGTCCCAGGGCAGAGCGTTTGAGTCCGAAACAGACACGGAAGTAATCGCCCATCTGGTCGACAGCCTGGTTTCCGGCGGCATGTCGCTGGAGCAGGCGGTGCGGAAGGCGGCCGGACGGCTCCACGGTGCTTATGCCATCGCGGCTGTCGATGCGCGCAGCCCCGATGTCGTCGTCGGAGCCCGCAGGGGAAGTCCGCTCGTTATCGGGCTCGGGCAGGGAGAATTCTTTCTTGCGTCCGACATCCCGGCCATCCTGCAACGAACCCGGGATGTCTTGTTTCTGAACGATGATGAGATGACGGTCCTGTCCGACGAGGGCGTGAGAATCACCGACCTCGAAGGTGTGGAGATCACCCGCGACAGCACGCGCGTGCTCTGGAATCCCGTCATGGCGGAAAAGGGCGGCTACCGCCATTTCATGCTGAAAGAGATTTATGAGCAGCCCCGTGCCATCATGGACACCATCAGGGGCAGGATTTCCCAGGAGACGGGCAGCATCCATCTCGATGAAATGGGCCTCGCGAACGACCTGCTCAGGAAGGTGACGCGGATTTTTATCGTTGCCTGCGGCACGTCGTGGCATGCCGGGCTTGTCGGAAAGTTCATGTTCGAGGAACTCGTGGGTATTCCGACGGAGGTGGATATTGCTTCCGAGTTCCGGTACCGGAACCCCCTGGTGAAGAACGGCGACTTGTTTATTGCCATTACCCAGTCCGGAGAGACCGCGGACACGCTCGCCGCCATGCGCGAGGCGAAGAAACGGGGCGCTACGGTAGCGGTCATCTGTAATGTCGTGGGATCGACTGCAAGCCGCGAAGCAGACGGTGTCGTCTATACGCACGCCGGGCCGGAGATCGGCGTGGCGTCGACGAAGGCCTTTACCGCGCAGCTGACGGCGCTGTATCTTCTCGGCCTTTTTCTGGGACGGTTGCACGAGAAGATCACCGCCGATGATACAAAAAAGAGCCTGGCCGACCTTGTGCACATTCCGGTGCTCGTGGAGCGTTGCCTGGAGAAAGACGGCCTTATCGAGGGGGTTGCGAAACAGCACTTCAAGGCGAACGATTTTCTCTACCTCGGAAGGGGGCCGAATTATCCCGTGGCCCTCGAAGGCGCCCTTAAGCTGAAAGAAGTCTCGTATATTCATGCCGAAGGATATCCGGCGGGCGAGATGAAACACGGTCCGATCGCGCTGATTGATGAGAACCTGCCCGTCGTCGTGTTGGCCGGCAAGAACGGCGTATACGAAAAGATCCTCGCGAACGTTGAAGAAGTGAAGGCCAGGGGCGGGATCGTGATTGCGCTCACCACCGAGGGGGATGCTGATTTCGAAAAGCGAGTTGATCATGCGATACCGGTACCTGCTACCAATCCGCTCCTCATGCCGCTTCTCATGTCCATCCCGCTGCAGCTTCTCGCGTATCACATCGCTGTGCTCCGCGGCGCGGACGTGGACCAGCCGAGAAACCTGGCCAAGAGTGTCACGGTGGAATAACTCCAGCTAGCTGGAGTTATTGAAAAATGCAGATTGAAAAATGCAAAATGCAAAGTTGACGAATAACGTTCCTGATATCCTGTACGCATTTTGCACTTTGCACTTTTCAGTTTTCACTTTACAATGATTATATGGACTATCTTGAAGACCTGAATCCTCCCCAGCGTGAGGCAGTGCTGCACGGCGACGGACCGCTCCTGATCCTCGCCGGGGCGGGCAGCGGTAAGACCCGTGTTATTACGTACCGGATAGCGCACCTGATCCGTGAACGGGGCGTGGACCCGGGAAACATTCTCGCCGTCACGTTTACGAACAAGGCCGCCGACGAGATGAAGAAGCGCGTGGAACAGTTGCTCCACCCTTCCCCGGGTATGGATCGTGGTCTCGGCGGGCTGTGGATCAGCACGTTCCATTCCGCCTGCGTCAGGATTCTGCGGCAGCATAGCGACCGGTTCGGCGCCAGGCGTCAGTTCGTGATCTACGACGAGACCGACCGCGGCTCGCTCATGAAGGCGTGCATGAAAGATTTGAATATCGACGATGCACGGTACCAGCCGCGGGCGGTGATAGCGCGCATAAGCGCGCTCAAGAACAACCTCGTTGACGCTGAACAGTACGGACGCACGAGCGCGCAGTACGGGTTCGAGGAAGCCGTGTACCGGGTATATTCCCTGTACGAGGAGAGACTCCGGGAGGCAGGCGGTCTTGATTTCGACGACCTGCTCATGGGCACCGTTCGGCTGTTCGAAGGGCACCAGGATGTGCGCTCGTACTATCAGGGATTGTTTCGTCATGTTCTTATCGACGAATATCAGGATACCAACCATGCGCAGTACCGGCTCGTGCGGTTGTTGATCCCGCCGTCGGCGGGACACCGGGATCTTTGCGTGGTAGGGGATGACGACCAGAGTATCTACCGGTTCCGCGGCGCCGATATATCGAATATCCTGAATTTCGAAAAGGACTATCCCGATGCAACAGTGATCAAACTGGAGCAGAACTACCGCTCGACCGAAAACATCCTCGGGGCGGCGGGCGCCGTCGTGTCGCGCAATATCGGCAGAAAGCACAAACAGCTCTGGACGCGGAAGCAAGGCGGAGAGGCTATCTTGTGCTACAAGGCCGTTGATGAGAAGGACGAGGCACGGTATGTATGCGGCACTATTCAACAACAGGTTGAAGAAGGAAAAGGACTGCAGGACGTCGCCGTACTGTACCGTACGAACGCTCAATCACGGGCCCTGGAAGACGCGCTGAGAAACAGGGGGATTCCGTACCGCATCTTCGGCGGCCTGCGGTTTTATGACCGGAAGGAGATCAAGGACATTATCGCTTATCTGCGGGTGCTCCACAATCCCGCCGATGCGGTGAGCATCCGGAGGATCATCAATGTCCCTGCACGGGGAATCGGAGAGACAACCATCGAGCGGCTGGAGCGCGCCGCGGAGAGCGCGGGGACGAGCTTGTATCAAGCGGCGACCGACCCGGAACGCGCAGGCATCACGACTCCGTCGAAGAAGAAACTCCAGGCATTCATGGCGATGATGGAGCGCATCAAGGCTGATCTCGGCGTTCTGACGCTCACGGACCTGGTCCGCCGCGTGATCCATGAGACCGGGTATGTCACCGTGCTTGAGCAGGACCGCAGCGTTGAGTCCCGGATCAGGATCGAAAACCTGAACGAGCTCATGACGGCCACCGAGGATTTTCTGGAGCAACACCACGACGGTTCAATCGAAGCGTTTCTGGACCAGGTCGCGCTTATCAGCGATGCCGAGCAGAAGACTGCTGCCGAGTCCCGGGGCGCGGGAGCGGTTTCGGTGACGCTCATGACGCTGCATAATGCAAAGGGACTTGAATTTCCCCTCGTGTTCATGGTCGGTATGGAAGAAGGGTTATTTCCCCATTCCCGTTCAGCAGAACGGGAAGAAGACCTTGAAGAGGAGCGGCGTCTGTGTTATGTTGGCATGACCAGGGCCAAGGAACGTCTCATCCTCACCCATGCCATGGAGCGCAGATTGTACGGGTATCCGCAGAGCAACATCGTTTCACGGTTTATCGAGGATGTTCCGAAGGAATACGTGGAGACGGCAGGATGGCATGCTGCCGGCAGGGAGGCAAGCCGCGACCGAACAGGGTGGCACGGGGCTCCCCTAGGCGCCGGCATGGACGGGCGTATTGCGGCGGAAATGCCTCCCCGTCAGCCGGACAGTACCGTTTCCCCCCGTCGCTATTATCGCGGCGCTGTCGTGAAGCACGCGACGTTCGGTATCGGCACGGTTCAGCGATCTGAAGGCTCCGGGGATGATCTGAAGATCAGTGTCAGTTTTCCCGGCCACGGCGTGAAGGTCCTGGCCGTCAAGTATGCGAACCTGGAGCAGATTTAACAGCGATTTGCCACGGAGACACGAAGACGCGAAGAGGAACGAAGGAAGAACGGGGTTCTCATTCGTGTTGACTGCATGATAGATTTTTTATGTTGTTTGTCTGTACATGACGCCGTCGTGCCCTTATGCTTGCAGGTAAGATACAGACAATAGTTCTATGAAAACTGAGAGGGAAATGTGAAACCACAGAGAAACACAGAGGAACACTGTTGGGGAATGGGAGACACCGTGAATGGGCGGCGGGGTGTGAGAGTCCAAATGACAAAGCTCAAAGTTCAAATGAATGCCAAAAAAGCAATGTTCAAAAGGATCTCGACCGGTGAATATATTGTCATTTGACATTTATTTGGCATTTGGATTTTGAACTTTGGAATTAGTCATTACCTCTGCGTCCCGAGTGGCCGTTTCTGACTTTAGGCTACTAGTGGCCGCCTCTGTTTTTAGGCCATCTGTGGTTACGTTTGACATTACAGCATTTCGTTTTGCGAGGTGAGATTTGAAAATATCGAAACAGGAAGTAGAGCACGTTGCAAAACTGGCAAGGCTGGAACTCTCGGAACAGGAAATGACACTCTATACGGGGCAGCTTTCGGACATACTGACCTATATAGAGAAACTGAACGAGCTTGACACCTCGCAGGTCGAGGCGACAGCGCATGTCCTCGACATCAAAAACGTTATGCGCGACGATGTCCCGTCGACCTGCCTTACGCAGGAGCAGGCCCTGGCGAACGCCCCGGACAAGGACGCCGGCCACTACCGGGTGCCGAAGATCATAGAATAACTATGGACCGAGCCACGCCAGGGCGTGGTGTGAAACTGGGGAAGACGATCTGCTTCGTAAATGCTACGGCGACATGGTCGCCTTGGTCCAAAATAAAGGATAAACGATATGTTACGACTCATGCTTCGTTCAAAAATCCACCGGGCCACCGTGACGGATGCAAGCCTGGAGTACGAGGGCAGCCTTACCGTTGACCCGGTTCTTCTAGAGGCGGCAGGAATCCTGCCGTATGAGCAGGTGCTGGTATCGAACCTGAACAACGGGGAACGGTTCGAGACCTACGTGATTCCCGGGAAAAGCGGTTCCGGTGATATGTGCCTGAACGGTCCCACGGCGAGAAAGGGACTGAAGGGCGACATCATCATCGTTTTTTGCTACGAATACTTCAACGAGGAAGAACTGAAGACTTTCAAGCCCCGGCTCGTGTTCGTGGACGGACAAAACAGGGTTGTCGAGAAAAAAATAGATTAAGAAGCAACCCTGGCTTGTCGGCACGAAGAAGGTAATACGGCTTATCACAGGATATGGTGAACGAGACGGCAACCCTCTCGCTCGAACGCGCAATCGCACTGACTACGCGGCGTCGCCGGGCGGTCTGCCGGAGGCGGTACAACAGAAAGGTTTTATTTGTCAGGCTGCTGTTCAGGTGCTCCTGAGCGCGTCTTTCCCTCGAGGGTAGCCGTCTTTATCCATGCACCTTGATCAGCGAAGGGCCTGAAATATATTCCACCGAGCTTGTAAGCTTGTGAGCCTGTGAGCGATAGCCTTTTTTTGTGTTGTTCCATTTGTTTCGCAGCACCTATCCAAGGAGTACGCATGGAGTTATATCAACGCACGATTCATGATCTGCATGACATGCTCAAGAATGGCGATACATCGTCCACTGCCCTGACAGAGTCGGTTCTTAAACGGATTCAGGGCGTAGACAGGAAGATCGGCGCATACCTTACGGTCATGGGTGAACATGCCCTGGAGCAGGCGGCGGTGGCAGACAAGAACATCAAGGAGGGAAAGGCAGGTTCTCCTCTTCTCGGGATACCCGTCGCGATAAAGGACAACATGTGCACCACGGGCATGAAGACCACCTGTGCCTCGAAGATTCTCGAATCCTTTGTTCCCCCGTATGACGCGACGGTAGTCGCGAGGCTCCGGCAGGCCGGGTCCGTGTTCGTCGGCAAGACCAACATGGATGAGTTTGCCATGGGTTCGTCGACGGAGAACTCCGGGGTGTTCCCGGCAAAAAACCCCTGGGACCTCGAACGCATCCCCGGTGGTTCGAGCGGGGGAGCAGCGGCCGCCATCGCCGCTGATGCCGGTATTGCGGCCCTCGGTTCCGATACCGGCGGATCGATCAGGCAGCCCGCGGCCTGCTGCGGTGTCGTGGGGCTCAAGCCGACCTACGGCAGGGTGTCCCGGTACGGACTGGTGGCCTTTGCGTCGTCCCTCGATCAGATAGGGCCCCTTACCAAGGATGTGACAGATACGGCCCTTCTCATGAACACCATCGCCGGACATGATCGCCTGGATTCCACGTCCGCCGATATTCCGCTTCCCGATTTCATCAGGGCGCTCAAGAAAGACGTGAAAGGCATGACCATAGGCATTCCCAAGGAGTATTTCATCGAGGGGATGGATCCGGAGGTGGAGCGTGCGGTAAGAGGAGCGATCTCCGTACTCGAAGGGCTCGGCGCAACGACCGTGGAAGTCTCGCTTCCCCACACTGACTACGCCATCGCGACGTATTATATTCTTGCAACCTCCGAGGCGAGCTCGAACCTCGCCCGCTATGACGGCGTAAAGTACGGATTCCGCGCCGAGGGCGCGAAGGACCTGCTGGACCAATACCTGAAGACGCGTAGCCGGGGATTCGGTCCTGAAGTGAAGCGCAGGATCATGCTCGGGACGTACGCGCTTTCGGCGGGGTACTACGATGCCTACTATAAAAAAGGACAGCAGGTCCGCACGCTGATCAAGGGCGATTTCGATAGCGCCTTCAAGAAGGTCGATGTCATTGTCACGCCCACGGCGCCGACGGCGGCCTTCAAGATCGGCGAGAAGACGGCGGACCCGCTCCAGATGTACCTGTCGGACATCTTCACGAATAGCGTTAATCTGGCGGGCATTCCGGGTATTTCGATACCCTGCGGATTCACGAGGGAGAACCTCCCGATCGGTCTTCAACTGCTCGGGAAGCATTTTGACGAGGAGTCGATTCTCCATGCCGCCTTTGCCTATGAGCAGGCGACGGATTGGCACACGATGAAACCGAAGCTGTAGAACCAAAACGCTACCACAAAGTCACTACGACACTAAGAAAGAGATTGATCATTTAAATAAGTTTTCTTTGTGCCTTCGTGTCTTCGTGGCTAATAGTTTTTCGGAGACTCAACATCATGAAATACGAAACCGTCATCGGGCTTGAAGTGCATGCCCAGCTCCAGACAAACACCAAGATCTTCTGCGGCTGCGAAACGAAGTTCGGCGAGGAGCCGAATACGCGCACCTGTCCGGTCTGCATCGGCATGCCCGGGGTCCTGCCCGTCATAAACCACAGGGCCGTGGAATATAGTATCAAAACCGGGCTTGCCACGCACTGCACCATAAGCTCCTCCAGCAGGTTCGCGCGGAAAAACTATTTCTATCCCGATCTGCCGAAGGGCTACCAGATTTCCCAGTATGAACTGCCCCTCTGCGAACACGGTTACGTGGAGATCGTCGTTGACGGAAAACCGAAGCGCATCGGTATCACCCGGATCCATCTCGAGGAAGATGCAGGCAAAAACCTTCACCAGGCGGCGGGCAATG
>CAJHXR010000046.1_pt1 | contig 10991 bp, 9 predicted proteins | sample 9198421 | NCBI WGS metagenome assembly CAJHXR01 (sample SAMEA7708331, study PRJEB35096) | sediment metagenome | biome: marine neritic benthic zone biome [ENVO:01000025]; feature: sediment [ENVO:00002007]; material: shallow marine sediment [ENVO:03000034] sea grass bed [ENVO_01000059] ... | reverse complement strand
GGATCGTTGATATCTTCACGGCCGCCGAGGCCCAGGTCGACGAAGGCGGGATCGAAAGGAAACTCTGAGTTCTTCGGAACGCCGATGTTGTGAAACTTGAAGTCCGTGAACACCACCGGCTGCTTGCCGCCAGCCTTGGCGGGATGGCAGTGACCGCATTTTCCCCTGCCGCTGAACAGGGCCCGGCCCTGATCCTCCAGCGCCGTAAACGTCGCCAGACCTGCCTCGACGGCATCGAACTTCGAGCTGAACTGGTTCAGCTCGCTCGTACCCTCGAAGGCCGCGATCGAGGCGGCCATGCAGTGGTAAGACGTTTCAGTGTTCGCGGGATCACAGGCATTCGGTCCGCATACCTCTTCGAACAGACCCACATAGGGACTGGCGCATATCTTGGCGATGACCTGCTCCTTTGAGGTGTTGTTCATCTCCACGGGATTCAGGAACGGCCCCTTGGCCTGCTCCGTGAGGTTCGCAGCCCTTCCGTCCCAGAACTGGCCGCCCTCGATGCCGCTCTTCAGGGTAAACTCGGGAAAGAACACGGCATAGGCCGCGCTGGGTGAGTTCCGCGTGCCGAAACGGCCGAGGACCACGCCTTCCGAAACGGGAAGGTTGTCGTCCGGATCGGCAAACCCGAAGTTCGGGTCGTGACAGCTCACGCATCCCTGTCCTGCGGGCTCCGACAGATCCAGGTCAAAAAACAGATTCCTCCCCAACTGCTCCTGCGGCGTAATCTGCTGGGCAGACGCCGGTTGTACCAACATACCGAATACGAGCACTGCAACAGAAAAAAACGCAAGCGTGATCAAGTTCCTGGTGTTCATTGGTGTTCTCCTTTCCTGTTTGAGATTGTAATGTACTGCTTGAGGTCACGATAAAGCTTAGACGGGTAAAGCGATGGAACGGTTACTGCAAATTCGCAACTTTTTACCGGGCATCACCTCCTTTTAGTTTAGAATAATTTTAAATTAATAGCAGAGGCCGGCCCGCGTGTCAACGAAAAAAAGACAAGAAAGACAGCGCGCAATAACATTCATAGCACTGAATGCAATACTATACAACATTCTGGAATTTACTGTTCATAAGCCTTTGGTTATTGCATCAGGAAGAGTTGCCACAGCAGGATTCAAGAATACGTTCATGCATGATACCCGTTCATGTACACCAAGAAACATGGATGCTGAAACAAACAATCGCCCAAGCTCTTCGTTCATGAATGATCGAAGCACCGTTGCACTAACTGTATGCTGATTGTGGAAATGAAAATAATGCGATTTATTGCAAAATGTTGTCCATACTGTTGATCGCGGAGATGTTTACTGTTTTTAGTATAGCACAAAAAAGCAGCCTCTTCTGTGGTAGCATTCGCGATAGAAAAAAGCCTGTTTTTATAAATGGTAACGTCCGGCAGATCTGAAGTTACGGAGTCTGTACGGAGGATTGTTCCGTGGTGCGAGAATTCAGCGAGTCATAACGCTGGCCAGTGAAATACGTTTTCTTTCCTGATGCAGGCCTCATATTCTTTTGGGTATTGCTCGTCAAGCTTGTCTTCTGTCTTTCGCCGGCATCCTGCTGCACAACCAGCAGCTTTTTGCATCCTTTTTCAGAACCCATGGTGCATGCCCGGCGAAAATCAGCGACCGCCTCCTGCGCTTTCCCGAGTTGATAAAGGGCGCGTCCGCGGCTTACAAAGGCTTCCGCATTGTCCGGCCGGAGACTGATGGCCTGTGTGTAATCCTTCGCCGCCTCTTCGAATGCGCCGTCGACATAATGGGAACATCCTCGATTATAGTAGGCAATCACGCCCTTCGGGTCCAGATCAATGGCCCTCGTAAAATCCGCGATCGCTTCGTCCTGCTGGCCCCGGTCCATATAGGCGACGCCCCGGGTGACATACGCATCGGGGTCATTGGGGTTGAGCAGAATGGCGACGGAAGCAGAGACGAGTGCATCATCATGGTTCCTGTTCAGCAAATGGTATTTCCCCTGCTCAAGCCAGTCCTGTGCCTGAAACCATCTCTCGGCACGAACGATTCGCTCCTTCAACCGCCTTTTTGCGCTTCCTCCTCTGACCGTTGCGAGCTCTTTCTTCAGTTCCGCGATCTCTTCCCGGCTTTTTTCATAGGCGACCTGCATGGCGTGATAGTCGTCCATGATTGACTTGTCCTTGACGATCTCCGCCATGTCCGCCATATTATCGGGGTTGACCGTTGCCTTGATCCGGACCCAGAACTTGATACCGTCACCGATTATGGACCGCCGCTTGTCCAGAATCTCCACTTCCATGAGACCGGAGGCCACAACGCGGATTTCGTCTTTCGTCAGCACGATCTTGTTGACTTTTGTGTAGCTCTCCACGTACGTACCCGCCAGCTCGATGGCCTTTTTCTTGGCCTGCAGGAGTGCCCTACTCTCTGCAACGAGCGGGGTCTCGCCGTCGCCCATGGTATAGGTGCCTTCGGCAATGAGTTCCCTGATCTCTGCGTTGACCGGTGAGGGTAACAAAAGAAGCGCCGCCGTAATGAAGGTAAAAAAATACTGCACCGATTCCTCCTGACTGCCCCTGAGACAAATGCTCTCAGGCATCCTTCGTGACACGGCCAGGTGGCAAAACTGCCGTGCTTCCTATGATTAACTATATCATACTTCGAAAGGATCGAACAGGCAATACTATCCCCTCCCATGGCCTTGTTTTTTGAAGGCTTTCCGGACTTCCTGAGGAGAATCATCAGGTGACGCTCCCAGCGAGACTGCCCCCTATTTCCGGACGAACACGTCTGCTGCGAGCACTGCGGGATTCTTCGTACGGGCATTGCGGGTCGTCCGCAGGATGGTCGCCTCGCTGAAACCGCTGCTGCGAAACTCCTCGAGGAAGGCGCCGCCTTCCTTTGCACCGCAGATTCAGGCGAGCCAGTCCGCTTCGGTAATATGATCACAGGGCGGGATCGGTCCCTTCAGGATCAGCTCCGCAGCGTAGACCGCTCCGCCTTGCCGCACGACCCGCGCGAGCTCGGAGAAGATGACTGCTCTCTTCGGATTGAGATTGAAGAGCCCGTTGACCAGGGCCACGTCGATTGATCCGTCTTCGATGGGCAGGCTTCCTCCCTCTGCCTGAAGGAACGCTGCATTCATGATCCCTGCTTCTTCCGCGGCCCGGCGGGCACGTTTGAGCATGGCACTGCTGAAGTCGATGCCGATGACCCTGCCGTCGGGGCCTGCCTTTTCCGCTGCAATCAGCGAATCGAGGCCGGCCCCGCACCCGAGGTCCAGGACCCTGCTGCCTGCCGGGATTTCCGCAAAGGCCGCTACGTTCGAGACTCCGGCAAACCCGTCCACGGAGACGGACGGGAGGCGTGCGAGCAGCTTCTTCGGATAGCCCAGGCTTTTCGCGAATCCTTTGCCCACCGGGAATGAGTGTTTGCCCTTCGGTCGTTCCGCCGCGGCGGAATAGGCGCGCCGAACGGCATCGATCAGTTCTTGTTCGTTATCAGCCAGCATAGTATTGTTTATTTCAGTCACGATCTTTCCCCCTTGCAGAACATAACAAACCCCTGGTAGGAGAAAGGGGCAAGGCCCGACACTTAGTAGCATAGTAACACTAATCATTATCGAGTTGAATAGTGATATGTAAAAGGGAGTGATTTAATTCTCAAACCAGAACTGCAGGAAGTGTAAAACTATAAAATGCGGAAGGTGTCAACCGTTTCATTTGCGCCGAAAGCCGCTGCGTTCTCACTGGACAATAGTGTGTTCCTCTGTCACACTGTGAATTGTGGATCAAGTCTTAGAACTGAATCAAAGAAAAGGCGTTGTTCGCGCGACCAACAGTCGGCGCTTCTAAGCGAGGCGCAAAGCTCGCGAAGAAAGGCCAAAAGATTTAGACAGGATTAATAGCCTAAAGGCCACAGGCAGGATGAGAATCGAAGTGAAGCTGTAATCTGCAGTCTGTACTCTGCCTCCAGTCCACTGTTTTCCATACTCTGCGTCCTTTGCGGCTTTGCGAGAGACGCTTTTTGCTTTTTGAATGGCGCGCACCATCATCGAAGCAATACCAGGGATTGCTTCGTCGTAAATAACACTCCTCGCAATGACACAACATTGATAGCCGTCGCCTTAAAAATATTTTCCCATACTCAGCATGAGGTCAAAGCCACTCCCATTCAATTCTTTGTAGGTAGCCGTCACAGAGTTTGTCTCGTAGGTTACGTAGTAGTATTTTATCCCCGCTGCAAAATAGAGCCTCTCAGCAACGACAACCTCAAACTCTCCAGCCACATGAAAACCCAGGGCATCGTCATACTCGGCGATCTCATAGGCACCTATATTTTCTTCCCATTCACCGCCAAGATATGCGCCGATCCCTGCCCCGACCTTCCACTGCGTAACACGGGTAAAAGGTATTTTATAGAAGAGTGTGGCACGCAGGAAGTCCCTGTTGAATTCGCCGTCGTCGTTGTCTTCCTCAGGCATGATCACACTCACCTGATGCCCGGCCTCAACCTCGATGTCCCATTTCGAAGACAGGCCATAGCCTCCGGTGAGGGCAAAGCCGACTCCGCCGCCGGCGCTGAGTGTAATATCATCACCGTCTGTCGTTATTCCGATTTTATGCTCCTGCATGCCAGCCCCAATGAGGAGAGAGATCCCGAACCGGCCCCTGCCGCCGGTATTCAGGAGCTTTCTTGGGCCTTTCTTCTTTTTTTTCTTTCGCGCCTTGTCGGGCTGTTTCTTTTTCGTCTGTTCTGGTGTCACCTGTTGCGCTTCTTGTTTTATCTCTTCCGGCGTCTTCGCCGGGGTTGCTGGTGGTGCTGCTTCCTGCCCTTCAGCAGGAGGAATAATACCGGCGAATGATAGCGCGAAACCAATCAGTATAACGAAAAACCATTTTTTTCTCTTTTCTTTGACCATGGGCAACACCTCTCTCCAAAACGGATTATGCATTTCTTTTACCGTCTTTGCAGCAAGCCGATGAAAAATAACGCTGCTTTTCATGCAAACCGAAGCAATAGGGTTTTTCAGCAGCGTTATTCTTAGTGAACCATACTATCCCTTTGAAATCAAGGTAATATTACCCGAATGACCGGCCCGCCTTACTATTTCGGTCTCCTCTTCTTTAGTATTTCAGGGATAGACGGAGAATTATCCGGCACGGAGACTGGCGGATCAGCAATGCGGAAAACGAGGCATTAGCAAAACGAGTATTCGACACCGATTGTTCTGGATGGCTGGACAACTGACGGGATGCTATTCCACGACCCACACCGCGCAGTTCTCCGCCCGGTGCACGAGCTGGCTCGAGGTGCTGCCGAAAAGGAACTCCTCGGCCTTGGACTTGTGGTGTCGGCCAACGACCACAGTGCAGCAGCTCAGTTCGCACTGATATTCCAGGATGATCTCGGACAGGGACTTATCTTCGCCCACGCAAGAGCGGACCTGCACCTTGTCCTCGGGGAAGCCCGAATGGATCAGTACTTCCCGGTACCGGTTCAGAAGGGCGTTCGCTGCGGTGACCTTTTCTTTCGTCCACGCGCCCTGCTCCTCCTCGTTCTCAAAAAAATCTTCCTCGGGCTTCGGGATCACGCTCAGGAGGGTTGCCCGGAATCCGGGATTCCCCCCCAGAAAATCCGCCACGTACAGCACGGCGCGCTTCGAGTTCTCGGTCTGGTCAACGGCGATGAGAACATGCCGATCCTTCGGTTGTTCGGTCTTCCTGGCTGCCATACCCTGCTCCTTTCAGGACAAAATCCCGCAACTACTGGTGCATACGGTCTCGCACAGTTGAGAGAAAAATATATTTTCACTGATACATATTCGCTGTTACCATTGCATCCCTGTCCATCTGTCTCTGCGAGTGGCCGCTTCTGTTTCCAGGCTATCCGTGGTCACCTTTTTCTGCACCTCTGATTACACGAACACCCGGTCGCCCAGCCTCTCCCGCACTTCGCCCAGGTCCTCGATCAGCTCCCGGGTGTGCTCATAATAGACCCCCGCGCCCAGGGAAAAGTGCATCAGGACCCTGTTCAGCGAGTCGGGAATGTAGGGATAGATCTTCTGCAAATTAGTCACCCGGTTGTGGAACACGATGTTCAGGTCGTCCTCTGAAAGCCGCCCGAGAGCGTCCGAATCATCCTTGAGAAGACGGTTCGTCGTGACGTCTCCCTGGCCAGTGATAAAGAGCAGTACGTTCCCCAGACCGAAGAGGTCGTAGCCGAACCGGCTCTCCTCGTGGCGATACGTATAATCGAAGTCGATCCAGCGGTAGTGTCCCGTGGAATGGTCCTTGATCAAATGGTCTCGCCGGATGTCGCCGTGCTTCTCGCCGCTCTCATGGAGAAACCGGATCGCCTCAAGGGCCTCGATAAATTCTCCGAGCAGGGAGGCGTAGGAAGAGAAAAAAAACTCTTCGTGGCTCAAACCGAGACCAACGGTTATCTCGGAGAGCGTTTTCCCCCGGATGTAGTCCAGTATCCGAAGGGGGTTGCCAGCCGAATCGAGAACTGTTTCACCCTGCATGAAGTCAGGCCGCCCGCGGACCAGTTCGAGAATGCGCGCCTCCTTGCGCGGGCTGCGCACGCACTCGAACACCAGGCCGCCGATCCGGGCGTTGAACCGCTCCCGAAAGACCCATTTCAGGATAACGACCTTTCCATTGAGCAGGTTGATCGCCCGCTTGACCCAGAATTTCTGTTCATCCTCGAGGCCGAACCTGCCCTCGCGTTCGTTGTTCCGTACAAAATAGGGTACTTCATCGAGGAGAACGACATCATCGTAATCGACGCGAAAGAAGTCGGCCGTTTCCTTGATCGTGACCCGCCGGGGAACACGCTCCGGCGGAACCCGGCGCCTGATCATCCGGAGCAGCTCTTTCTCCGTCAGTACCGCAGGGGAAGCGAGTGACTGTTCAGCCATCTGTTAACTCCCTGTTCCGTTCAGTAGTATTATACAACAGATGTGCAAAAAAGTGGGCTAAGAAAGGCTCTTCCCCCACGCAGTCGTAAGCATGTCGCCATCGCCTGCGCCACGTCAGTGCTCTGCTCCGAAGGCACGGGGCATCGGTTCATTATGCGGGGCGTGCGGGTGACAGGGAGATACCCCGATGGGGAGCTCCGGCGCGGCGCGGAGCCGCGAAGAATGATTTTCCTTGACTTTTTTGCCAAAAAAAGCTAATTTTTATAATAAATTATCGCAGAGTGCGGGCCCAGCGCGGCCCTTACCCGGGAGGGACGTACCCGCTGATGTCGTACCAGATAAAACTTGAGATATTTGAAGGTCCCCTGGACCTGCTTCTTCACCTCATCAGAAAGCATGAAATCAATATCTATGATATCCCCATAGCCCTCATCACCAGCCAGTACCTCCAATACCTCGAGATCATGAAGAGCCTTGACATGGAAATCGCCGGCGAATTCCTCGTCATGGCTTCCACGCTGACGCATGTCAAATCCAGGATGCTCCTGCCGCCGCCCGAGAACCCGGAGAACGATGAAGACGGCGTCGACCCACGGGCGGAGCTGGTCCAGCGGCTCCTCGAGTACAAGCGATTCAAGAATGCCGCCCTTGAGCTCGAGGAGAAAGAGCATACCTGGTCGCGGGTCCATACACGGCCGGCCGAGGCACATCCCGATGTTCCGCTCAACGAAGAGGAAGAGCCCCTGCTCTTTGACTTTCACCTCTTCGATCTGCTCTCAGCGCTCAAGGACGTGCTCGCGCGGGTGCCTGATGAGCAATTTGAGATTACGGCGGAGACCGTATCGATCACGGAAAAAATATCGTATATCCTGGGCCGGCTGGAATCTGCCGAAACCGTGCTCTTTGGCGACCTCTTTGAGGACAGCGTCACGAAACCCCAGGTGATCGCCACGTTTCTGGCCCTGCTGGAACTCGTCAGGACCCGGGCGGTGAAGGTCGTCCAGGTGGAACACTTCGGCGCCATCCGTCTGATGAAGTCCGTGACCGAAACCCCGATGGGGTAGGTAGGGTTGTCCGAAAACACGGAAACGCAAGGCACGGGGGACGCAGATAGCCAATCCCGCCAAGGCGGGATTAGGCGACGCGGAAAAAAAGCGAAAGACTTTTTGGACATGGATAAACTCAGAATATGCTGATTTTTTTAATTCTTGATCCGATTTTTCCGTGTCGCCTAAAGGCGCCTACTTTTGGTAATCCGTGTCCCAATGTTTTTTGGTTGTTTTAATCTGCGTTCATCCGCGAGAATCCGCGTCCCAAATTAACTATGGCTCCTGACCTTAAAAAACTCGCGCAGGAACGGAACTTCGGTGCAATCGAAAAGGCCGTGTACGACGATCGGTCCCTCATCGGCAATCTCGTGGGACTCCTTTCGGAGAAAGACGGTGAAATCCGTTCGGGTGCGCTCACCCTGCTCTCGCGCGTGGGGTTTGATTACCCGAACGACACCAGGCCGCACCTCGCCACGCTGATTGCGCTCCTCGATGACGAAGACATGTTCATTATCATCGATGCGGCGAACGCCGTGGGGAATCTCGGGTTCAGCTTTAACGAATCAGCGTCATCGGCCGCGCCGAAGCTCAAGGCGCTCCTTGAACATGAGCAGAGCCTGGTCAGGCAGGAGGCGGCCTATGCCCTCGGGAATATCGGCTTCTCCTTTACCGGCCTGGTGAAGGATACCATCCCGCGCCTGATCGGAATGCTCGAGCAGGGCGACGACGATGAACGCGAGGCGGCAGCCCACGCCCTCGGCAAGATCGGGATAACCTCGCCGGAGCTCATCCGGGGAATTCTGCCGAAACTCGTGGAAGTCCTGGAATTCTCGAAGGAGGCGACCTGCGGAGGGGTGCTCTTCGCCCTCGGCGCCATAGGCCTGCACTATCCGCAGGAAGTCGCGGACCTGGTGCCGCGGCTCATCGAGTACCTGGACAGCGGCCACCCGAACGCCGTAAAGAATGCCGTTGCCGCACTGGGGAACATCGGCAGTGCAAACCCGGAGATCGTGAAACAGGCTGCCCCGAAAATACGGGCGCTCCTGAACAGCACGGACATGGATGTGCAGATGAACGCAAAGGTGGCCCTCGGACGACTGGGAGAGCAGACTGATCAATAAACCGAGGAACGGACACGTGGGTTACGCGCTGAGGGGTATCGTTTAGAGAAGACAGGTGAGCAAAATATTGTTACAATAGCAAGTGAGGGCAGTCACCGGTCTTCATCGGTGGATCACCAATATGATTTGTTGAGAGGGGTCAGGATTGGAAGAACAGGAATTAAAAGGGGCGATTGAAGCGCTGCTCTTCGTTTCAGGAAGCCCCCTGTCAACGGACAGGCTCAAGGGCATTTTCGAGGAGACAACGAAGGAGCAGATCGAGAGGCAGATTGCGGCGCTCAGAGACGAGTACGAATCGAGGGGTTCCTGCATCATGCTTGCCGAAGTGGCCGGCGGCCATCAGCTTGCAACCCGGCCGGAATATCACGCCTGGATCCGCAAATTCAAGTCCGCCAAGGTGTCGTCACGGCTCTCAAAGGCGGCACTCGAAACGCTCGCGATCATCGCGTACCGGCAGCCCATCACACGCGTCGAGGTGGAGGCCGTCCGGGGCGTGAACATCGGCGGCATCGTCAGAAACCTCATGGAGCGGCGGCTCGTCAAGATTGTCGGGAAGAAAGACGTGCCCGGCAAACCCATGATGTACGGAACGAGCGGGGAATTTCTCAGTTACTTCGGCCTGAAAGACCTTTCCGCCCTGCCGACGCTCAGGGAGTTTCAGGAGCTCGAGGCGAACGAGGAGATTATGGAGCAGGTCTCGGAGAATGGCCTTCATGAGGAACTCCCGGAGGCCGACGACCGGGTCCCCGTGGCCGTATCAGCCGAGGAGAACGAAGCGGAATGATCGAACTGCAGGATGCCCTGCGCAGAAAAGAGATCTGGGCCGTCGGAGGCGGCAAGGGCGGTATCGGCAAAAGCCTGATCACCGGCAACATCGGTATCTCTCTTGCACGGCTGAAAAAGAAGGTCCTGCTCGTGGACGCGGACCTTGGCGGTGCGAACCTGCATACGACCCTCGGCATCGGCGTTCCCGAGATGACCCTCTCAGACTTTCTGAGCAGGCGCGTCGAAAATATTCAGGATGTGATCATCCAGTCGGAGATCAAGAACCTGAGCCTTATAAGCGGCGCCCAGGATTTCCTGGACGCCGCCAACCCGAATTTTTCCCAGAAGACGCGGCTCCTGAGGCACCTCGAAACCGTCGATGCCGACTACATCCTTCTCGATCTCGGCGCGGGTACGTCCTATAACATCCTGGATTTCTTCCTCTTCTCGGACCAGGGGATCCTCGTCGTCCTGCCGGAGCCGACGGCCATAGAGAATGCATACCGATTCATCAAGAGCGCTTTTTACCGGAGGTTCAAGAAAGTCGTCACTCACCAGGGGATCAAGGACCTCATCGATGCCGCCATGGACCAGAAGAACACCATGGGCATTCGCACACCCTACGATCTGATCGAACGCGTAAAACTGATGGAGCGGGAAGTAGGGGAGATCCTTGAACTCGAAATCACCAAATTCAGGCCGAAACTGATCGTGAACCAGGTAAGGACCAAAGGCGACATCCAGATCGGGTTTGCGATAAAGAGCGCCTGCAACAAATACTTCGGCATCAATCTCGAATACCTGGGCTACGTGGAATACGATGACAGCGTGTGGCAGTCAATCCGGAGCAAGCGACCGCTCGCCGTCGAATACCCCTATTCGCGTCCAGCGCGCTGCATCGAACGGATTGTCCATAACCTGCTCAGAAAAGAGCAGCTGACGCTCAGCACCCTTTATTAGAGAGAGAAGGCCGTTGCATGGTCAAGAAGATTGAAGACCTGAACTATTACGAGTTACTGGAGGTCGATCCCCGGGCATCGACCCAGGAGGTATACCGGGCGTACGACCGTATCAAAAAGGTGTACGAGCCGAATTCCGTTGCGCTCTACTCGCTCTTCAGCCCGGAAGAGACCGCCACACTCCGCCAGCG
>CAJHXR010000134.1_pt1 | contig 11013 bp, 9 predicted proteins | sample 9198421 | NCBI WGS metagenome assembly CAJHXR01 (sample SAMEA7708331, study PRJEB35096) | sediment metagenome | biome: marine neritic benthic zone biome [ENVO:01000025]; feature: sediment [ENVO:00002007]; material: shallow marine sediment [ENVO:03000034] sea grass bed [ENVO_01000059] ... | reverse complement strand
GCGCCACGGCCTCCGATACGGTCAATATTGTCGTGAACATGCGGCCGTCGGCCAATGCAGGCCCTGACCAGACAGTGCTGACGAGTGCGGCTGTCAGTCTCGACGGCACGGGCAGCTCTGATCCCGACGGGACCATTGAGAGTTATTCCTGGACCCAGACTGCCGGCACGTCCGTCACGCTTACCGGAGCGGACACGGCAGCGCCGAGCTTCACTGCGCCGAATACTTCTGAAACACTGACCTTCGAGCTGACGGTGACGGACAACCAGGGCGCCACTGCCTCCGATACGGTTACCATTGTTGTGAACATGGCGCCGTCGGCGAATGCAGGTCCTTACCAGACAGTGCTGACAAACGCTTCTGTCAGTCTCGACGGCACGGGCAGCTCTGATCCCGACGGTACGATTGCCAGCTATTCCTGGATGCAGACTGCCGGCACGTCCGTTACGCTGACGGGGGCGGACACGGCAACGCCGAGTTTCACTGCGCCGAATACCTCTGAAACGCTGACCTTCAATCTCAAAGTCACAGACAACCAGGGCGCCGTGGCGGCGGACAGCATTCAAGTGACGGTGAATCAGCCGCCGGTGGCGAATGCCGGGAATGATGAACTCGTTCTGGCGGGTTCTCCGTTGTCGCTCGACGGATCAGGAAGCTCTGATCCTGATGGTACGATTTCCGGCTATTCCTGGACGCAGACTGCCGGCACGTCCGTTACGCTGACGGGGGCGGACACGGCAACGCCGAGTTTCACTGCGCCGAATAGTTCTGAAACACTGACCTTCGAGCTGACGGTGACGGACAACAGGGGGGCCACTGCAGTCGATACCGTGAGTGTCGCCGTGAACATGCCCCCGATTGCCGATGCCGGGGCGGATACCATCGTGAAGACGAGGTCAACGGTCACGCTCGACGGCGCCGGTAGCAGTGATCCTGACGGGACCATTGCGAGTTATTCCTGGACGCAGACGGGGGGGACTGCAGTCAGCCTCTTCGGAGCGAACACTGCAGCACCGATCTTCACGGCACCAGACGCACCGGCGATCCTTACCTTCCAGTTGACGGTAACGGATGACGATGGGGCGACGGCGACGGACGTGGTAACCATTACAGTGACGCGGAGTGGAAAATAATATTGTTGCGGTAACTGTGGAGAGGTGACCTTGTGGTTGCCTCTCCACAGCGCGTAAATCCCGCATCCGGCTTCATGCATCCTGCGTCGGTCAACGGTGAACCATGTACCTTCTATGCAATATTATGAAATTGACCGCCTCTGGTGGTTTTCTCCATTTAATTCCATTTTTTCTTTCATGAAACATCCAAACACGGTATAATTGCAGTGACCTGACAGGATCGTGCGCTCAGCATGATCCTGTCTTTTCTTCTCCACCAGTAATGATGAGGTTCCTTGCGTGAAGACCATACGGGTTGCCATAGCATACGACGGCTCACTGTTCTGTGAAGGCCTGCGTGAGCTCCTGCGGAAAGAGCAGGACATCGACGTAGTCGCCATCAGTGAAGACGGGACAGAAATTACCAGAACACTCCCGGGGGACGTGGATGTGCTGATCCTGGACCACTCTTTTTTTACCGAGGAGCAGGTGCCGAAAGTCGTTCATACCCTGAAGAGCACGATTGCCCGCTTGAAAATACTCATGTTTCTCGAAGGACACGAGCCTGACGACCTGCTGATGCACTACCTGATGCTCGGCGTGGACGGGTACGTGAAAGGGTCGATGACGGCCCTGCGGCTCGTCGAGGCAATACGGTCCGTGCACGCGGGAACGCTGTGGGCCGAGCGAAAGCTGCTCAGCAGGTTCGTGGTGCATCCGCTCCTCCCGGCGGCTGAACTCCGTGAGATCGCGTCGAGGACCGACGATCCCCTCACGAAACGTGAGCGCGAGATCATTTCGCTGTTGCTCCACGGCCTCTCGAACAGGGTGCTTTCGGAGCGGCTCCACATAAGCGAAACGACGGTCAAGACCCATTTGAACAACATCTACAAAAAGATGAAAGTGAACAACAGGACCCAGCTCGTGACCACGCTCATCCATTCCCATTGATATCAAAGTTTCTTTTTCCCTTCAGTATCTCCACCCTTTGGTGTATCGGCACGCAGAAAATCCACCCTTAGACGGATTGATAATCGTCACCATTTCGGTATTCTTAAAGAGTTGCAATCACCTCACCGAAATTCCCTTTGGCAGAAAACTTATGTAGAGTTAGCCACGACAGCGCTGTTCTGCTCAGCGGCGCAGCGCATTCTCTCCGGAGACGAATAGGAGGTGCATCGAGTCAGGAACTGCAGCAGGCATTACCCGCGGTATTGGTAATGGATTTAACCATTATTCCGTATGAAAAGGAGGACACGAGACATGAAGAAAGCAATTCTTGGTCTGTTTATCTTGTCAATGCTCGCAGTTCTGGCGTTCTGGATGCCTGAGGCAGGGGCCCGCTCAGGTTTTTTCGATACGTTCTGCGCCGACTGCCACGCCGGCGTTTCGTCGACCTGCGCAGGCTGCCACGGCCACGGCGTGCACTCAGACTCTTCGAAGAGCGACCTGAATGTGACCGGGGTGACGGACAAGACGACCTATTCACCGGGCGAGACCGTGAGCGTGACCATCAACGGCGGTTACCGTTCGGGATGGGTCCGGGCCATACTGTATGATCAGAACATGGCGGAACTGGCGCGGAGCACGGGCCCGACGGGTATGGGCGGCGGAGCGAGTTTCCCGATCACCCTGACGGCGCAGGCACCGATGACAGCCGGGACCTACACGTGGAATGTTTCCTGGTACGGCAACCAGTATGACCTTGCTGAGGTCGGCGGCACGACCTTCTTCGGCCCCCGCTGGACACCGGATCCGAACAATGCGAACCACGGCGAGGAGATCGTTTCGACCAACGCCTTCACCGTCACCGCGGCTGCCGCACCCGATATCAACCTGAATCCTGCTGCACTCGATTTCGGCATGGTGACGATCGGCGGTTCCGCGACGCTCACCACGCTGGTAGAGAACCTCGGCGCGGCCGACCTGAATGTCACGGCGATCACGCTCTGCGCGGGCACGAGCATGGAGTTTACCTGGTCTCCTGATGCACCGTTCACCGTGACGCCCGGGAGCAGCCAGACACTGTCAATCTCTTATTCGCCTGCCGACGTCGGGACCGACACCGGGTGCCTGGCAATCGCGAGCAACGACCAGGTAACGCCCGTTGTTTCGCTGAACGTGGCCGGAACCGGCATGGAGGCGCAGCCGGCCGTACTCGACCTCGATATCAAGCATTTTTCGGCAACGAAGAGGATCAGCCTCACCCGGGTGAAGCCCGTGACGTTTACCCTCTCTATCAAGAACGCGGGCACCGTGGACGGGTCAGCGCCGGCCACGTTGGTAGGCATTCAGAACAACGCAGAAATCTACAACGAGAGCATCACGGTTTCAGATCCGGTAGGGAACGGCGGATCACGGTATGAATTCCCCCCCTATACCCCCATGGCGGCAGGAGATATCATGTGGACCGTGACGGTCACGGATGAAGATCCGGACGTCGACACGGCGACTGCCACCACCCGTGTCGTTCCCTGAAGCGGCCGGATTTGTACTGATCGGGGAGGGCCCAGGCCCTCCCCGGTTTTTTTTTAGAAATCACCGAAGCGGCGTACTATCCAGCTTGCGAAGTGAGCGTTCCCTCTTTTTACGGGATTGCCGGATGATCGTATTCACGAAGCCTTGGCCCGCCGCATGAGCCCGGCCAATCCTGCATCGTGCATCGGGCAGATGTACTTCCCCCTTGCCATTTCCCTATCGTTATAGTATGCTTTTTTCACGGAAGGCCTTCATCAAAAGGGCAGAGGAAAAAGGAAACACGCGAACTATGAGTAACCACGGAATAGAATGTTCCCTCCTCAATACACTGTTCCAGCGGTGCCGCCGGACCGTCCTCTTCGCGCTCTTCGCCGTCTTTCTGTCTGCTGCCTGTGCGCCGCCCACTGCCCGCATCCCCCTCGAAACGATTCTCTATCAACGTCCTGCCGGCGGCGAGCAGAGACTGCTCATTGTTTTCCTTCCGGGAAACGGCGATAAGCCTACGGCCTTCGAAAAGCGCGGCCTCGTGGATGCCGTCCGCAGGCGCGGCATCGATGCGGACATGGTGGCGGTAAACGCCCACCTCGGCTACTATATCAACGGGAGCTTCATCAGGCGGCTCAAAGACGACGTGATCGGTCCGGCGCAGGCAAAGGGGTATGACCGGATATGGCTGGCAGGCAATTCTCTCGGTGCCTATGGCTCGCTTTCTTATCTTCGGGAGCACCGGGAGGACATCAGCGGTGTCGTTCTTCTCGGGCCGTTCCTGGGGGACAAAAAGCTGCTGCAGGCGGTCCGCAAAGCAGGCGGGCTTCAGCAGTGGGACCCCGGCCCGGTCACTGCCAGGGACTGGCAGGAGACGCTCATGCTCCTGATCAAGGACTACGAGAAACATCCTGACCGCTACCCTCCGCTCTATCTGGGGTACGGCGCCTCAGACCGGTTCTCCGCGTCACAGCAGTTCCTTTCTGAAATGTTACCGCCTGACCGGGTCATCGTCCTGAAGGGCGGGCATGCGTGGTGGACCTGGAGCAAAATCTGGGACCAGTTTCTTGATCGCGGGATCATCAGGTGAGAGGCCGCAGCAACGGCAGAAAAGCTCAGGGAAGCATCACGTGAGTTTGCAGAGTCGTGCACAGAACGGTAACCGAAGAGGAGACAATCATGCATGATATTCGCCGTCCGATACAGTGTATCATACCGCCGTACATGCTTGATGCCATGGTGCAGAAGGGCGCCAAGAAAGTCCGAAGTAGCGCGCTGAAGGCAATGAAACAGTCCGACCATCTCCGCATGCAGCGGTCGATGATGCAGGAGCAGCCGCGCGCAGGCCGCGAAGGCCTGATGACGGCTGTTGAAGCCCATACCTGTCGGCTGACCCGTCGGGTCTATGACGCACGGAACAGTGAAGCGCTGCCGGGGTACCTGGTGCGCGGCGAAGGAGATCCGCCGACCCAGGACGGCGCTGTCGACGAGGCCTATGATGGGGCAGGGGACACGTGGAACCTCTACCATGATGAATACGGGCGGTGCTCAATAGATGATCGCGGAATGTTCCTTGACCAGACGGTCCATTACGGCGAGGAGTACAACAACGCCTTCTGGAACGGCGAGCAGATGGTCTACGGTGACGGCGACGGCGAGCTGTTCGCGCGGTTTACCACCGATGTGGACATTATCGCCCACGAGCTGACCCACGGTGTTACGCAATACGAGGCGGCGTTGGTATACTGGTTCCAGAGCGGCGCATTGAACGAGTCGTTCTCCGACGTCTTCGGCGCCCTGGTCAAGCAACGAAGGTTGGGGCAGGAGGCAAAGGACGCCGACTGGCTGGTCGGCGCCAATGTCCTGCTGGGCGGGCAGTATGCCCTGCGGTCGATGAAGGCCCCGGGCTCAGCCTATCAAAACCATCCGATCATCGGAAGCGATCCGCAGCCGGGCACTATGGATGACTATCGCGACCTGCCGGCCTGGGAGGACAACGGCGGCGTCCACATTAATTCAGGAATCCCGAATCACGCCTTCTATCTGGCCGCGATGGAGCTCGGCGGACATGCCTGGGAAAAAGCAGGCTTGATCTGGTATCGCACGCTGTGCGACAAACTCAAAAAAGAGGCGAACTTTATCCGGGCGGCAAGGGCAACGATCCAGGTTGCCCGGGAGGAATTCGGCGCAGGAAGCCGGGAAGAGAAGGCAGTACAGAAGGCATGGAAGGAAGTGAAGGTTCTTTAACAGGTAGCTGAAAAAACATTTTGCTGTCTTTGCGAGCGAAGCGAAGCAATCTCGCAGTAAACATATGAAGCAATGAGAGATTGCTTCGTCGTAAAAAACACTCCTCGCAATGACAATTCAGTTTTTTCAGCAAACGGCTAATATAATCCCTGAGTATGAAGATTCTCTATCGACAAACCGGCGGATTTGCCGGCCTGGTCAAATCCCTGCGGCTTGATTTCGATGAGCTGTCCGCTGATGACCGCGAACTGGTGCATTCCCTGCTCGAGGGGGCGCATTTTTTTGACCTGCCCGAACCTGTTGCACGGGCCATGCCCGATGAAGAGCAATATGCCATAACAGTGGATGAACAATATCGCTCTCGTACCTTTATCGTGAACAAGTCTGCGGTCCCGGAGGACCTCAGACCGCTTATCCGCTATCTCGCGAAGCGCGCGGCATATGAAAAACGGCGGTAGATGAGGAAACATCGTCGGGCAGCGTCAGGCGCAGGTCATTGAGATATTCTCAGGAACGACGATTTTCTCTTCCCCAGGGAAGCGCAGAGGGGTGCTCTCTCATGATGAATTCAATGATACAGGATTTCCTGTTATCGCTGATGAAAGCCGCGCGGGTTGTCGGCTTCACCCTTGTCATGCTCGCATCGGGAGGGTGTGCCGCCATGATGGACAGCCTGGTCAACGGGACGATTCTGGAACCACCCTATGAAATTGACGAGAAGGCGGAGCAGTTCCATCGCACCCTGTTCATAGCGGACTTGCACGCAGACACCATGCTCTGGGACCGTGATCTGCTCGTGCGCGGTACGCGGGGCCACGTTGACCTGCTGCGGCTCAGGGAGGGGAACGTGGGGCTCCAGGTCTTCGGCGTGGTCACCAAGGTGCCGCTGTTTCTGGGCATGGAAAACAACAGCGACAGTCCTGATGCGATCACGGCCCTGGTCTGGTTCCAGGACTGGCCCAAGAAAGACCGCGCGACACTGATCGGCCGGGCGTTGTATCAGGGCAGAAAATTGAGGGACCGGATCGAAAAGTCCGATGGCGCCATGAGGCTGATCCTGGACCAGCAGGACCTGCAGAACCTCGTTGCCGCACGTGGCCGGGGCGAGCCGGTGATCGGCGCCATGCTCAGCCTGGAGGGCGTCCATGCTCTCGAGAGTGATCTTGCCAATCTCGACCGGCTCTATGATGCAGGCTTCCGGCTGATCGGGCTGAATCATCTCTTTGATAATGAATTCGCCGGTTCGGTCCATGGAAAAGAAATGGGCGGGCTGACCAATCTGGGGAAAGAGCTGATCAGGCGCGCCCTGGCGCGGGGGATGGTCATCGACATCGCCCACACATCGCTGCAGGCCTTTGCTGATACCATGGCCATCGTGGACAGGCCGGTGATCTCGTCCCACGGTGGTGTGCGCGCCACCTGCGATACGGTCCGCAACCTGACGGACGATCAGATCCGCTCCATTGCCGCCACGGGCGGAGTGATTGCCATCGGTCTGTTCAAGTACGCCACCTGCGGGAAAACCATTGAGGACACGGTCCGTGCCATGCGGCATGTTGCCGACCTGGTGGGCATACAACATGTCGCCCTCGGATCGGATTGGGACGGATCAACGGCGGTCATCGACGCCAGCGGCCTGGCCCTGGTCACGGAGGCCCTGTTGAAGGACGGATTTTCCCGCGACGATATCGCCGCCATCACGGGCGGCAATGTACTGCGCGTGTTTCAGGCGGTGCTGCCTATGAACAAAGGGGAGGAGAAGCTCAGGGCGCGTAAAAAAGAATAAACAGCCATAATTGTAACCTTACCATCGTCACCAGCGCTATCAAGAATATCAGCATCCACCACCTGTCCGTTGATCCTTTGTCCTTCCACGATCCGTTCTCACTTGCCTTTTATCCATTTTTATAGTACGTTTTTTACTAGTGGTGAACGAGAGGGGCGTCGCGACCCTGAGGCACCATTCATTTTCATGTGAGGAGCGAATATGAACCACTATGCATGCCGTAATTGCGGTCATTCGATCGTCCAGGGGGATGCAGAGCAGGCAGGCGCCTTTTGCCCGCGCTGCGGGAATCGTATGGAGCCGGGCCCTCCCCGTCAGGGTAAGGAGGCGAGAAGCGAAGGCGCGCAGCCTTCAGCGGGGACCTTTTCCGCGGCTGAGCCCAATCGTTACAAACCGGCGTTCAGGGGAAACGCAGGAGAATACTTCAGGATATGGATCGTGAATACCTTCCTGACGATCCTGACGGTCGGTATCTATGCACCATGGGCAAAGGTACGCAATCGCCAATACTTCTACAAAAATACTCTCCTCGACGGCCACTCCTTCGACTATACGGCAAACCCGGTGGCGATCCTGAAAGGCTACCTGCTCATCGGAGCAGGCGTTCTCCTTTATTATCTGACAGAGGCATACGATCCGAGGTTCAGCTTTATTTTCGTTTTGCTCTTTTATCTCATGCTCCCTTTCTTGATCTACAAGTCCCTCAGGTTCTTTGCCCGCAACTCCACCTATCGGAATATCCGTTTTCGCTTTCTCGGTACCCTCGGATCCAGCTTCAGATTCTATTTGTTCTATCCGCTCCTGATTCCCTTTACGTTCGGGTTGATCATCCCGGACTGGGCCTTTCAGAAGAAGAAATATTTTTTCGACAATATGGCGTACGGCGCGAGCCGCAATTCCTTTCACGGGCGTTCAGGACCTTTTTACAAGGTCTATGTACTGGCTGTTCTCGCCCTGATCGGGTTCTTTGTCCTCGGCGGTATAGCCGTCGCCGTCGTAGCGCCCCCCATGGTGGAAACGCTCGGCAAAGAGGCGGTACAATCCTCGGTCATAGTATTTATCATCGTCGCGTATCTTGTTTCGTTGATCGTGATGACCTTTTTCCAGCAATACATCTACACCTGGGAAACTAATTATTCCTGGGGCCAGTCCCGCCTCGACACAGTGCGTTTCCAGAGCACGTTGAAGGCCACGAAACTGATCTGGATACGTATCACGAACATACTCGCGATCATTTTCTCCCTGGGTCTGCTGGCCCCCTGGGCACGGGTGCGCCGGACGCGCTATGTCCTCGATAACCTGACGGTCATCACCGCGCGGAACCTGGATGAGTTCACCTCAGCCATTGAGCCCGACGTGGGCGCCTACGGCGATGCCGCCACGGACCTCTTTGACTTCGAAATCGGATTATGATCACTTTTGACGGGACCTATTTTGACGGCAAGAGCTCGCGGGCCTATCCCGTGACCATACGCGCTGATGAGAAACGACTCGTCATTGCCGGTGAGGGGGGTGGTCTGTCCCTGGACATACCTCTTCGTGACTGTGTCATTCAGCCGCCCCTCGGCAAAACGAGCCGTGTTATCACGCTCCCCGCGGGGGCCCAATGCGAAACCGACGATTTCGAAGCAATTGCGGCGCTGGAGCATCTCACGGGCCGCAATGCGGGACTGCGCCTGGTACACGTCCTCGAAAGCCGTTGGAAAATGGCCGCTCTTTCCTTTGCCGGTCTCGTTGTGTGTGTCTGGGCATTCATGACCTATGGGATTCCCTTCCTCGCAAAAAAGGCGGCCTATGCAATCCCTCCTGCAGTGGCGGAAAACCTGAGCAGGCAGACCATGAAGATCCTTGACGGCCGGTTTTTAAATCCTTCAAAACTCCCTAAGAGTAAGGTTCGTGCATTGAACACGCGGTTCAGGAAGCTTCATGAAGAGATTGACGGCAGGCAGCAGTACCGGTTGGAATTCAGGAAAAGCCCGGCCCTCGGGCCGAACGCCTTTGCCCTGCCCTCTGGTTTGATCATCATGACCGATGAACTGGTCAATCTTGCTGAAAGCACGAGGGAGCTCGAGGGCGTCTTTGTCCATGAGATAGCCCATGTAACGTATCGCCACGGCATGCGGTCTGTCATACAGGATGCCGGGGTGTTCCTGCTCATTGCCGCTGTCGTGGGAGACATTACGTCGGTCACCAGCGCGGCCGGTTCGCTGCCCACGCTGTTGGCCCAGTCCGGCTATTCCCGTGACTTTGAACGGGAAGCTGATGATACTGTTGCCGCGTATTTTTCCGGCAGGGGATGGAGCACCAAACCGTATCAGAATATCCTTCGACGGATCACGAAGAACATGGCGAACTATCCCGGGGAGTCGCTCCTGTCCTCACACCCGTTGACCGATGAGAGAATACGCTATTTACGGGAAAAGGAAAAGTCCGTCAAGTAAGGTGAGCGGGAAATCGGGAACGGTATCGTGCAAACGATCCGGGAGGGAACGAGAAAAGCCTGCCGGAAGGACCCCGGCAGGCTTTTTTATACATTTTCATCAAGAAGAACGGCGGCTACTCAATACGGACCGACTCGGCAAGGTACATCTCCACGAGTTTCCGGTACTTCGGGTTCTTGCCGTTCATGGTAAAGGCCGCCTCGATCGATGGTTTCTCGACGAACAGCGGGCTGATAAGACGCTTGATAACGTCCTTCTGCAACGTCAGGTCGAGCTTGGCGAGGGCCTCGAGAAAACACAGGGGCCGGTTGGTGCAGAGGTTCTCGATCTGGGCGCTGTAAAACTTTCCGAACTCACCGTCGCTCGTCTGGAACCGAACAAGGTCCAGGAAATCTGCTGTCTCGGACATCGGCCCGCATTGCTGCGCGTCCTTTGCCGCTATGATCAGGATATACCAGAAATGATTTTCGTTCACGCGGTGGAGCCCTTCGAAATTCTCCTTCAGGCAGCCGAGGGTCGCGTCCTCTCCAGTGCAGAGGTCTTTTCCCGACGATGGGGCAGAGAAGGTAAGGAATGTCACGGTAGTCAGAATGAGGGCGAAGAGCTTCGGAAAATGCAATGTTTTCATGGCAGGCAGTCCTTTGGGCAAAAGAAATTTCATGTAACTTAAGTACTATAGCACAACAGCCGCTTTTTTGCAAGTCAAAAGGTATGGTTGCGGTACATTTTTTGGTACTCATCTCTGCGCCGGGGTGTGAGGCTCTGTTCGCGGAGCAAAGTATTTCTCAGGCAGCTTGACAGCGTGGAGCTTCGCTGATACCTTTGAAAAAAGGGCGTCTGTCGTTTTTTCGAGGCCTGGATTTTTCGAAAACGGGGAGATGGATCGTTATGGGACCGAAGACTGAGGTCCGTGGCTTGAACAATGCTTTCCTGCGTGTTCTTACTGCGCTGACCGTCGTGATGG
>CAJHXR010000265.1_pt1 | contig 11037 bp, 12 predicted proteins | sample 9198421 | NCBI WGS metagenome assembly CAJHXR01 (sample SAMEA7708331, study PRJEB35096) | sediment metagenome | biome: marine neritic benthic zone biome [ENVO:01000025]; feature: sediment [ENVO:00002007]; material: shallow marine sediment [ENVO:03000034] sea grass bed [ENVO_01000059] ... | reverse complement strand
CTTATCGGTACGGCGGTACTTCTTTTTGCCGATCATCCAGCGCTCTTTTCCATAGGCGTTACGCTGGTGATCAGCATCGGGGCGGGATATCTTACGTCAATCCTCGTGGTCCCATCCCTGTGCTCGTATCTCATACCCTTACGGCAGCGTGGATGACAGCGCATGAAACGATTTTTTATCATAGTACTGATATTGCTGCACGCGACCGGGTGCATGAAGATCCCCTTCAGAGAGGCGGCCCGCGTGCCCATGGCATCGCAGGATGCCCGGAAGATCGCACGTCGCTTCAAGGAACGAATGCCCGTAAATTTTCAATTGCTTAGCACCCTTGTTTTTTTGTATAATTGGTCACAATTCTCCGGGATCGGTTACCTGGACATCAATGCGGAAAAGAGGGCGTTCAAGGCCCTGTGTGTTAATCCGATGGGCGTCAAGCTCTTTGAACTGTCGGGAGACGAACATGGCGTTGTCACCCATTTCGCCCTGGACACACTGACGAGCAGGGGTGATCTTGCCCGGGCCGTGGGTCAGGATATCAGGAGGATCTATTTTAACCTCGTTCCTTCGCCTGACGCAACGGTCAGAAGAAAAAAATATCAAATTATTTTTTCACACCCTCTCGAAGCCGGGCGTGTTGAGCATGTCTTTGCCGGGCCGGGCGGCGAGCTGGTTGAAAAGCGGTATTACCGGGCCGGCACCATGGATTGGCGCATCTCGTACTATGAGTATCAGAAACAAGATGGAAAGTCCTATCCAAGAGGCATTGTCATGAAGAACTATCGGTACGGATACCGCCTGCTGATAAAACAGAAGGAGCTTTATTTTTGAAAAACATCAAAAGAGAGATCTCGGCATGCATGACTGATCTGGCCGAGTCGAACCACGTGCTCACCTCGCATTTTACGTTTCCCGAGGATTTCGTCGGATTCCAGGGACATTTTCCCGCCAGGAAAATCCTGCCGGGCATTTGTCAGATACAAAGTGTGCATTCCATGCTTGAACGATGGAGCGGAAAACGTGTTGTGTTGAAGGAAATTGTGGGCGCAAAATATTTTTCCCCCATTGTGCCGTCAGAACAAGTTACCTGCACATGCAAAGAGGTGCGGGACACCAGTGAAGCATTAGTTCTGAAGGCTGTTCTCACGAAGGGCGAGCAAAAAATCTCGGAAATTAAATTGAAAGTTTGTTTCGTAGACAACGGCACTAAAAAATAGCAATGAAAACGAGAAGGGAAAAATACTACTTTAAGCGGGATGACGGATCACCGGAACCGGTCACCGTTGCCGTGAAGCGTCGGGTCAATTTTAGTGAAGTTGATGCCATGGCGATAGTATGGCACGGAAGATACGCGCTCTATTTTGAAGACGGATCAGCGGAACTTGGTAGACGCTGCGGCCTGTCATACAGCGATTTTTACGCCGCCGGATTGCGCGCTCCCATCGTTACCTGCCATATCGAATACTTTCGACCGCTGCAGCTGGATGAGGAGTTTACCATTGCCGCTGCATTAATATGGGATGAAGGCGCTCGGCTCAATACCGAGTACGCTCTTTATAAAGAAGACGGGAGCCTCGCCACGAGCGGGTATACGGTTCAGGTGCTGACCAAGCATACTACCGGTGAAGTCTGCATTGTCTCTCCCGAGCTGTTGGAGACCTGCCGCAGACGGTGGCAGGCCGGAGAATTTCATTGAGTAGCAAGAAAGCAGTCGTCGTGCTATCCGATATGATAACGCCTTACGGAAAGGGGTCGGCCGCGTGCTGGGACGGGATGAGCGCCGGAACAAGCGCCATTTCCCCCGTGAAGCGTTTTCGGACCGAGGCCTTCCAGTCCGATTATGCCGCAACGATTGACGGTTTGCAGTATCATCAGGATGAATCTCTGGTCATGCAGATGCTTGTGTCGCTGTTCGACGGGGCCTCATCCTCTATTCCTGATGACGCACGATTGCTCCTTGCGACGACAAAGGGCGAGATTGATCTGTTAGAGAAGGCCATTCTTGAAGGGGCCGGGGAGGGCTCGGACGCTGTTTTGCAGGGCCTTCTGGCACGTGTTGCCGCGCTGGCCGGTATTCGTGACGACGGGTTGATCGTTTCAGCCGCCTGTGCGTCTTCGTCAGCGGCTGTGGCACGGGCGGCAGCCATGATTCGGTGCGGCCGGAGTGATTGTGTGCTGATTGTCGCGTGCGACGGTGTCACCGAGTTCATCTTCTCGGGGTTTTCCTCGCTCATGGCCCTGGACAGATCTGCTGCCAGACCCTTTGACAGACACCGAAGCGGGCTCAGCCTGGGAGAGGCGGCCGCATACCTGTTGGTCATGAGTGAGGAGCGGGCGGTGCGGGAGAAACGACCTGTTATTGGAGCAATTGCCGGTTGGGGGCTGAGCGACGATGCCAACCATATGACCGGGCCTTCACGGGAAAGCGAGGGACTGATCCTGGCGATCACGAAGGCACTGAAGTCTGCCGGCATCGGTGCGGATGACGTTGGGTTCATTGCTGCACACGGTACGGGCACGGTGTATAATGATGCCATGGAAATGGGGGCCTTTCATGCAGTGTTTACCCGTACTGCGATCCCGGTCTATTCGATAAAAGGCGGCCTGGGCCATACCATGGGAGCCGCAGGGCTTGTAGAAACGATCATCGCACTACGATCGCTCAGGGAGAGAACGGTTCCTCCTACCGTCAATCTTAAGGAGGCTGATAGCGACGCGGAGGGGTGGACTTCTTCCCGGAGCTGTGCTGTTGACAATCACCGGGCGGCACTGTTAACGAATGCCGGTTTCAGCGGGGTAAATGCCGCTCTGATTTTAGCGTCAAGATAGTTATGGTGATTTCCGTGCGTGGCATAGGGTGGTTGAATCAGGAAGAATACGGCTGTTTAAGAACGAGGAAGAGACATTCGTGCACGGACGGTGAGCCGGGCAAGGAACTGTTTTCCTACCCGGTGAAATATTTCGGGCGGTTCGACAGGACCTCCCGGATGACCTGCTATGCAGTTGCCCTTGCGCTGCAAGACGCCGGGATAGGCTATGGTCACCATCAGAAACAGGACATCGGTATCATCGGTACGAGTGCAACGGGTTCTCTGGGATCGGACAGGCGGTACTTCAAGGACTATATAGACAGCGGACGCACGCTGTCGAGGGGCAATCTTTTTATCTATACGTTGCCGTCGAGCCCCCTGGGCGAAGCAGCCATCCATTTCGGACTCCAGGGACCGTTGCTGTATACGGCGACTCATGCCGCGCCCCTGTCTGCGGCGATCGGCATGGCCGTTGAGAGCATTTGTGCCGATGAATCGGCGATCATGCTTGCCGGCAAGATTGAAGAGCACGAAGCGGTCTTTTTCGTTGTGGCAAAAAATGACGACAGGCAGTATGATACGCTGTGTGATGTCACCGAGGCAACAGCGCTGGTGAATGCCAGCCGTACGCTTGAGGAAATGATTACCGAATTAACGAATGTAGACAGAGGAAGGGCATAGCGTGAAACTAAAACTTATCTATCCCAAATGGCCGAAACTGAGCCGACAAACTGAATTTCATCTTCCTCCGCACGGCCCGGTCTGCTTTGCCGCGACCGTTCCTGATGATGTGGAGATAACGTTTTATGATGAAAATGTACAGGACATCGATTTTAATGAAAAGGCCGACCTCGTGGCGATCTCCGCGATGCTCACCTGTCAGATACCCCGGGGATGGGAGATCGCGGATACATTCAGGGCCGAGGGGATTCCCGTGATCTTCGGCGGCATCGGAACCCAGCTGCATTATGAAGAGACCCTGCAGCATGCGGATTCCGTATTCCTGGGCGAGGCAGAGGGCCGCTTTGGAGACGTTCTCGACGACCTTCGGAACCATAGGTTAAAAAAAGTATACGATTACATGAGAAACTTTCCGGATATTCGGTCAGTGGGCCCGGCACGGCGAAACATCCTGGACCGCGAGCGGTATAACTATCGGGGCGTGCAGATGGTCGACCTGGTTCACGCATCCCGTGGCTGCCGGTTCAACTGCTTTCCCTGCTGCACGCCCTTTCTGGGAGGGCGTAAATTCCGACCGCGAGACATCGACGCTGTTCTGCAGGAAATTGCCGGCATAGACAACAACCGGCTCTTTTTTGTGGATAATTCCATGGCCCAGGATGATGCCTGGGAAAAGGAACTATTTAAGGCCCTGATCCCGTTGAAGAAGAAGTGGATTTCCCATCCTATTAAGGATGACGATGAAATCCTTGACCTGGCGGCAGAGGCCGGCTGCTGGTACGTCTATCAGGCGATTTTTGACACCTCCGATCATATACGGAACAAGGTAAAGCGGCTTCAAGAGCGCGGCATCGGCGTTGAAGGAACGATTATCCTCGGCATGGACGACCATGACGCGGATTCCATCAAGCGGCTTGTCGACTTTCTTCTTGAAATAAAGCTTGATCTTGCGGAATTTACGATCTTGACGCCATTCCCCCATACGCCGATCAGGAAATCACTGGCCGAAGAGAAGAGAATTCTCCACAGTGACTGGATTCGCTACACCGGCGGCGATGTTGTCTTTCAGCCGGCAAAGATGAGCCCCGATACGCTACAGGAACTGTATCATTATGCATGGGACACCTTTTACGGCGAAAGCCAGAATCTTAAAATGGCAAAGCTGTTTCTGAAAGTCATCGAAAAGGAGCGGGCGGACGGCACTTATCGCCGAACGAGCCTCAGGAAAAGGGCCCGGAAATCCACGGAAATGGTAAGACCATAATGAGAATACTGATCGTCTCATCCAATATAACCCTGTCGCCGTATCCATTGTATCCGCTCGGCGCCAGCGTGATCGCGTCCGCGTTGAGCAGCGCCGGGCATGACGTCGTTCAATTCGACTATCTGCAGAACAACACTTCGCTTGATGCTTTTGCCGGCGAGGTGCGTCGATTTCAGCCGGAACTGGTCGGCATTTCGGTGCGGAACGTCGACAACGTCAATTTTATGAGCGAGCAGTATTATATTGACGTCGTCAAGGATATCGTGGCGCGCGTTCGGCGCGAATCGGAGGCAACGGTGATATTGGGGGGGGCGGGTTTTTCTCTTCTCCCCGATCTTATTCTGCAAGAGACGAACGCTGACTACGGAATTATCGGTGAAGGCGAATCGCTGATCGTTGAGTTTGCCCGCAATGCAGCCAGAGGCATATATCCGGACAAGCGACTCCTCGTATCGAACGGTCGACTGACCGGCGCCGAGATCTGCGCGGCGCAGTATGATCAAACCCTGATGCAGTACTATCTTCATAACGGAAATATCGCGTCGGTACAGACGAAGCGGGGATGTACCTACAAGTGCGTCTACTGCTCCTATCCCGCGCTGGAGGGCGCAACGATCCGAAGACGAGCCCCCCGTGCCGTTGTGGATGATATTGAATCGCTCCGGGATGTCCATCATGCAAAGTACGTTTTTTTCGTCGACTCCGTGTTTAATGACGACGAAGGAGCGTACCTAGATGTCATCGATGAAATGATACGGCGAAAGGTCACGATTCCCTGGACGTGCTTTTTGAAGCCGAAGGGATTGAATGACGAGATCATCGAGCGTATGAAGATGACCGGTTTTGCCGCTGCCGAGATAGGGTCGGATGCCGCGTGCGATGTTACCTTGAGGAAAATGGGCAAGACGTTTTGCTTCAGCGATATCGCTGAATGCAATGATTTGCTGGCGAAGCACGGGATTGCCACGTCCCATTTTTTCATGTTCGGAGGCCCGGGGGAGACGAAAGAGACCGTCGCTGAGGGAATCAGTAATATCCTCAGCCTCAAGAACAGCGTTTCCTTTATTTTTATGGGCATTCGGATTTTTCCTGATACCGCCCTCTATCGTTTGGCGTTGCAGGAGAACATTCTTTCACCGCACGAGCCGCTCCTCAAGCCTTTTTTTTATTTTTCGCCGTCCGTCGAGAAAAAGTGGATGGAGGATACCTTGACCAAAGGCTTCGCGCAAATACGGCACTGCGTATTTCCTCCCGACTCACTTGACAGCAGCCTGACGGTTCTTCATAAATTGGGATACTCGGGACCGATGTGGGACTTGCTCGTTCCCGGCAAAAAAGAAACGAAACGGGTGCGACATGCCGCAAAATAATGCCGTACCGGATGATCGGATATGGTGTGCGATCCCCGTGTTGAATAACCAGGACACCCTTCGGGGCGTTGTTGCAGAGTGCCGCGCGATTCTGAAGAACGTTGTTGTCGTCGATGACGGCAGTACCGATGCGGATGTGACGTCACTGCTCTCCGGTCTTGATGTTGTCGTGCTGAAGCACGACGAAAATCGGGGAAAGGGTCAGGCCATTTTAACGGCGTCACGGTATGTCGAGGCCCATGGCGGCGTCTGTATGATAACCATAGATGCCGATGGGCAGCATTATCCGCGGGACATGGAACAATTTGTTCCCCTTATACGGAAGCATGATTCAACCCTATTCATCGGCAGTAGAAACTTTGATGCGGATAACGTGCCGCACTCAAGTAAGTTCGGCAGAAGATTTGCCAATTTTTGGCTGCGCGTGGAGACCGGTGTCGTCATCGATGACTGCCAGAGCGGTTTCCGCGCTTATCCGGTCGCCTATCTTAACCGGATGACGTTCAAAGGATCACATTATGACTTTGAGGCTGAAGTTCTGGCAAAAGCGGTCTGGGCCGGTCTGCAGCTCAAAACCGTGCCGATCGCCGTTCGCTATCCACGGCCGGCTGAGCGCGTTTCCAGCTTCAAACCGCTTCGAGACAATCTGCGTCTTACGCTGATCCACTCCATGCTCGTGGGAAGGCGTTTGCTGCCGCTCCGGCATAAGCGATTGATGGAGGGCAAAAAAAAAATCGACACAGGCCTCTTTCGGCATCCCGGCGCGTTCCTGAAAAAGCTTTTGCGGGAACAGGCCACCCCGGGCGGACTGGCCTTCTCCGCGGCGGTCGGGACCTTCATTGCCGTGCTTCCGCTGCTGTTTGTACACACGGTTGTCATTCTTTACGTTTCCGTGCGTCTGAACTTGAACAAGATCGTGGCCGTTAATGTTCAGCACCTTGCGATGCCTCCCTTTGTCCCGGCGCTGTGCATTGAAGTCGGGCATTACCTGAAACACGGGAAATGGTTGACGAACCTGTCCTTCGAGACCGTCTTTGAACAGTTCTCCGATCGTTTGCTCGAATGGTTTTTGGGATCGCTTCTTATCGCTCCTGTCGGCGCTCTCGTGGTCGGGGTCGTCATGTACACCTCTGCAACGCTGATTAAAAAACTTGGTAATCTCAATGCATCGTGAGGCGGTCACTGACAGAAAGCGGGGCAATTCATTAGGTTTCTGGTTTTTTACCTTTTCGCTGAGAGTATTCGGGTTATCCGGGGCCTATGGCCTGCTGTATCCGGTCAGTCTCTACTATCTTCTCTTTGACCGCACGGTGGTTGCCGCAAGCATGGCCTATGTAAAAAGGCGATTTAAGCACCACAATTTCCTGCAAAGGATATTCGATGTCTACCGGCTGTTCGTCAGTCAGGGAAAGAACCTTATTGACCGCTTTGCCGCCGTTGCCGGGGGTGGTGACTTTGACGTGGAGGTGCTGGGATACGAGCGGGTAATGAATATCCTCGCGAATTCGGAGCGGGGAATCATCCTGTTGACGGCCCATATCGGGAACTGGCAACTCGTGATGCCCTCGCTCAAGAAATTGGAAAAGACGGTCTATCTCCTCATGCGGCCTGAGGACAATCTCGCCGTCAAACGAGCGCTGAAAATTGGCGACGGAAGCGATGCGGTCAGGATCATATCGTCTGAGGATTTTCTCGGGGGGGTACTGGAATCCATGAAGGCCCTCAACGAGGGGAGTATCGTTTCGATCATGGGAGACCGCACGTACGGACATAATTCCACTGCCGTGGCGTTTCTCGGAGAGAAGGTGGATTTTCCCTCCGGGGCGTTCAGTATTGCCGCGGCCGCGGGCTGCCCCGTCGTCGTGCTGCTGTCGGCAAAAGTCGGCAAGAGAAAATATGTTCTCGACCTTACTAATGTCATTGAGCCCCGTTACCGGAGTCGGGAAAAAAAGCGTGAACATCTTCAGACGTCGGTGCAAACATTCGCTTCAGTGTTAGAGGAGTATGTTAATCGCTACCCCTTTCAGTGGTTCGTTTTTCGCGATATCTGGCAGGGGAACGCGTAAGAAAGAATGGATAACGCACGCTAAGGAGAAGATATGGAGAATACGAAGGAACAGGCTTTGGCACAGATAAAGAAGGACTTGAAGGAGATGCTCGTGACGGGTCTGTCGCTGGACGATGTTACGCCCGACGAGATAAAGGATGATGAACCGCTGTTCGGTGAAGGACTGGGCCTTGACTCCCTCGACGCAGTGGAAATAGTCGTTCTGTTGCAGCGAAATTTCAATTTAGAAGTCAAGGACATGGACCAGGGCAGGGAAATCTTTCAGTCTGTCAATACCCTGGCAGATTATGTGTCCAAGAACAAAAAATAATGATCACTCCGCGGGAGCGTGGTGATGCAGCAGGGAATTATCGTTGAAAGGACGATGCCGGATTGACAGGAAATACGAACGGTCTGAAGGGCGAAAAGGTATTGATAATGGGATGCGGCGCTGTTTCCGCTGCAGGCATGAACCGTGCCGAGACGCTCGACGTGTTTGCTCGCGGACAGAGAAACGCCGGGCCGGTGACCCTGTTCGAGACTGCTCTTTCCTATCCCGTTTTTGAAGTCAGGGAAATACCCCGTGCATTCTTTTTGGAAGGGCAGAGGACATTGAGTCTGGCCCTCGTCGCGGTAGAAGAGGCTCTCGCAGAGGCGCATCTGGCAAAGGATCTGTCGCCCTATCGTGTCGGGGTCTGCATGGGAACGACCGTGGCGAGCCAGTTGAACGACATAGAATTTTACCGTTCTTACCGCACCCATGGATCATCGCCGATGACGGCCGCCCATCGATATGTGAACGGCAATATAGCCGAGTACCTTGCCCGTGCCGTCAAGGCGCGGGGACCTTCACTTACCGTTGTTAACGCATGCTCTTCCGGAACGGATGCGATTGGTGTTGCGCTGTCCTGGTTGAGGAACGGCCTGTGTGATATTGCTCTTGCCGGCGGTGCAGACGAAATGAATCGCATCCCGCTCTGCGGTTTCGGTTCTCTCGGCATCGTAAATGAGGGCTTGTGTGCGCCCTTTGACCGGGACCGGCAGGGTTTGAATCTGGGAGAGGGCGCAGGCGTTCTGGTCCTCGAAACAGTGGCCTCTGCCCGGCGGAGAGGGAACGCTGCAGACCTGTTCCTTGCCGGGTACGGTTCGGAAAGCGATGCTTACCACCTTACTGCCCCCCATCCAGACGGGGTAGGGCTCAGAGCGTCGATCATTCGGGCCCTCGCCGAGTCCGGCATAACGCCGCAGGACGTCAGTTTCGTGAACGCCCACGGGACGGGTACCATCGATAATGATGTCGTTGAGGGGAGGGTTTTGCGGGACCTCTTCGGGGCGGATCTTACCATGCTGTCTACCAAGGGATTTACCGGGCATACCCTGGGAGCTGCGGGAGGGTTGGAAGCCGTATTTACCGCCGCAGGTCTGCAGGAAGGCTGGATACCGGCAAGCGTCGGTTTCAGCACGCTTGATGAAAGCATTGCCATCGCTCCTGCCAGAGATAAGACAATGATAGAGGGCCGGTATGCCCTTTCTACGTCACTGGCATTTGGAGGAAACAATGCTGCCCTGGTCCTTGGCCGGGACGGGAAATCATGAATATTTTCGGTATCGGTGTTCTGTTTAATCGCGGCAGGGGAATTGCTTCGTATGAGCAAGCACTGCAGCAGGGATGGCAAAAACCGTCAGAAGTGGAAGCCCCTTACGGGCGGGGAGGGTCCTATCCCGTCTACCGGGTTGACCTGGAACAGATTCCGGACCGGTCAATACTCAAAAAGATGCGCCGTTCGGACAAACTGAGCAAAATGGCCGTTCTTGCGGCCCATGATGCCGTCCACGACTTCGGAATACGGCATATTCAGCAAAAGAATGTCGGGGTCATCGTTGCGACGGGACATGGAGCGCATCCGACAACCTTCGAATTTCTGGATGGTATCCTTGATTTTGGCGAAGCCGCGGTATCGCCAACGGTTTTTTCCAACTCCGTACATAATGCCGCAGCTTCTTACATTGCCTCGGTACTCGACATCCACGGGCCGACGCTGACGGTAACGCAATTCCATTTTTCCTTTCAAGCCGCTCTGCAGCTGGCGAAGGTTTGGCTCGAGGAAGGACGGTGTGACTATGTTCTTGTCGGTTCCGCCGATCTCCATGGAGAGGTCATGGGATACATCGGCGACAGCATGCTGACGACGGCATACGACGGGAAAATAAAGCCCTTTCGTTTCAAACCGACATCCCATGTGCCCGGAGAGGGCGCCGTTTTTTTTCTGGCAGGAAACAATCCGTCGAAATCCGCGTATTGTGCCGTTGCCGATGTCAGCGTCGGCGGGGATAGGGGCGATGCGGCGCCCGCCGATCTAATCATTCTAGACGCAGACGGCATGCTTCCGGATGAGACCGCCTATCTGTCGAGTATGTCGAGCGATATTCCTGCCGCGTCGTATACGCCGCTTTTCGGCAGTATGATGACGGGCAGTGCGTTTACCTGCGCTGCAGGCGCATTAATGCTGAAGAATCAGGTGCTCTATCCGAATCCTGTTGTGGACAATCCGCACGACATCAGATTGTTGAAGGAGAAAGCGGATGCTCCCGCTCAGGCCATTCGATGCATTCGGTATAACGCCCATGCAGAAAAAGCCGTTGTCCATCTCAACGGAGCGGCATGAGGAAAGCCGGAGATCTCACTTTGTATAAACGTACCCTATGGCATAAGGGAGAGGACGCTCATTCCAGAAATAGTAATGCTGGTTCATCGTGCGTAATCGTAAGGGAGGTATTGAAATTAGCCGGTTCGTTGGCTATACTTAGTGGAGTGAATCGCGTGTATACCGAACAGGAACAATATTACTGCCTGGAGGTAAATCATGT
>CAJHXR010000393.1_pt1 | contig 11056 bp, 10 predicted proteins | sample 9198421 | NCBI WGS metagenome assembly CAJHXR01 (sample SAMEA7708331, study PRJEB35096) | sediment metagenome | biome: marine neritic benthic zone biome [ENVO:01000025]; feature: sediment [ENVO:00002007]; material: shallow marine sediment [ENVO:03000034] sea grass bed [ENVO_01000059] ... | reverse complement strand
CCAGCGTGCCCTCATCAATGGCCGGGGCAATCTCATCCAGGAGACCTGCCATCACCTGCGGCTTCACGCAGAGGAGCAGGACATCGGCTTCCTGTGCCGCCGCTCTGTTGTCGTTCTGTATAATGATACCATATGTTATCCGGAGATGCTCCGTACGATCCGGAGAAATATCGGTAGCCATAATATGGTCTGCCGAGGCCGCCCTCGCGTTGAGCAGGCCCTTGATGAGCGCCTCAGCCATGTTTCCGCCGCCCAGGAAAGCGATTTTCTTATCGATAGCCATACTGCCCCCGCTTTTTTTCGCCGCGAATATGCGCGAATGTTCACGAATTATAACCAAAACTGCTTCTGGAGAAGGATATCCACTAATTCTTACTGCTTTTCAAGGCCATTAAGCTCCAAGATTTTTGTCTGCGTTAATTCAAAAGAGAGTAATGGTTATTGGTGTCCAACATTTATTAGCGTCAATTCGTGAAAATTCGCGGCCAAATGCTAGGCTCTTTGCCCGAATATCGCCGTGCCGACCCGCACCATCGTGGCGCCTTCCTCGATCGCCACCTCATAATCGCCGCTCATGCCCATCGAAAGCTCGTTCATCGAAACGCCGGGGACATGCTCCTGCGCTACGCGGTCCGACAACTCCCGGAGCCGCCGGAAATAGGGCCGCGAATCCTCGGGACGATCGGAGAAAGGCGGCATTGTCATCAAACCCTTGATCGAGATGTTCGTGAGTTTCGCCGCTTCCCTCACAAGGTCACGAGCGGCTTCCATGGTTGCTCCGTGCTTGCTCTCTTCCCCTGAAATATTCACCTCGATAAGCACATCCTGTATTTTCCCGATCTTGGCTGCCTGTCGGTCAATCTCCCGCGCAAGCTCGATGCTGTCCACGGAATGGATAAGATCGAAAAGCTTCACGGCATACTTGGCCTTGTTCGACTGGAGGTGGCCGATCAGATGCCACGGCGCAAGCCGGCCGAGGTGTTCGATCTTCTTTTTCGCCTCCTGCACCCGGTTCTCTCCAAGTATCGCGGCGCCTGCTCCCGCGGCCTGACGTATCCGTTCAGCATCAACGGTCTTGGTGACAACAACGAGCTTGATCGCCGAAGGGTCCCGGCCCGCTCGTTCTGCCGCAGCGCTAATCCTGCCCATGACGTTATCGAGGTTATCCGCTATTGTCATTGTATAATCGAAAACCACAGATGGACACAGATGAACACTAAAAAAAAATTCCTTTCTATTTAATCCGTGCTTATCCGTTGCAATCCGTGGCAAAATACCATTATTTCAGCATGATCACCGACAGCATCCTGCCGGTCCTTCCCTCGGCGCGGAAGGAATAGAACAGGTCCCGCCGGCACGACGTACAGAGCCCGAGGGCGTGAATGTTTTTGTTCGCCAGTCCTGTGTCCACAATCTGAAGCCTGTTCAGGCCGGCAAGGTCCAGGCTCCACCGACCATTCTCGCGGGGCGACGAGGCTTTCTTCCAGAGGGGGAACTCCGACCTCACCGGCTCCATGACCGTCTCATCAACCTCGTAGCATTCCGGCCCGATGGCCGGGCCCATGGCGGCGATCATTTCATGAGGATCGGAGCCGTATGCCTCCCGCATCCGTATCGCCGCTTTCTGGACGATCCGCTTGAGCGTGCTTTTCCACCCTGCGTGGACCGCAGCGATCGCGCCCGCACCCGGATCGTACAGCAGGATCGGCACGCAGTCCGCGGTCTCCACGCCGATGGCAATTCCCGAACTATTCGTGATTATGGCATCTGCCTGGGCCTGACGGAGCTGTGTGGCCGCGGGATGATCTTCGCCGATCTCAACGACCGTATCTCCGTGTACCTGGTTAACGGTAATAAGCCGGTCCGGATCGACCCCGAAAACCTCTGCAACGGGATTCCAGTCATCTGATCGCTTGATACCGTTGATTCTGACCCCGAGCCCGTTCTGCCTGGTCGTGAAGGCGTGTTGTATCCTGCTGTCCTTTTCCAGTGCCGGGATTGTAATGTAATGGACGTCTTTCATTACTTCAATAGTCATAGAATATTGTTAATGCTTCTGAACCAGAAAACTCCCTTCTCTCTTTCCTTCGTTATTCCAAGTGGCCGTATCTGTTTCCAGGCTACTAGTGGCCGCTTCTTTCTCTAGGCTATTCGTGTTCTTCGTGGTTAACAACGACGCGAATCACAAACACCACACACGGCGCACGACCCTACCGTGCAGGGCGGCGTGTATTTTCCTTCACGTGCGCGGTCGTATTCGTTCCTAAGATAGTCTTTCCTCACGCCAATGTCAATAAAATCCCATGGCAAGTTCTCATCAAAGGCGCGGCGGCGCGTTACGTAAAAATCCATGTCCATCCCGATCTCCCGCGCCGCTCCCTTCCAGTCGCCGTCCCTTGCATGTGCAGCCAGAATGAGCCTCCCGGTCCTCCGGTCGCCCCGCGACAGGAGCGCCTGGATATATTCCCATTTCGGCAGATCATGAATGATGTTGGTATTGCCGATTTTTCTGACCGCTTTCTCGAGGCGGCGTATCTTCTTGTTCAGATTGGCAACGGGCTCCATGGGCTCCCACTGAAACGGCGTGAAGGGCTTCGGCACGAATGAATTCACACTCAGGGTAATTCGGCCGATCCTGCCGGCCTGCCGCGCATGGCGCAACTGGATCTCATGTACCTTTTCGGCAAGCGAAAAGATCTCCTCCACATCCGCTTCCGTCTCCGTCGGCAGGCCGATAATAAAGTACAGCTTGAGGTTCGGGATGCCGCTGCCGAAAACCATGTCCGTGGCGTGGAGAATGTCCTCTTCGGTAATCCCCTTGTTGATCACCTTCCTGAGGCGCTCCGAACCCGCCTCCGGTGCAATGGAGATCGTCTTGTGGCCGCTCCGCGCCAGCCGTTCTACGAGAGTCCTGCTGACGGAATCCGCTCGCAAAGAGGAGACCGACACCCTGCCCTCTATCCCGGCGCAGAGCTCATCGATTTCAGGATAATCGGAGAGGGCCGCGCCGACCAACCCGATCTTCCCGCAGAGATCCTTCGCCGTGTCCGCCTGCTCCCGGGCCTTCTCAATGCTGAGATTTCGCGGCGGGAGATAGATCGTGCCGGCCATGCAGAAGCGGCAATGCCTGCCGCAGCCGCGTGTCACTTCAGCGAGGTGCATGTCGCTGAATTCGGTGTTCGGCGTGAGAATCACCGATGCGGCCGGCATCAGACCGAGCTCTTTCAGTACGACCTTCCGTATTTGCCCAGGCGCCTGGGGGACCAGCGCTTTCCGTTCCTTTATGGTCCCGTCCGTATTATAGGTAACATCGTAAAATTCAGGAACATAGAACCCCTCGATCAGGCACAATGCCTGGAGGAGTTCCTTGCGGCTCATCCCTCTGTTCGCTTTATAGGCGTCCACAAAGGCATCGATCAGTACTTCCCCTTCACCGACGAGTACCAGGTCAAAAAAGTCGGCCAGGGGTTCGGGATTAAAAAAGGAGCAGATACCGCCCAGGACGAGTAAGGGGGCATCCCCGGTACGCTCCCGCCGGTCCGCGTGGATGCCGCTCAAGCGGAGTATCTCAAGGATATGCAGATAATCCTGTTCAAAGGATGCGGAAAAGGCCAGGATATCGAAGGCCCTCGTCGGCCGTGCGCTCTCGAGGGTAACCAGGTCCGTACCGGTCCGGGAATACTCATCGATGTCCTCATCGTCGGGCAGGAACACGCGTTCGCATACCGTGTCGCCGCGGCGGTTGAACAACGCATACACCTGGTGCATACCGAGGTTCGACATGCCGACGCGGTAGGTGTTCGGATAGGCAAGGGCAATTGCTACGTCAGCGCCCCCCGCTTTGTAAATCGTCCCCGTCTCGGCGGCGAGGAGCGCATCGTTCTTTTCTTTCAATCTCCGCGACATGGGGAGATTATACTATGCTTCGCCTCTCGGTGCAAAGCGATTCCGCACGGCGAGCTGCCATACGCCATCCTCGACGATCGGTATCATGCGATGCTGCTTACGGGGACGGTGAATGCCGTATACTGGACTCGCCGGAGCAACAGACGCGTTCGCTCGTACCGTGACCGTGGGACAGGGACTGGTGATGAAAGGAATGCTGGTGAGAACACGAGGCGGGTGTGCCTTACCGGCGCAGAGGAGCGCCGTTAAGCATACTGGACGACTATTTCGTAGAAAATACTCGCATGATCCGCGGAGAGGGAGCCGTTTTCTGCCTTGCATTTCATCTTCCCGGTCCCCGATTTTTTTCGCTGTTTGACCAGGCTGGCAATCATCGGCGTCAAATCAAAACCGCCGTCGACGCATTCCTGTGTCATGCATGCCATATGGAAATATGCATAGCCGTCAGGATAGAAATGTGCAGTCCGCTCCATAAGGACAGGGCTGAATGACAGTTTCTGGTAATATTTCATGCGGATAACAATACCGGCAACAGCGGGAAAGCGGTCTGATATCAGGCCGGCAATTGCCTTGTCCCGTTCGGCCTGTTCTCTTCTGACTCGTTGATCCTGTGTTCGTGCCATTCTCTGATAACTCCAAAAGGAAAACGAGCCACAAAGCGCGATGTCTTTGCGGCCCGTTCAGTTAAAAAAGCTTGTGGAACATGGTGTATAATCGCACATTCCCGGCAAAAAGTCAATAGTCGATTTATGCTCTGCCCTTGACTCGATCAATGCCTGTGTGGTATAAGTAACGCAGTACTGATAACAGGGAGAACGCCGTGGAAAAAGTGAAGGAGTATACAAAATCAATCCTTATCGCCTTGATCATCGCCCTCGGCGTGCGGGCCACGATCGTATCGGCTTATGTAATACCCACCGGCTCGATGAAGCCCACGATTGTCGAGAACGACCGCATCATGGGTAATAAATTCATCTATTTTTTTGTTGATCCTGAGCCAGGCGATATCGTGGTTTTTACGCCGCCTGAAGCCGCCCATACAGACGCCCCCCGCTTCGTGAAGCGCGTCATCGGTGTCGAGGGAGACTGGATCGAAGTGAGGGACGGCGTCGTGTTCAGAAACGGGAGCCCCCTGAACGAACCGTACATCAAGCAGGCGCCGGACTATACCCTCCCGCTGTTTCGCGTTCCCGAAAGTCAGGTATTTGTCCTTGGCGACAACAGAAGAAACAGCCTGGACAGCCATGTATGGGGTTTTCTTCCGAAACAAGCCATTTTCGCCAGGGCGATGTTTCGCTACTGGCCGCTTTCTCGAATGGGCCTTGTTGAGTGACCTCCTTGTGAAATTAATCGCTTTTCCGGAGATATCCTGAGGAGAGCACACATTTTTTGGCATTCTTTGCCGCAGAGTACACAGAATTCAAAGGCTAAAAACATATTTGCCACGGATTCCCAATCCCGCCAGGGCGGGACTAAGCGACACGGATTGACACTGATTTAGAAAGTCAATAGAATAAGTACTTCGATTTCATCCGTGGTCATCAGTGTCTATCCGTGGCCAAAAAAATTTCCTTTAGCTTTCTCTGCATCCAGGTCTGTCCCGCAGGGCGGGATGATCTCTGCGGCGTAATGTATTTTCTGCACTGGGCCTTATCTACGTACATGCCATTTCCCTCATTGCTCGACAATATCACGATCATACTGGTCAGGACCAAGACGCCCGGCAATATCGGTGCTGTCGCGCGATCCATGATGAACATGGGAATTTCGCGGCTGCGCCTGGTAAGGCCGCGGAACGACACGCTCGTGAATGAGTTGAAGCGCGCCCGAAACGCCGATGACGTCATCCGTAAGGCCGAAGTCTATGCTTCGTTGAATGATGCAATTACCGATCACGGGCTCGTCATCGGGACATCGAGACGGATAACAAACGAACGCCGGAACATTCATACGCCGAGAGATATGGCGGACCGGATCGTTCCCCTTCTCTCCGGAAACAGGATTGCCCTCGTTTTCGGGCGGGAAGTGAACGGCCTGAGCAGGGAGAACATCGCCCTCTGTCATGAGCTTGTTGCGATCCCCTCTTCCGACGCCTTCCCGTCGATCAACCTTTCCCATGCCGTGATGGTCGTCGTCTATGAGCTTTTTCTTGCTGCAGGAGCTGCCCTGCCGTCACAGGAGATCAAACTTGCACCAACAGGTGAACTGGAAAAATTCTACATCCACCTTCACGAAATCCTGGCCCATATCGGCTTCATCGACGCTGAGCGATCAGAGCACATCATGTTTTCCCTGAGGCAGATGTTCGGAAGGGCGCGCCTGGATGAGAGAGAGGTGAGCATCCTGCGGGGGATCTTGACGGAGATCAAGAGAACGAGCAGGACAAAGTGAACGTGATTTTTTTAAAAGAGCTTTCGTTGCCGCGAATTTTCGCAAATGTTCGCGAATAAAAAGCTGCCTATTTTATGACCTTGATCTCAATTCGTGTCGCTTAGTCCCGCCTTGGTGGGACTGGTAATTCGTGCACACGAGTGGCCGCTTCTGGTTCTAGGCTACTGGTGGCCGCTTCTTTTTCTAGGCTACTGGTGGCCGCTTCTTTTTCTAGGCCATTCGTGGCTGCGCCAGTTCTTTGCTTTTTACATCAGTGTCAATCCGTGTGCATCCGTGGCTAATATGTCTTTGTCCTTAGTTCAGTGGAGAATTGCCAATCAACGCTTGGAGCAGAAGACTCATTTTACATTTTTATATAATCTGCATTTTTAATCTCCCATTGACTTTTACCTGTCTAATCAGTATATTCGAAATCTATCCAAAGTCGTAGAGGAAGCGCACAAGAAACGAATGACCGGCAGAGGCTGTTGTATGTCCAGATTTTGGACGGTTGCGTCTAAATTTCGGACAAATTTAATCGTATATAAACTATGCAACAAATTGTAAATGCTCGCTTTTTTCCTGGTAAGTAAATTGCAAACTACTGCTTTACGTTTTCACGAAAAAAACCATCAAAGACTGAGTGAGGTAAGGTACTATGAAACTGAATGCGGTAACTGAAGGTGCACAGGGCGGAACAACAAAGAAGAATTGCTGGGAGTTCAAAAAGTGCGGTCGCGAACCCGGCGGATCAATGGTTAAGCAACTCGGCATATGCCCGGTTACCACGTATACAGACCTGAACGGAGCTCACGACGGAAAGAATGCAGGCAGGGCGTGCTGGATTGTCGCAGGTTCACTCTGCGGCGGGAAGATCCAGGGGACCTTTGCGGAAAAACTGCATAACTGCTGGAGATGCGATTTTATGAACACAGTAAAGCAGGAAGAGGAACCGACGCCACTGGGCTTTTCGCACACCCGTCTCGGGATGGAGAAGGCCCTGGAAAAGACGGCCCATGATCAAGGCTCACTATCGGAAGCGCAGCTCATAAATGAGCAGCATTAACAGGCACCTCGAATAAAGCGGGAAACCGTTATTTCCTGTGTGACCGGTAGACCGTGTTCGCCACCCAGCCGACCACCCCGCCCGAAAGAAAGACCAGGAAGATCATCAGCACGCGGGAAAGCGACAACCCCCAGAACAGGAACCTGACATTCACCACCTCGGTGTTTTGAATGATAAAAATGATGAGCAGAAGAAGCAGTACAGCGCCGGTAATCAGTTTGACTCTCATGATACGCCCTCCTTTTCTGTTTCATGCTAGCATTTTTAATCCGCCTGCCTGCGCAAAAACGTCGGCTTGTCAAGGTCTTCATCGCCGATCCCGAGTGACTCGTTTCTGAAATCGAAGGCCTCCTGTTTTCGCTTCGGCTTGTCCACGACCTTCATGTATTCCTTCAGGCTCACCGGCCGTTTCACGCGGCTGCGTATGCCCGCCTCATCGAATCCCGTGGCGATCACCGTAACGACAATATCTTCACTCATCACGGGATTGATCACCGCGCCGAAGATGATGTTCGCGCCCTGGTCCGCCTCTTCCTTGATAATCGCCGAGGCTTCGTTCAGCTCGTAGATTCCCATATCGTTGCCGCCGGTAATGTTGATGAGCACGGCCCGTGCTCCCCTGATGGAACCGTCTTCGAGCAGCGGGCTCGCGATCGCCCGTTGCGCCGCCTCTATTGCCCGGCCCTCGCCCCGCGCCACGCCGGTGCCCATGACCGCCCTCCCCCGGTTTGCCATGACGGCCTTGACATCGGCAAAGTCGACGTTCACATATCCCGGCACCATCACCACGTCCGAAATGCCTTTCACCGCCTGGCCGAGGACATCATCTGCAAGCTTGAATGAATCAAGGAGCGTCGTCTGCTTTTCCGCAAGGTTCAGAAGCCGTTCGTTCGGGATCAGGATGAGGGCATCCACGTTATTCTTGAGTTCGGCTACGCCTTCATCGGCCTTGTGCATTCTCGTGACACCCTCGAAACTGAAGGGTTTGGTCACCACCCCCACCGTCAGCGCGCCGACCTCCCGCGCGAGGCCCGCTATGACCGGCGCGGCCCCGGTGCCCGTACCGCCGCCCATTCCCGCGGTAACAAAGACCATGTCGGACCCGCTCAGCATGGATTTGATCTTTTCAGCATCCTCGAGCGCTGCCGCCCTGCCTATCTCGGGATTGCCCCCGGCACCGCGACCGCTCGTCAGCATAGCGCCTATCTGGAGCTTGGCCGGCGCTTTCGCGAGCTCAAGGGACTGCATATCGGTGTTCGCCACGAGGAACTCTACGCCCTTGATATCCGAAGCGACCATGGTGCTCACGGCGTTGCTGCCGCCGCCGCCGACACCGATGATCTTTATTTTCGCAGGAAGTTTTTCCTCATCGAACTGGAGCATTCCCTTTTTCTCCTTCCTCTTTTCCCCTTCGTCTTCGCTGGCGAGGAACTCCATGATGTCCTGAAATTCAAATTCGAGATTGTCCATCGGGCACCTCCACGTACGGCAAGAAACAATTGGAAATCGAAGATTGAAAATATTAAATTTACAATTTCCAATTTTCAATTCGGCTTTGCCGCTATATATACTCCCCGAGCCACTTCCAGAACCTGTTCAGTATCCCACTGCGTCCGAACGTCCGCGGCATCTCTTCCTGGTTTTCCGCGCCGTAGAGGACAAGCCCCACTCCCGTTGCATAAATGGGGCTGTTCACGACGTCCATGAGCCCGCCGATACCCCGGGGCGCTCCGCGCCGTATGGGCAAACCAAGAAAGTGCTCTGCTGCTTCCTGGAGCCCTTCCATGAGCGCCGATCCGCCGGTGAGCACGATACCCGAAGCGAACATGTCTTCAAAACCCGTCTTCTTGAGCCGCTGCTGCACCATGGTGAACAGTTCTTCGACGCGCGGTTCGACGATCTCGCACAGGATCTGTCGCGACAGGAGGCGTGGCGGCCTGCCGCCGACGCTCGGCACATCGAGCGTTTCTTCATGTTTCACGAGAGACGACAGCGCGCAGCCGTACTTTATCTTGATTTTCTCAGCATCCGAAGAAGGAGTGCGGAGCCCGATGGAAATATCGTTCGTGAGATGGTTCCCGCCGATGGGAATCACCTCGGTATGCCACATGCTCCCCTCGAGGAAAAGCGCAACATCCGTCGTACCGCCACCGATGTCCACAACGGCGACGCCGAGGTCCTGCTCCTCGGTCGTGAGCACGGCGCGGCTCGATGCGAGGGGCTGCAGCACAAGGTCGTTCACCTGCAGGCCGGCGCGCGAGCAGCTCTTCACGATGTTCTGGATGGAGGTAACGCCTCCGGTGATAATGTGGACCTTCGCCTCGAGGCGCACGCCGAACATGCCGAGGGGCTCACGGATACCGTCCTGGTCGTCAATAATGAATTCCTGAGGCAGCACATGCAGGATCTGCTGGTCCATCGGTATGTTCACCGCCCGGGCAGCATCAATAACACGCGCCACGTCCGTCAATCCCACTTCCTTGTTCTTGATCGCCACCACACCGCGGGAATTGATGCCCCGTATATGGTTGCCGGAGATCCCCACGTAGACCGATCGGATCTCGACTCCGGCCATGAGTTCTGCTTCCTGCACGGCCTTCTTGACGGACTCCACGGTGCTGTCGATGTTGACGACAACGCCCTTCTTCAGGCCGTGGGAAGGGCTGATGCCGATGCCGATGATGTCAACCTCTCCGGCATTCTTGACCTCGCCGACAATGGCACAAACCTTCGTCGTGCCCAGGTCCAGTCCCACGATTATGTTGTCAAGCTTCTTCGCCACGGCGTATACCTCAACTCAAAACAGCCAAATAGCAACTTCCAAATCTCAAACAACTATCAACGCTCAGCCTACTTTTGAACTTTGAACTTTTTCATTTGAACTTGTTTCATTTTCTCTTTACCTTCACCGCCACCTGTCGGTCCGAGCGGAGATCGACATAGGCAAAGGTCAAACCGCGCCTTTTTACGTCTGACAGAACTTCGCTCAGCCGCTGCAGTTTTTCCTCATAATGGCCTTTCCCCAGCCGAAACGTGTGCCCGCCATAGTGAACGGTCAGCGACTCAGTGGTATCTACCTTCACGACAACGTCGGACATCCGCCATCCGCCCCGGGCAGACAGGGTCTCAAGAAACGCCAGGGTCTCCGCCATTTTTTCGGCTCCTACCCGCTCTCCAATACGGACATTCCGGCTGCGGATCTTCACGACCGGAAAGGGAGTGCCTCGTCTCCCGATCTTTTCTATGACCACGCCCCCGTCATCTACCAGATAGCGCCCGCTGCCGTTGTCCAGCACCGCCCGGGGTGTTCTCTCGGTCAACACAATGCTCACTCTGTTCGGCAGGCTCCGGTACACCCTGGCTTCCTTGACCCAGGGATGGGCGCGTGCCGTTCGCGCCGCGTCATCCAGATTTACCAGAAAGGTGTTCTTGCCGGTAAAGCCGCTGACCATTGCCCTGATGTCTTTTTCACCCAAATGCCGTACGCCCTTGACGTCAACACCGACGACGCGGAATACGTCGGCATGGAGAAACCACTGGTAACCGAACCAGCCCAGAACGAGCGCGCCCAGCAGTACCATGGCCGACAGAAATCGAAGGAAGGTTCCGGTGGATTTCGAAGCTCGCGACCGGGAACGTCGACCTCGATTCACCCGCCTGACTATTGTCCCGCTCGACTGGGCATGGTATCTTCGCGGGACCGTTACATTTTTG
>CAJHXR010000231.1_pt1 | contig 11097 bp, 9 predicted proteins | sample 9198421 | NCBI WGS metagenome assembly CAJHXR01 (sample SAMEA7708331, study PRJEB35096) | sediment metagenome | biome: marine neritic benthic zone biome [ENVO:01000025]; feature: sediment [ENVO:00002007]; material: shallow marine sediment [ENVO:03000034] sea grass bed [ENVO_01000059] ... | reverse complement strand
TCAACGGTGATCCCCATGCGGAGCCCGTCTGCGATGTACCAGAGACGCTCCCAGTTCGGGATGCTTATCTTCTCACGGACGTCTGCAACACCGTGTTCCCGGTCCCCGTCACGGTCTCGGCGTGACTCGATGCCGCAGAGGTCGATCTCGAGGGAACGAATCGCTTTTTGAAGAGACTCCTTGAAGGTCCGTCCGATTGCCATGGCCTCGCCCACTGACTTCATCTGCGTGGTGAGCGTCTCGTCTGCCTGGGGGAATTTCTCAAAGGCGAAACGCGGATACTTCACGACTACGTAATCGATGGCAGGCTCAAAGGAGGCGGGCGTTGCCTTCGTGATATCGTTCGTAATCTCGTCCAGCGTATAGCCGACTGCAAGTTTGGCCGCGATCTTGGCGATCGGAAATCCCGTTGCCTTCGACGCCAGGGCCGAACTGCGCGAGACACGGGGGTTCATCTCGATCACGACCATCCTGCCGTCCCGGGGATTTACGGCGAACTGGATATTCGATCCGCCGGTGTCCACGCCGATCTCGCGGATGATTTTGAGCGAGGCGTCACGCAGGATCTGGTATTCCTTGTCCGTAAGCGTCTGTGCCGGGGCCACGGTAATGCTGTCGCCCGTATGGATTCCCATGGCGTCGATATTTTCTATGGAACAGATGATGACGACATTGTCCTTGTTATCACGCATCACTTCGAGTTCGAATTCCTTCCACCCGACGACGGATTCCTCGACGAGGACCTGGTTCACGGGACTCGCATCGAGGCTCCTGGCGATCATATCGGCAAATTCCTCCCGGTTGTATGCGATGCCGCCGCCGGCCCCCCCGAGGGTAAAGGCCGGACGGAGGATCGCCGGAAATCCGACGTCCTCCAGGACCTCATGGGCATGCTCCCTGCTCGTCGCCAATCCACTGCGCGGAATATCGAGCCCGATATTCCCCATCGCCTTTTTAAAGAGCTTCCGGTCTTCCGCTTTCTTGATGGCCGGAAGCCTGGCGCCGATCAGTTCCACACCGTGTTTTTTGAGCACTCCTGATTCGGCAAGGATTACTGCCGTATTGAGCGCCGTCTGGCCTCCCATCGTCGGCAAAAGCGAGTCCGGGCGCTCCCGTTCGATGATCTGTTCGACAACAGCCGGCGTGATGGGCTCGATATAGGTCCGGTGGGCCATTTCGGGATCAGTCATGATCGTCGCCGGATTGGAGTTGATGAGCACGATCTCGTACCCTTCCTCCCTGAGCGCCTTGCACGCCTGGGCACCGGAATAGTCAAACTCACAGCCCTGACCGATCACGATCGGTCCGGAGCCGATGATGAGTATCTTTTTAATGTCCGTTCTCTTCGGCATTATGAAAACCTCATGATAATTTCATTCCAAAAGTCAAAATGCGAATTGCAACGTATACAATGAATGGCCTTGTCTTGTTCAAATTTGCATTTTGCATTCAGTCACTCAAGCTCTTGCACCCAGCTGTTCTCGAGACCACAGGCCTCCATGATCTCGAAGGCGTCATCATACTCCCCTGCCGTAACCTTTCTGTCAAGGGAATCGAAATCCCCTGCGCGGTACGCGGGAAAGTACTGGCCCATCAGGCTGATCCAGACGTCCCGTGACACCTCCCCGGCAAGGAATTGCATCGTCGCTTCGGTCCCCGACCGGTTGCCGGGCAGCACCAGGTGCCGCACGATCAGACCTCGTCGCGCGATGCCTTTTTCGTCGAGGACCAGGTTGCCTACCTGGCGAAACATCTCCTTCACCGCCGCCCGGTTGATTGTGCTATAGCGCGGCGCCTGGGAATAGTGCATGGCCGGCCGATCATCGGAATACCGCATATCGGGAAGATAGATATCGACGATTCCGTCGAGAATCCGAAGCGCTTCAAGCGATTCATACCCGCTTGAGTTGTACACGATGGGCAGGCCGAATCCGCGGTCCCGTGCAATCCGCAACGCCGTTAACAACGGGGGCATGAAATGGGTCGGCGTCACCAGGTTCAGATTATGGCACCCCTGCTCCTGGAGCCACAGCATTTGGCAGGCCAGTTCTCCGGGGGTACGCTCTACGCCGTTTCCCTGCTGGCTGATGGGATAATTCTGGCAGTACACGCACCGCAAGGCACAGTTTGCAAAGAATATCGTCCCGGAACCGCTCACTCCCGAGAGCGGGGGCTCCTCGCCATGGTGCGGGGTTACGCTCGCTATCAGCGGGATCCCTCCCGAACGGCAGAAGCCCGAGGCATCATTCTTCAGCCGCTCAACGCCGCAGGCCCGTGGACAAAGCCGGCAGTGCTCCATGAGCGCATAGGCGGCCTCGATCTTTTCGTCCAACTCGCTCTGGGTAAAGGAATGCAGCATGGGACGGTTGTCGAACGTACCGCAGGCATTACGGGGCAGGTCATCGATCCGCTGAACCGTTCCTCGCTCAGGACTACGAACAGGTCGAAGAGCGAACAAGCGTACTCAGTCGGCGCCTACGTTTTCTTTCCTTTCGCGCCTGTTTTCAATTTCTTTACCTCGTGCGCACCTGACGGCGACGCAGTCTTCTTGTTCCGCTTTTGCGCACTCAATGTTTTTTTCGCTTTTGCGCCACCTTTCCCCGGGGAAGTTTTCTTCCTTTCCTTCATCATATCCAGAAAACGGGTGAACAGATATCGGCTGTCGTGCGGGCCGGGAGACGCCTCGGGATGATACTGGACGGCAAAGGCCGGAAGGCTTTTGTGCCGGAGACCTTCGCAGGTCCTGTCGTTCAGGTTCACGTGCGTCATTTCAACTGCATCCCGCACCGTCTCCATGTCGATGGCAAAGCCGTGGTTCTCCGCGGCTATCTCGACGTTCCGCGTCGCGAGGTCCATAATCGGCTGGTTCCCGCCGTGGTGCCCGAACTTGAGCTTATACGTCTTCCCGCCGAGGGCCAGCCCCAGGAGCTGCTGCCCGAGGCAGATACCGAATATCGGCTTCTTGCCGAGAAGCAATTTAATATTCTCCACGGCGTATGCAACGGGCTCCGGGTCTCCTGGTCCGTTCGACAGGAACACCCCGTCGGGGTCCATCTCGAGCACCTCTTCGGCCGGCGTCCCGGCAGGCACCACGGTTACGGCGCACCCCGCACTCGTGAGCAAGCGGAGAATGTTGCGTTTAATCCCGTAATCGTATGCAACAACCGTATAGCGTGAAGCCGGTTTCCCGGTGTACCCTTGCGTGCTGTCCCATACGCCCTCATTCCACTGATACGGTTCTGCGCAGGTAACCTCTTTCACCAGGTCGCGGCCGCTGAGGCCCGGAGCGGCTTTGGCCTTTGCCGCAAGGCTTTCCGGATTCAGGTCCGTCGTGGAGATCACTCCCTGCTGGGCGCCGTAATCCCGGATATGGCGCGTGAGCGCTCTGGTATCGATCCCCTGTATGCCAACAATCCCGTGCTCCTTCAAGTATTCCTGGAGCGATTTCTGGGACCGCCAGTTGCTCGGAAGATCCAGGTCCTCTTTTACCACAAAGCCTTCGACCTGGGGATCGGCAGACTCCTTGTCCTCATGGTTCACCCCGTAGTTACCGATCTGGGTATACGTCATGGTAACGATCTGGCCCTTGTACGAGGGGTCGGTCAGGATCTCCTGGTACCCCGTCATGCTCGTATTGAATACGACCTCTCCCGTAGTCTCTCCTGCGGCGCCGAAGGAGTCGCCTTCGAAGACCATGCCGTCAGCCAATACTAACATCGCTCTCTTCATAATGCGAACCTGTCCCTCACCTTTCCCTTGCTATCCACCACTTCGCAGACTACGTTCTTCCCGTCTACCGTCACATGGACGAAGTGATAAAAACCGCCGTCTTCGTCCTTCGCATACAGGGGGGCGCCGCCGCCGCCGGTAATAACATGAGTAACAACCCCGACTTTTTCCCGGTAATACATATGCTCATGCCCCGCAAAAACAACATCCACCCCCCGGCTTGCGAACAACTTCTGCAATCGGTCACGGTCGACAGGATACTGGTCGACACTTCTTCCGTAATGGCTTCCCTGTTCCTTGTTGCCATAGAGCGGATGGTGAAGAAACACAAACATATGCTCGTGAACATCGCCCATCGTTTTTTTGAGCCATTGGTATTGCTCGCCGGTAATTTTCTTCTGCTCTCCCGGCAGATACGAATCAAGAACAATAAAGAGCGAGTCAATACCAACGCGAAACCGATAGTACAGCTCGTTCCCGGGCAAATCCACCTGCTCCTGATATATCTTCTCGCTCTTCCTGTCGTTCACATCGTGATTGCCGACGGTCAGAAAATAGGGAACCGTTATGGGTTTCGACAGTTCCCAAAATCGATCCCAATCACTACGGTCTCCGGGGTCGGGTATCTGGTCCCCGACATTTATGATAAAGTCCGGCTTTCGTTCCATGGCACGGGCGATGATGTTCCCGTACGCCCTATCACCCGATCGATTGTCACCAAGAACGATGAAGCTGTACTTCCCCCTGATGAGAGACAGTCTTTTGATTGTCTCCGCAAGAGCCGCGCTCTCTGCTGCAACGGCTGCCGACGCCAGGATTGCCAGCGCCAGAACCACGATGCACAATCGTCTCACCCTGCTCATCGCTTTCCCCCGACAATCGTCTCCACTGCCCTGCCCTTCAGTTTCCAGCCTCCAAAGGGAGTATTTCTCGACTTCGACTTGAACTGCGTGGCATCCACGACCCATTCTTCGTCAAGATCGATAATCGTAATATCCGCATCCGCTCCGACGGAAAGGGTCCCCTTGTTTATGGCGAGCGCCTTCGCCGGATTGAGGCTGAGCGCGCGGACTGCGCCCTCGAGGGTCAACACGCCCTCCTTCACGAGCATGAGCGTAAGCCCCAGCGCTGTCTCGAGCCCTACTACCCCGAAGGGCGCGTAGTCAAATTCCACTGTTTTTTCGTCCATCCCGTGAGGTGCGTGGTCCGTCGCTATCACGTCAAGGGTCCCGTCCCTCAGGCCCTCCCTGATCGCCCCGCGGTCCTCGGGTGTCCTGAGCGGCGGGTTCATCTTCGCCTGGGTATTATATCCCCGCACTTCTTCCTCGGTTAAGCTGAAATAATGAGGGCAGGTCTCCGCCGTCACGGATATTCCCCGCTGTTTCGCCTCACGGATCATGCGAACGGAACCGGCTGTGCTCACATGGGCGATGTGCAGCCTGCAGCCGACAAACTCGGCAAGGGCGACATCCCGCGCGACCATTACTTCTTCCGCCGCCCCGGGGATGCCGTTCAGCCCGAGCTCCGTCGAAACGAAACCTTCGTTCATCACGCCCTTTCCGGCAAGGTTCATGTCCTCGCAATGGGAGATGACGGGAATATCGAATATTGTTGCGTATTCCATGGCGCGACGCATCATGGCTGCGTTTATGACCGGTTTGCCGTCATCGGTAATGGCCACGCATCCTGCATCATAAAGCTCGCCGATTTCAGCGAGCTCCGCGCCCAGGGAACCCTTGGTGATCGCTCCGATGGGAAACACCCGTGCGAGTGCCTCCCGGTGAGCCTGGGAGAGGATGAATTCCGTCACCGATCGCCTGTCATTGACGGGATTGGTGTTCGGCATGGAGCAGACAGACGTAAAGCCTCCCGCCTTTGCGGCGGCAGTACCGGTGCTGATCGTCTCTTTATACTCAAACCCCGGTTCGCGGAGGTGGACATGCATATCGATCAGTCCGGGAACCACGAGTTTACCTTTTGCGTCAACAACCTGCGCTCCGGCGGCCTTGATTGTCCCGGCCTTGCCGAATCGGGCAATCGTACCGTCCGACACCAGGAGATCGAGTGCCCCGTCAATCGCGTTGGCCGGATCGATAACCCGCCCGTTTTGAATGAGAATGTTCAATATAAAAACCCTCGAGTAAGCCGCGAATGGAAACGAACGACTCTATGCAAATCATGGCGCAGTGGCGAGGAGGCGACCCCTGAGCAAAGGACGCGCTCAGGAGCGCCCGCATGCCGCGATTAAAAACAGCGCATATTCTTTTGATGGCCTTCGGCAGCCCGCCCGTCAAGTGCACAAGGTCAGCGCGATTGCGCGTCCGAGCGATGGGGCGCCTGCTCCTTCACCAAATTCCGGGTTGAGCTTTTTTTTCGTTCGGGGAAGAACAATTGTTAATACCCTTTGGCGCCCCCGGACAGCAGGAACATCACCGCCATCCTCACGGCGACACCGTTCGTCACCTGGTCGAGAATCACCGACGTGCAGTCAGCCACGTCAGATGATATTTCCACCCCGCGGTTTATGGGCCCGGGATGCATCACCAGAGCGTCCTTTTTCGCGCGGCCGAGCCGTTCCCTGCTCAACCCATAGAGTCTCGCGTATTCACGCACTCCGGGAAAAAGCCCCGTTGCCTGACGTTCAAGCTGGAGCCGCAGCATCATAATCACGTCAGCCCCTTCAATTGCCTGGTCCATATCGTGATACCTTTTTGCTCCAAGCCGTTCTATGTCTCTCGGCATCATGGTGGCCGGACCGCAGACGCGAACTTCAGCGCCCATGGTGTTCAATCCGTAGATGTTCGACCGCGCCACCCTGCTGTGCGCGATATCTCCGGCAATCGTGACCGTACGTCCCTCAATGCTGCCCTGCTTTTCCCGGATCGTATACATATCGAGAAGCGCCTGTGTCGGGTGCTCGTGAAAACCGTCGCCGGCATTGATGATCGAGCTCTTGAGCCGGGAAGCGAGGAAGTGCGACGCGCCGGAGCAAACGTGGCGAAGGATAAGAATATCGCATTTCATCGCTTCGATATTCCGGGCCGTGTCAAGAAGCGTTTCGCCCTTCGACACGCTGCTCGTCGAGGTTGCTATATTCAGGACATCGGCGGAGAGTCTTTTCCCGGCAAGCTCAAAGGATGTTCGTGTTCTGGTGCTCGCCTCGTAGAACAGGTTGATCACCGTCTTGCCGCGGAGAGACGGGACCTTTTTGATATCCCGCTCGGAAACGTCCTTGAAGGACGACGCCGTATCGAGGATAAGGCCTATTTCATCGGCGGTCATGCCTTGTAAGCCTAAAAGGTCTTTTGAAGCGAGCGTCATAGATTAATCCTGCATTTCAAATAACACTATGCAAAGTTCAAATAAATTCCAAAAACCAAATCAAAACCGTTTGACATTTCATACTATGCAATGTATCGGGCATTTTGGATATTATCATTTGATGCTTTTGATATCATTCTTCCACGATCACTACCTTTTCATCGGCGCCGTCCTCTGCCAGCATGACCTCCACCTGTTCCTGGGACGACGTCGGGAGGTTCTTGCCGATAAAATCGGCCCGTATGGGAAGTTCCCGGTGTCCCCGGTCCACGAGGACGGCAAGCTGGATGCGCTGCGGCCTGCCGTAATCCATGATGCTGTTCAAAGCCGCCCGTATCGTTCTGCCGGTGAAAAACACATCGTCGACCAGGATAATTTCCTTGTCCTGGACATCGAAGGTGATCTCCGTGGCCTTTGGCACGAGTTGGGATGTGCGCATGGCAAGATCGTCCCGGTACATCGTAATATCCAGGCTCCCCACCGGCGTCGTGACCCCCTCGATCCCGCGTATCTTATCAGCCAGACGGTTTGCCAGATGAACGCCCCCGCGTTGGATCCCGATGAGTGCCAGGTCCTTTGCGCCCTTGTTCTTTTCCAGGATCTCGTGCGCGATCCTCGTAAGGGCGCGATCGATCCCTGCCTTGTCCAGAATCAATGCCTTTTCTTTCATACTCATGCCGTGGTCCCCGCTGCGGTGCAACAGCGCGAAGGCACTGCTGCCGCATGCTGTGACGCTCCACGATGCATTACCAGTACCGGAAATTTGTTCGTATGACGTATCGGCTCTATGCAGATGATGGTGAATTGGCGCGGTAAAAGGGCATAAAAAAAACCCCTCCCCATGACTTCGGGAAGAAGGCTCGCGTGTGCGGAACAGAATTCTATCGGTAGATTGTGCATCCCTGACCCTTTCTGGCCTCACAGGACCAGATTTAAAGAGGATTTCTTTGTGCTGGTGTACCTTAACCCAACGACCCGTTTCTGTCAAGCACTTTCTTGCAAAACCGGCGCAAAAAGGCAAAAATAATTACCGCGAAGAGCCCGAATTTCACAAATCAAAATGGTATCAGAGAAATACCACTCAGCGATTGTTCATCTGGTCAGGGTCACGACACGGTTTCTTCCTTCCTCCTTTGCCTTGTACAACGCGGTATCGGCCCGGGAGAGGAGAGCATCAGCTCTCTTGTCCTCCGGGTCTATCACGGCGACGCCGGCGCTCAACGTGACGCTTACCTCGGCCAAACCATCCGTGATGGCCTTGGCATTCACGATCCTCCTGATCCGCTCGGCCACCAGGACCGACTCATCGAGACCCGATTCGGGACAGATAACGAGGAACTCCTCTCCCCCCACGCGTCCGACAAGATCGTGTTTTCTGAGGCTCTCTTTTATCCGGGAGGCAATCGTCTTGAGGACCATGTCTCCGAAGAGGTGGCCGTGAACATCATTAATTTTTTTGAAGTGGTCGATATCGAGCATGATGAGGCTGAGCGGACGATTGGGGCGCTTCGCCCGGTGAAATTCCTCGTCGAGGCGCTCAACAATATACCGCCTGTTCTTGAGCCCCGTCAGTTCGTCGGTAATCGCCATGTATTTCAGGTGCGTCTGCGCCTCGTTCAGCTTCTTGACGAGTTTCACGAGCTCGTCATCGCGCTGTTTCTCCATGATATCCCGATGGGTCTCCACCATGGCAAAAGTATCCCCCCTGCTGTCTTTGACCGGAGCCGCCGTGATCTCGATATGTCGCTCGCTTCCTTCGGTATCCATATGGGTATGGAGAACCTTGACGGTTTCCCCTTCGTCGAACACGGCAGGGAGATGGCAGATGACTTCCGGTCCCTCGCAGGGTAATTCCCTGCCGTGCTTTATTTCATGACACTTCCGCCCGATCATTTCCTTCCGGTCAAATCCGAGAGATGCGGCAACGGCGCTGTTCGCATGAAGGATCGTAAACGCTCTGTCGATAACAATTACCCCGTCTCCGATTCCCTCCATGATGTGCTCCAGAGATAATCGCGCCCGCTCACTCTCCACCACCTTGCCCTTCAGTTTGTTGACGAGCCGTTCGTTGTACAGCTTCAGAAATACCGGTTCCTCCAGAGACAAAAGGGGCGCGCGGGACTGCCTATTCATTTTATCCTCAGCAAGTACCTCGTTGACAACGCTGATGAGCTCCGAAGGCGAGGCGGGCTTCATCAAATAGCGGGACACCCCGATCTCATTGGCGAATTCCTCATCTTTCTTATCGAGATAGGTGCCGGTAAAAAAAATGACCGGGATATCCTTGAGCGTGCTGTTTTCCCTGATTTTTCTGAGCAACTGAAATCCATCCACACGGGGCATAAGGATGTCGCTGATCACCAGGGACGGCTGCTCCGTTTCCAGTTTCGCGATACCCTCCTCCCCGTCCTCGGCGAGAACGACGTCGTAGCCTTCCGAGAGGAAGAGATCCCGAAGGAGCTGCCTGCTCGTTCTCTCATCGTCAACAATCAGTATTTTCATGCAAATCGCTCCTGCCCTTCTCTCGGAAGAACGTGATACACGACGGCTGCAAACTCGTGAAAATCAACAATGAATCGATCGGGATAACGTTGGTATAAACGGGTGGACGTGTTTCCGGTTCAACGCATGATCAATTTCAGAAAATGCTCTACAAGCTGGGGATTAAAGGACGCGCCGCTCCCCTTCTTGAGAAACTCGATGATCTTTTCCTGCGGGATCAGCTCCTGATAGGCCCGCTTACTCCGCATGGCATCAAAGACGTCGGCGATGCAGATCATCTGGCTCACGATGTTCGGCCTCCAGCCTCCCTTGATCGAAGGATAGCCTGAGCCGTCATATTTCAGGTGGTGCTCCAGTGCCGCAAGCACCGCGAGCTTCGGGATCCCGTCGAGGCCCATGAGATACCGGGCCCCTTTCACCGTATGGGTCTCGATGATCTCCCGTTCTTCCTGCGTGAGTTTTCCCGGTTTGGTCAGGATCTCTTCAGGGATAAAGAGCTTACCCACGTCATGCAGCATCGAGGCCACACCGATCTGGTGAAGCTGCTCCCCCTTAAATCCGAGACCCTCCGCCTGGCTCATGGCCAATACGCCCACATTCACCACGTGCGTGAAGGTATACTCATGGGCGGATTTGAGGGAGGCGAGAAGGCTCACGGGATTAATCTCCTGCCGGAAATTCCTGATAAATCCCTTCACGACATCATCGATACCCCGGACATCCAGCTTTTTGTGCTGCTTGATGCGGAGATAGATTTCCTTCAGCTCATCCAGTTCGTTGGCGGTAAGGGCCTGAAGCGCCTGGAGGTCCTCGGGGGAGACGTTCTGGATTGACGGCACTTCCTGCTGCGGCTCCGCCCCGGTCACTCTGAGCTCTACTTTTCCGAGCTTAATAAAGCCGGTCGAGCGGACAGGCACCGCGTCAGGCGAAGCGAGGTCCCGGATCAGGCCCTGGAGTTCGGCGCGCGGAAGACCGGCAACAAAGGTCATTCGCTCAATGGCTTTCTTCTGAAGCAGTTTGGAAAATGTCACGGCGTAAGCGGCCGACGCAGGAAGCGCCCTGCTCTCTGCAACGAGATCATCGCCGATCAGCAGGATCGTCACCTCCGGCTTCACCTGGAGGAGATTTGCAAGCCCGGAATTTGCCCGATCTATGTACTGCGCAACCTGCGGGTGCTCGGGAGAATAGAGGCTCGTGTTCGTCACGGCCGCCGTAAGCTGTGCGATCACCTGAGACAGTTCACCGGTGAAATCAAATTCCGCCATAGAAGATCCCTCTCACCATCCTGATAGTAACGGGTACGGACATCGTCTGTTCAAAAACCACCCCGCTCTTGCAGCGTTGGTCTTCCGGCATTCTGTCAGACGCCCGATGAACGCCGAATCCTGGCATTGGTCGCATCACCCTGCTTTCCTCTCGGCAAGCTTTCCACAGATCCGCCTGATCCGCTCATCGCCCGATCGATTCCCGATTTTAAGAAGATCGGCTATGCTCTCCCGCGGATAACGGCCGAGGGATTCGAAGAGGGCCACCTTCATTTTCGCC
>CAJHXR010000035.1_pt1 | contig 11183 bp, 13 predicted proteins | sample 9198421 | NCBI WGS metagenome assembly CAJHXR01 (sample SAMEA7708331, study PRJEB35096) | sediment metagenome | biome: marine neritic benthic zone biome [ENVO:01000025]; feature: sediment [ENVO:00002007]; material: shallow marine sediment [ENVO:03000034] sea grass bed [ENVO_01000059] ... | reverse complement strand
TTATTCGGTTTCATATGTGAACTCCTTTACGTTCTTCACGTATTGTCAAAAGTTTTGCCACAGATGGCCTAACATCAGAAGCGGCCACTCGGGACGCAAAGATAATGACTAATTTCGAAGTTCAAAGCTCAAAGTTCAAGTGAATGTCAAAAAACCAATTGGCAACAAGATTGAGACCTTTGCATTGTGTCATTTGCCATTTATTTGGCATTTGGATTTTGAACTTTGACATTCGTTTAACCCTTGGGCTTTGTCATTTAGACTTTCACACCTCGTCACCGATTCCCCAACAGTGTTCCTCTGTGTAACTCTGTGGTTTCATGTTTCTCTTTTCTCTCTGTTGTTGTGGATCGAGAATGTCCACATCCTCCTGTTAAGAGGAAGAGGCTTTCACCTCATGTCCGCCGAACTGATTTCGCAATGCGGAGACAACCTTTCCGGTATAACCCGGGGCTTCCTGGGAGGCCACCCGAAAATCGAGTGCTCCCTCAATAAGAGGAACCGGGATGCCGAGTTCCCGTGCCGCCTCGACAGTCCACTTGCCTTCCCCGCTGTGCGACACCGAGCCGGAAATGTCCTTCAGTTCTTCGCCCTCTGTTTCATAGGCCTTCTGCAGCCATCCCACCAGGCGTGATTCAATAACACTCCTCTGATTGAACAACTCGGCAACAGCAGTGAGGTTCAGTTCAAAGGGCGATGCCTTCATCACGGCAAATCCTTCGGCCAAGGCCTGCATCATTCCGTATTCAATCCCGTTATGCACCATTTTGACGAAGTGTCCTGCACCGGCTCTCCCCATATAGCCGTACCCGTTTTCTACCGCAAGGTCACGGAATAACTGCTCGTGTTTCTCAAACACCGCTTTTTTGCCGCCGATCATGATGCACGCGCCGTTTCGGGCCCCGCCAGGACCTCCGCTTACTCCGGCGTCCAGAAAGTTGATCCCCTTCGCCTCCAACTCAGTTGCCCGACGCATCGACTCACCGTAGGGAGAATTCCCTCCGTCGATTACGGTATCGCCTTTTTCCAGGTGTTTCGCCAATTCCGACAGGACCGCATCGACGGCCTGATGAGAGAGCATCAGCCAGATAAGCCGGGGCGCCTCGACCGCATGCACCATGGATGCAAGCGACTCTGCCGGTTGTGCGCCGATCCGGGCGATCCGCTTGAGCGGCTCAGGGCTTCTGTTAAAGGCCACGACCTGGTGACCTCTTTCAAGAAGCCGCTCAACCATGTTGAATCCCATTTTGCCCAATCCCAGGTAGCCAAGTTTCATAGCGTCTCCGTAAGCCTGCTCACGTATGCAGGCGAATCACGTTCTTATTTCTTCCTTAACAAGAATTGATTCTCTATATCCTGTACTTTCCCGAGCCGTCTGACATGACGTTCAGCACCTGAAAATGCTGCTGCCAGAAAGGTGCGGACTATGTCTTTCGCCAGCTCCGGCCCCACGACCCGCGCACCGAGACAGAGAACATTCATGTCATCGTCCTCCACCCCCTGGTGGGCGGAGAAGGTATCATGGCAAATTGCCGCCCGTATGCCCGGGAATTTATTCGCGGCAACACAGGCACCGACCCCGCTCCCGCAGATAACGATCCCCCGCTCGGCATCCTTGCGGCCTATGGCCTCGGCCACTGCCCGGGAGAAGTCGGGATAATCAGCAGGCGCTTCGCTGAACGTCCCGAGGTCCGCTGCGTCATGCCCAAGCTGCTTTAATAATTCGGTTATAACGGACTTTAAACGGTACCCCCCGTGGTCCGCTCCAATGGCTACTTTCATAACGCCTCATTACCTGTTTTTATAATTGTACCACCCTTTCACCGGGCCGTGGTCAAATATAAGACAATATCTATCTTTTATTGCGAACGTCGCAGTCGGCGGGCGGGGACAGCTCTCGTCAGCACCATCCTCAGGAGGGCTTACGACCCCTGGCCCGAGTTCCAGTGATCCACCCAGAGGGCGGTGGCACCGGCAACGGCTGCGGGCATACTGATGAAATTGACCAGCGGAATCATCGTTGCGAGCAGGACGCCCAGACCGAAGCCGAGGCTGATCATTCTCTTTTCCGCCAACCGCGCCCTGATCCGCTTAAAATTCATATGGTTATTTTCCATGGGATACCCCATATATTCCAGGGACAGCATCCATGATCCGAAAACAACCCACAGCACCGGGGAGACAACGTTGATTCCAGGAATGAACGAGAGAAGGAGAACGAGTCCACCAAAGAGCAGGAAATATGCTATCTTACGGACTTCGCTCATAAGGGAGCGGGAAATATCGGGAAGCACCGTGCGAAGGCTGCCCGCCTCCTGCCGGGTTTTGCCCCTCAGGTGCGCCTCCACCTTTTCAGCCAGCAGTCCGTTAAAGGGTGCTCCAAGCAGGTTTGCCGCAACGGTGAAGCCGAAAAAGAGGATCACGAGGGCTGCGATCGCGAACAGGAGCCACAACACGACACGCGACAATGCCTCCCACCACGCGGAGCCGCCCGGCAGGAGCCATTCCATCAGCGCGCCGAACTGACCGATGCCGAGCCAGATCAGCAGGGAAAAGATCGCGACATTGATGAGCAGGGGAATAACAAAGAACTGCCTCAGCCCAGGAGTCAGAATGAGGCGCATTCCCCGCATGACGTAGCCAGATCCTGCTATGATATCCTGGAACACCTGTTGCCTCCGTGGTGCCAACGTGTGCTTGAGGGGGTCGCCGTTTTAAACCGTTCTTAGTATAGCAGACCCCGGGAAAACGGGCAATATTTTATTTGCATTCTGCAATAGCCGGGGATCATTGCTCTGTGATACAATGGAAAAAGCTACACACGGCAAACACGGGAGGGGATAGGTCATGGCATTCATAACGGGGAAGGCATTGACGGCACTGATCCTGGGTCTCGGCCCGATTGCCCTGGACGTCTCTCAACTGATACGGCAGTGGATGAAGAAGGAAAGCGTGCCGAAGGACGACATCCCTTCACGGCTGCACCGCATCGAGAAAAACATGGAGGTGCAGTCCCAGCTCAACGAGCAATACTTTTCTGAAATGCGGATACTGAAACCCGCACTGGAAGGCATGCAGAAATCGCTGAAACTGCTGTTCCTGATGGCGCTTGCCGCGTGCATTCTTTCTCTGGCAGCGATCGTGCTCGCCCTGGCACGCTGATACCTGCCCGGCGACAGCGCGGCAGGTATCAGCGCAGGATCTTCGAACCCGGATGACTTTTCTTCCATTTTTCCCACGTTGTGTCTTTTGATTTTACCTTCGGGAGCCAGCGCTTGAAATACGCGCCCTGGATGCCCATGAGCCCCTTCCGGTAGGGGAACCAGAGCGTCGACGTTTCCCGGTCGTAGAGCACGAATGTCGATTTGTAGGTCCAGCCCGAAGGAACGAGCGTCAAGGTCCGGCCGTCTAGCACGCGGCTGTACACAGCCGCCAGGTCCTGGAGGGGTCAGTACCCCACGGCAATGGGTTTTGATCCGACCCTGCTGTTCGCGATCTCATGGCCCGTGAGGGTCGGGATGGAATAGGCCCGCGCGTCCTCTCCCTCTGACACGCCGAGGATACGGAGTGCCGTCGGCACGTCAGCAGTCTTGTCATTAAGAGACCGGTCATCGAGGGGAACAAAGGCGTTCCTCCCGAGGCCGTACTGAAAATGTTTCGACTTGAATCCTATTGATACGGCCTGGGTAATGTCCCAGCGCTCTCCGAGACGATCGACGATGAACGTTCTTTCACCTTCCTCTATGACGACAGAAGGGCTTCTGTCGAGAAACACGTAGAGGAACAGCAGAAGAACCGCAATCAGTAACAGGACAATCTTTCTCATGACCACCTCGTCGTAGACCGACTATAAATATATGGTATCATAATACCAGAGCACGGGGAGGTGCGCCATGATGAAGGACATAAGACTTTCTGCTCAGCATACCGCGATGATCACTTTTCTGACCGTGATTATGCTGTATACCCTTTCAGGAACGGCCTTCGCCGCGGACTTCGACTACACACACTATGCCTCCCTGCTCAGGAAATACGTTCATGAGGACAAGATAGTAAAGGGCTTTGCTCTCAACGTCGTGGACTATGAAGGACTCTACAAGGAAACTCGCGATCCCTCATCGGACTACAACCGGTTCCTGGAACAACTCGCTCACTTTGATCCGGAGAGCCTGCGTTCAAAGGACAAGCAGATAGCCTTCTGGATCAATGCCTATAATATCGGCGCGATGAAAATGGTCCTCGACCACTACCCCGTGGACAGCATCCGAAGCAGGAAAATCAACTTCCTTAAAAACCCCTGGGGAATCAAGATACTCACGATCGGGGATAGGGCGTACAGCCTGGGCGAGATCGAGCACGACATTCTCCTGAAACGGTTCTCCGCATTGAGGGCCCATTTCGTGATCGTCTGCGCCTCGTTGAGCTGCCCGGAACTGGCCAAAGACGTGTATACCGCCGGCAGCCTCCAGGCACAGCTCTTTCGACAGGCGAAAAAGTTCATGAACGATCCGAAAAAGGGCTATTCCATCGACAGAGACAATAAGGAGGTATCTGTCTCGAGGATATTCAAGTTCGACAAGAAGAACTTCGGCAAGGGGGCGGAACTGATCATTCCGTTCATCCTGCCCTTTATCGAAAATAAAGAGGACAGGGAATTTCTCGAGAGAGGAACATACAACCTCGAATTTCTCGATTACGACTGGGACCTGAACAGCCTGAAGAGTGTGAAGTGATGCCTTCTTTAACCACAGAGGGCACAGAGAACATGGAGAAGAAGACCAAAATCACCAACAACAAATATCTATAATCAAATTGCCAAATCACAGCTTGCCTTGACGACCTAGTAATTGGAATTGATTTGTCAGGTGTATTTTAGTTATTGGGCTCTTCGCGGATTAAGGTGCATGGACAGAGACGGCTGCCCTCGAGCGAAAGACGCGCTGAGGAGCGCCGGGACAGCAGCCTGAAAAATTAAACCATTCCGTTGTCCCGCCTTCGGCAGACCGCCCATCGACGCCACCTTGTCAGCGCGATTGCGCGTCAGAGCGAGAGGGTTGCCGTCTTATTCACCATGTCCCGTGATGAGCCGGTTATTGTTATTTCCCCACTGCTTTCCCGCTTTCTTCACCAAGGCGAAGCACACCATCATCGGTTATCACTAATTTCGACTCAGGGAAATCCTGTTGATTCAAGGTCCTGATGATGGTGATCGCCCCTCTCTCCGAATCCGGGACCGGGATCCCTTCCCCCACCAGCTTCATCGGTACGATCCTGCCGTCGATGAATTCACCGGTCTCGGCATCGATCCGGGCATTCAGGACCGCGCTGATGCCGCTCACGCCCTTGAGGCTAAACCGGGCATAGGTGAGGAAGTTTCCGAGGCTGTAGGCAATCAGCTTTCCCTGGTAGACCTCCATGGCCCTGAGCACGTGGGGGCCGTGACCGATGACCATATCGGCGCCCGCATCGATGACGGACCGGGAAAAACGCATGACATCTCCCCGTTCCTCGCCCATGAAGATCTCGGGTCTGCGCGGGACGTGCTGGTACTTCCTGCCTTCCGAACCACCGTGAAAAGAGACGATGACGATATCATTCTCGGCTTTGAGCCCGGCGATGATTTTTTTTGCCCGGGGGATATTCAGGATGTTGAAGGAGTACAGCGTGGACGTTGAATAGGAGAACCCCGCCACGGCGATCCGCCTTCCCTTGACGTAAAACTTCGCAACAGCCACCCCTCCTGCGGGCTGGATGCCCGCGCCGTAGAGCGTGCGCAGGGTGCTCATCCTGCCTTCTTCTCCGAAATCGGACGCGTGGTTGTTCGCCACGCCCATGGCCATGAAGCCGGCCTCCCGGAGATATGCCACATACCGCGTCGGTGTCCTGAAGGCAAAACAGTAGTTGTATTTTTCGCACTTCTTCGTTGTGCCGCCGTCGAGCAACGGCCCTTCGAGGTTGCCGAACACCAGGTCATGGTCCTGCAGCGCGGATTTGACCTCATCAAATATCCCTTTCCCATCATTGGGTGGCAGCAGGTCTTTCGGATGGGTCGTGCCCATCATGATGTCGCCGACAGCAGCGACGGAGAGAGAGAGGTTCGGAGACTCCGCCGCAGAGGGAGGACTGTGCATCAGGCAAAGCAACAATAGGAAAATCGGCAACGGTGTTTTCATTCACGATCCTTTCATCAGTACGTACGTCGAAGACCATCGGATTATACCGAAGAATGAGACAGGGAACAAGGCCAAAGAGCCCGCGTGGCAGCAACACTTTTAACACTTTGAAAATAAGCGCTTTTTTCTTTTCGCTTGCCGCGTTAAGTATATATGCGCCGGTAATTTAAGAGGTATGCAACACTAATTGGGACAAAATTCTGCATGAAATAGGAATTTCTTCCAATTGTCAGGGACGGCATCCCCGGCTATGATGTAATCAAGCAAAACAACTGAATAGAAAGAAAAGCACTTATTCAATATTAAAGGAGGTGCACCATGAAAGGGCTCAAGCATAAAGGCGGAGAAGAAGCAAAAAAGGGAACATACTGGAATTTCTCGAACGGTGATCGGGTGATCATGGAAAAGGACGGGGTCCTTCCGGGAGACAGGAACACGACGTACTACAAGGGGCATCCGATTTTCGTGCTCATGGCGGCCCCGATCCTCGGGCTCGTCTACGCGGTGTTTCTGCCGTTCATCGGGATTGCATCGGTAATCGCCATGGTCGGCAGAAAGCTCATGGGCGGACTTGCACACGAGGCCTCGAAGGCGGCGAGTTTCGGCTGGAGGCCGTCAGAAGCCTATCTTGCCGGCAAGGAGAAAAAGAAAGAAGGAGAAGCAGAGACGTCCGAAGAATCGAAGGAAGACGCGGCATAGACCGGATAATCGGTTCACCGCACACGGGCCTTGAACAGAACAATTCAAGGCCCGTTTTTGGTTATGAGTCCCGTTCGATCGGCCTGCGCGGACCTGAACCGTTAGTAGATAGACCGGATGCGGCCCGTTCTTTTGTCCACGATGACGATATCGACGACCTTGTCATCTTTGTCTTTCAGTTCTGCCTCAAAAAACCACTTCCGCTCAGTAATCGTACCGATAATAACGTCAACATCTTTGAAGTATATGCCGAGTACCCGTCGTGCATCTTCAAGCGTACTGACAGTCCTTCGCGCCCCGTACCATCCCATGCCGTGACCGCGGCAGTAACCGCCGTAGGGAGAATGCATCATTCTGTCCATGGCATATCCGTCTCCCCCGGCTGCCGCAAGAAATGACACCAGTAACATGAATAGGAAGAGCGCTTTTTTAAGCATGATCCCTCTCGGTCGTAAAGAATCCAGGGGGCCGCAAGCCCCCTGGTGTTCGGCACGAGAATGTGCTACCGCCTGTAGCAATACGAGCCCCGGGAGCCCATCATGCCGCCTCCCATCATTCCATGACCTCCCCTGCCGCCCATGAAGCCATGGCCCGTGATTCCGTATTTGTCCGCAGCGGCCTCGATCTTCGTCTCGAGATCGACGATCTCTTTCCGGATCGTGGTGATCCGCTTCCGGTCGGGAGTCTGCTTGGCATACTCGTTCCGCAGCTCGATTTCCTTGACGGTAAGCTCATCTCTGAGATTCAGCGTCGCCTTCTGGAATTTCTTCACTGACGCCGTGTCGGTCTCCTGAACGGCCCCCATTCCATACCCATGACCGCCCCACCGTGCCGAAGCGCCGCTCGCGAGAAACAATCCCGAAACCACCACGGCACCAACTACCAGCGCTACTACTGTTCCTTTCTTCATTATGTAATCCTCCTTTTCTTTGATTTGTTGATTACACTGTACCAAAGAATGGTGAAGGAGCAATGAAGATACTATGAACAATTATGAAGATGCCGGGACGGGGAAATATACGGAAAAAACCGTACCCCTTCCGCGCTCGCTCTGCACGTCAATCCTGCCGCCGTGTGCCTCGATAAGCTCTTTCACGATGGCGAGCCCCAGGCCGAGCCCGTCGCCCGAGACTTTGAAAAAGCGTTCAAATATGTGCGGCAACTGTTCGGCCTCCACTCCGCATCCCGAATCGGCGATCTCGATAAAGGCCTCCGTCCCGGTGAGGCCCGTCCGGATCCGGATCGTCCCCCCGGCGTCGGTCGCCTTGAGCGCATTCGTCAACAGATTGATAACCACCTGGCTGACCCGGTCGGGATCTGCATGGATGATAGCGGCATCACTGGTGTCCAGGTCAATCGTAATGCCCTTGTCTTGAAAGAGTGCCCGGTAACGCTCTACGATAGTGGTCAGGAACGGCTCAAGCGCTACTTGCTGCTTTTTGAGCAGCAGTGCGCTCGCCTCGGCCTCCGTTACGTCCTCGATACCCTCGACGATATTCCTGAGTCTGTCTGTTTCATCATGGAGAGACTGAAGACTGCCCTTATCCGTTGGCAAGAGTCCGTCTATCATGCCTTCGAGTTCTCCCTGCATTGCGCCGAGGGGGGTCCTGAGTTCGTGTGCAACATTGGCGATGAGCTTCTTTCGAAGCCCCTCCTGCTTCTCGAGGGCATGGGCCATTTCATTGAAGGTCGCCGAGAGCCTGCTGATTTCATCACTCCCTTCGATGGCTACCCGCTGCTTCAGATTTCCCTCTCTGATCGCCGAAGACGCAGCCGTAAGTCGTTGTATCGGCTGCGTCAGCTTCCTTGAGAAAAGCACACTCAACACCGTGGCGATCCCCCCAAGGGCCAGGAGAGAAAGGAGCAGAAAGGTGTTCGCCCGCCGGATGAAGACCGCTTCCTTCCGGGGGCGCAAGAACCGGACATCGAGCCTGCCGATCTCCTTCCCTCCCAGGAAGAGGGGGTAGGGAATCGGCCGCTCCGACCGGTCCGCCGACCGGAATGCAAGGATGGACAGGATCTTCCTCCTGACGCCTGCGGAAAGCGCATCCATAGCTCGGTCGGTGTCCATGACCACGGAGCCGCTCATGTCAGTCACCCGTATCTCGAAACCGAGCATCAACGCCCATACAGCGTCTTCGGCCAGGACATGGCGGTTCCATCCACCGTGCTTCTCGTAGGTGTGCTCGAGGTCCGCCGTCACCCAGAAGACCCGGTCTTCACGCTCGCCTTCCAGATATTCCCGAAAATCATGGAGCATCAGCTCTCTCAGGAAAAAAGCGGACGAGAGCGCGACAGCGGCAACGGCAAAAAGCAGAATAAGAAATTTAATCCAGAGCGACTTAAGCATCTCGTTTCCCGATAAACTTATACCCCACGCCGTATATGGTCAGTATGAATTCCGGATTTTTTGGAGCGTCCTCTATCTTCTGCCTGATGCTTTTGATGTGCGCGTCGATGTTCCGTTCATATCCTTCAAAGTGGTAACCAAGGGCCTTGTCCACCAGTTCGTCCCGTGTCAATACCCGCTCCGGCGAGGACGCCAGGGCAAAGAGCACTTTGAACTCCGTCGGCGTGAGATTGACGGATCGGCCCTGCTTGTGTACCTCATACCGGTGACCGTCTACAGTCAGCGCTCCCGCGTTGAAGCTCAGCGGCGCTGCATCACCCAGGTCTTTCTTCTGGGCCCGTTTCAGCATCGCCTTCACCCGGTATACCAGTTCCCTTGGGCTGAACGGTTTTACCACGTAGTCGTCGGCACCCAGGGCAAAACCGGCGACCCGCTCTTCCTCGGAAGACTTTGCCGTAACCATGATCACCGGAAAATCACCGACCTCTTTCAGCTCCTGGTAGACCTCCTCGCCGCTCATATCGGGCAGCATCAAGTCCAGAATTACGAGAAGCGGCGTCTCCCTCGATGCTGACTCGACGGCATGCCTGCCCGTCTCGGCATGGATCACCCGGTAGCCTGCCTCTTCGAGGTATATCTTCACGACTCGCGCAATTTTTTTGTCGTCTTCAATGACAAGTACCGGTCGGACCACGACCCTCTCCCCATTCCCGGCTTCATCAGGGCAAGCCACTCGCCACGGCGCTGCGGCGGACCAAGAGCAACGTGCATGCACACATACACGGATATGGGCCTATCATAGCAAATGCCGCAGGCCCCCGCAATGGAAAACACCGGCACGCATCCCGCACGGAATGATTCCAGCCCACACAGAGGGCCTTGATCGACAGCGCCCCCGCTTCGGCATATTCATGGTGGTCCGGACTCGGCAGCAAAAAAGCCCCGCCGGCAACTGCCGGCAGGGCCTCTGGGATAACGCAATACTCCGTATTTGTTCCTGCGTCAGAGGAAGGCTGGAGGATCAAAAGACGTGGCGCGAAACGCCTGCTTCCTTCATCTGCCGGCGATAGGTCTTCCACAACCCGTTCCCGTCGGCTTTCGTTACCGTGCCCTCTCTTCTAATGACGCGCTGCCCCTCCTCGCTCAGGATGAAGGCAACGAATTTCTTCACTTCCGGAGAGGTCTTTCTCGGGATGACCAGGTAAAGAGGCCGGTAGAGGATGTAATCGCCATTCGCGATGTTGTCGTAAGAGAGCCTTTTGCCTTCGAGGTTGAGAATCTTCACGGACCGCTTGCGCGCGCTGCTGATGCCGGTAAAGCCGATGGTCCAGCGTTTTTTCTCTATCATTTTTTCGAGGGGCCCCGAAGAATTCACCAGCTTCGCAGCCGTCGTGAAGTCCTTTTTCGGGTTCTTGAACACCAGTTCACGGGCCATTCTGCCCACGCCGGAGATCCTGCCGCGCCGGGCGACGACCTGGATCTCGCGGTCCGGGCCTCCTACCTGCTTCCAGTTGATGATCAACCCGGAAAATATCTGCTTCACCTGCTCGAGGCTCAGGTTGTCTACGGGATTCGATTTGTTCGTAATGACCGCCAGGGCGTCCCAGCCAACGGGAACCAGTTTTACGCCGCCCTCTTCTTTCCGCAGCAGGATGTGACGGCAGCTTCCTCCCATGTCCGCCTCACCCGCGGCCACATCCACGATCCCCCGCGTGGCTCCTCCACCTTGCAGTGCGATCTTGATTCCTGTTTTCTTTGTGTACGCCTTACTGACCGCGCCCATGAAGGCCTTCTTCGAGATACCGCATCCCACCCATTTCAGGGTTTCTGCGAAAGCTGCGCTGCCGACCAAGAATACGATAATAAAAACGCCGACCATCATTGCCAAATATTTCCCTCTCATATCCACCTCCTGTTTTCAGTGATACGCAGATAAAAGCAGATTCATACTGTGCAACAAT
>CAJHXR010000065.1_pt1 | contig 11475 bp, 8 predicted proteins | sample 9198421 | NCBI WGS metagenome assembly CAJHXR01 (sample SAMEA7708331, study PRJEB35096) | sediment metagenome | biome: marine neritic benthic zone biome [ENVO:01000025]; feature: sediment [ENVO:00002007]; material: shallow marine sediment [ENVO:03000034] sea grass bed [ENVO_01000059] ... | reverse complement strand
GTTTTTCCGATTCCGCCGAGGCCCATATCTTCGTCGGTATCCAGATGCACCAGGGCAGCAGTGATAAGGAAGCCTTGATCAAGGCGCTCCAGTCCCGAAATTATCCGCTGATCGACATGAGTGATAACGAAGTCGCCAAGCTACATATACGGTATATGGTGGGGGGGCACGCCGCAAGGGTCAGCAATGAGCGCCTCTACCGATTCGAGTTTCCCGAAAGACCCGGGGCCTTGTTGCGGTTCCTCAAACACATGGGGCAGCAGTGGAATATCAGCCTGTTTCATTATCGTAATCATGGCGCCGACTATGGCCGGGTACTGGTTGGAATCCAGATCCCCAATGGTGATGAAGCGGAATATCATAAATTCCTGCAAGGGCTGGGATATCGTTGGTGGGAAGAGAGTGATAATCCGGCCTATCGACTGTTTTTGGGCCGCTGAAATCTGCAAAACAGGGAGTCTGAAATGAAAAAAGGGCCTGAAATCAGGCCCTTTTTAACTGCTCCAGAGGTTTCCCTCCGTTACTTACTTACCGCTTTTTGCGACGAGCTGTCTTTTTCTTGGTAGCGGTTTTCTTTTTAGCTTTCTTCTTGGCCTTCTTTTTAGCCTTTTTCTTGGCTTTCTTTTTAGCCTTTTTCTTGGCTTTTTTCTTCGCTTTCTTTTTAGCCTTTTTCTTGGCTACTTTCTTTTTGGCCTTTTTCTTGGCTTTCTTCTTGGCCTTTTTCTTTACGGCCTTTTTCTTGGCTTTCTTCTTTGCCATAAGCTCTACACCCCCTTTCGGTCACCGCGTCTGCCGGTAAGCGGCTTTATCTTGATACAGACTGAGGAGCACCATTCAAAAATGACATCTGCGAGTATTTCTCCTTAATGCGTTCACTCGCGAGCACAAAAAATTCCTCGGCATCTTTCAGGGCCTGACGGGCCTCGTATCGTGATATCACGGTTCCTGCTTCGTCCATGACATTCTGGTATTTTCTTCGCATCCGGTCGAACTTGTTGATCATGCTTTTATACTTCGGCCCGAGAATCGCACCGACGGCCGTCACGACGATTTTGTGGGGATCCCTGCCTCTCACGCCTTTCGGCCGGAATCCTTCGGATAGGATAAGCCCTCTCGCAGAACGGGCCATGACCTGATAAGCGGCGGCAAACGCCCATTCTTCATCATTGTTCTCAAGCAAGAGCCTGCTCGTCGCCAGATCCCGTTCGGCCCGTTTGACGTGCGCCGCAACCTCTGTTGTTTCAGCGGCATGCTCTTCAACAATCCCCATATTTTTGAGCTCATTAGAATTCATCTTCCTTGCCTACCAGGAATATCCTTTTTCCCTTCACAATATCGCGGATGAACGGGTCCTTCGCATCCCTGCGTTTTCGATATTCGTGCTCGTCGAAGACCAGATAGTCGATCTCTCTTTTCAGCTTCTCTTCAACTCCCATCACCATATCGTTCAGATCGGTGATGTTTATCTGGCCAACAACCATGAGATTGATGTTGCTGCTCTGCTTCTCTGCACCTTTTGCATAGGATCCGTAGATAAATGCGGCCTGGACCCCCTTTAATTTCGACAGTGCCGCTTTGATCGAACCCTGAATACCGGCAGTTTTAAAGATCAAGCCTTTCATCTCCGAGAACACCGGGGAACGTTTGTCGGCAAAATAATATTTTTGTACTCCCCGTTTTTCCCACGACAGAAGTCCGATCTTGACGAGGGTATCAAGCTCTCGCTTTATCCCTGCTGCATCCTTGCCGATATGGCGCGCTATCTCCCTGAGATAGAACCTGCTGCCCGGATTATTAAAGAACAGACTCAAAAGTTCCGCCCTCGTGGAGGAAAACAATTTTTCCAGCACGTTTTCTCACCTCGTAGACAAATATACAACAACAGTGTACGTTTTGTCAACGTGAAACTGAAAAAAATTATTTTTCCGTGGGTTAGACAAATTATCAACACCGCAATTCACACAAATAAAATTGTGACATAAAAAAAGTGTATTCAGGCATAATAACAACTTATTTTGGTTGACGTCGGTTCACTCGATTGCAACAAAAAAACAGCCATGTGATTCCGTTAATAATTACTTTTTTCTTCGTCGGAATAAAAATGCGCCGGCGAATGAGCCCATGAACAGGGGATATTCTTGCTTTTTTTACGAAGAGCTGAAAGAACGCAGGAACATTGTCATTTTTATTTTTTCTTCATCAATTTACTGAAATACATTTCGCATCTCAATAAATAATCATTCCAAGGTTTGCCGTATTCGGCAACATTGATGCCATCTATTCCTCTGTCGCTCACGATTTCTCTTTTGATACACCGCGTACTTATGGTATACTGTCCTATCGTCGTCGTTGACAATATATCATCACTGATGAAAAGGAGCACCACGAGAACCATGCGCTTTAGCGAATTACCAATCCCCAATGAAGTTCAAACCGGCATCGAGCATTCCGGCTTCACCGTGTGCACGCCCGTACAGGAAGCCGTGCTGCCGAGGGCGATGCGTGGTGAAGACGTCGCTGCACAGGCACAAACGGGAACGGGAAAAACGGCCGCGTTCCTCATCGCCCTCTTCACCAGGATGATCAAAAACCCGCTCCGCGATTGCGGAAGCTCCCCGCAAGTGCTCATTCTGTCGCCGACCCGTGAACTGAGCGACCAGATCTACCGCGAGGCCGAGCGGCTCGGAAAGTTCACGGGATTCCGTCTTCTTGCCGTATACGGCGGCGTGGATTATCAGAAGCAGATGGAGACCCTCCGGAAAGGCGTAGACATTCTTATCGGAACACCGGGCAGGTTGATTGACTATTACAAGCAGCGAATATACACCCTCAAGAAAACACGCTACCTCGTCATCGACGAGGCGGACCGGATGTTCGACATGGGTTTCATCGACGACCTGCGCTATCTCCTGAAAAAATTGCCTCCCTACACAAAGCGCCAGTCGATGCTGTTCTCCGCCACGCTCTCCTACCGGGTGATGGAACTCGCCTATGAACACATGAACCTGGCTGAAAAGATCTCCATTACGCCGGAGAACGTCACCGTGGAAAAAATCGAGCAGATTCTCTACCACGTGGGAAAGCACGAGAAAGTCTCTCTTCTCCTCGGGATCCTCAAAAAAGAGCGCCCAACGCGTGTCCTCATATTTACCAACACACGCCGGGCCGCCGATATGGTTGTGGAGCGATTGAATCGTAACGGATGGAAGGCGCACGCCCTCACCGGTGACATCGTCCAGAAAAAGAGACTCCGGGTGCTGGCGGATTTCAAGACGGGAAAACTCGACATCCTCGTTGCCACGGATGTGGCCAGCCGCGGCATCCACGTCGAGAACGTAACGCATGTAATCAATTATGACCTTCCGCAGCATACGGAAGACTATGTTCACCGGATCGGCCGTACCGGACGGGCCGGGGCGAGCGGAAAGGCCATCAGCCTTGCCGACGAGGAATATGTCTACTCCCTCGAGGATATCGAAGCATATATCGACCAGAAAATACCCGTCGAATGGCCCGATGAAAGTATGTACGTGACGGAAATCAGGCGATCGCGGGCAGAGGCAGAGCGTTCCCGGGAAATAAAACGGCAAGCCAGCCTAAGGAACCCGTCGGTGCGGCGCAAAAGTCGCTCGGGACCGAGGCGATAGCGGAGGATGGCAATACGGGAATATGGTATAATAATGATTGAGCAGAAATAAAAGAGAATTACATAAATCTTCAATACGCGGCCCGGGTACCGTGCGGAGTTGAGTCATTCGTCGTAAAATCGCGTTTCTGTCTGAAAGGAGATATCGATGGAGGCAGCCTCAGCATATAAAACTCACCCCTGGACGAAATTCTACGAGGCCGGCGTCCCCCCCCGGATTCAGTATCCTGACATCTCCCTGGGGAGCATGCTGGCAAAGACTGCTGAAGCCTTTCCGGGCCATACCGCGCTCCTGTTCTTCGGAAAGAAAATCACCTATGCGGCGCTCGATACCCTTGTGAACCGGTTCGCCAACGCGCTCGCCAGCCTCGGGGTAACGCAGGGAGATCGTGTTGCCCTCATGCTGCCGAACGTCCCTCATATGGTCATCGGCTACTATGCCGCACTGAGGCTCGGCGCCATTGTCGTTCCCACGAATCCCCTTTACCTGGAGCGCGAACTCGAAGTTCAGCTTGTTGACAGCGGCGCCGAGACCCTTGTCGCCCTGGACCTGTTCCATCCGCGAATATCGGCCATCCTGCACAAGACGAAGGTGAAGCACCTCATCCTGTGCGGTATAAAGGACTATCTTCCCTTTCCCCTCAACCTGCTCTACCCCATCAAGGCGCGGATAGAGAAGCAGTGGGTCACCGTAGCAAAAGAGGCCCCGATCTATGATTTCCTGTCTCTCCTGCAGACGGCGCCGGACACTCCCATAGACGTACCCGTCGCGCCGGAGGATACGGCCGACCTTCAGTATACCGGCGGCACGACGGGCGTGCCGAAGGGCGCGGTGCTCACCCATCGCAACCTGGTCGTGAACGCCGTGCAGTGTAAAGCGTGGCTCACGCTGGAAAAAGAGGGAGAGGACATCTTTCTCGCCGCCATCCCTTTCTTCCACGTTTACGGCATGACGACGGTCATGAACATCAGCGTGCTCATCGGCGCGGAAATGATCCTCGTCCCCAAGTTTCATGTGAAAGAAGTCCTCACGTTCATCAACAAATATCGGCCGACGATATTTCCGGGCATCCAGGCCATGTATCTCGCATTGGCCAATTATCCCACGGTCAGGAAGTACGACCTCACCTCGATCAGGGCGGCCATCAGCGGGGCCGGCCCACTCATGCAGGAGGTGCAGGAACGGTTCGAATCCATAACCGGTTCGAAGATTGTCGAGGGATACGGTCTGTCCGAGGCCTCTCCCGTGACGCACGCCAACCCCATTTTCGGCAGGCGGAAGGTAGGGACGATCGGCCTGCCCTGGCCCGACACGGAGGCCATGATCGTGGACATCGAGACCGGTTCGAAACCCATGCCCCTTGGCGAGGCCGGGGAACTCGTGGTAAAGGGTCCGCAGGTCATGAAAGGGTACTGGAACAAATCCGAAGAGTCTGAACGGACACTGCGCGGCGGATGGCTCCATACCGGCGATATTGCAAAAATGGACGAGGAGGGCTACTTCACCATTGTCGACCGCATCAAGGACATGATCAAGACCGTGGGAGAAAACGTCTATCCGCGGGAGGTGGAGGAAGTCCTGTTCACCCACCCGAAGGTGAAGGAAGCCGTGGTGGTCGGCATCCCCGGCGAAGAGTTCATGGGAGAAAAGATCAAGGCATACATCATCCTGCAGGAAGGAGAGCAGGCGACGGAGAATGACCTCATCCAGTTCTGCAAGGAAAAGCTCTCAAAATTCAAGGTACCGAAGGAAGTCGAATTTCGCACCGAATTTCCCAAGACCCTCGTCGGCAAGGTCCTGCGGCGGGTTCTGCGGGATGAAGAGATGAAGAAGCGAAAACCCTGAACCCGAAACATCTAATCCCAAAGACGTTCCGATCAAAATGGGTAATTCTCTTGTGGACGCTGGACGGTCACTTTTGTTTAGCGTTTAGCGCTTCGGATTTTGAGTTTGCTTCTAAAAGCGAGGTGATCCATGAAAGACGTCGTCCTTATAGATGGATTTCGCATTCCTAACGCAAAGTCGGGGACGGTATTAAAAGATTTGCCGGCAGTAGACCTCGGCGCGGCCATAATGAAAGAAGTTGTGGCGCGCATCGGCATCGATCCCCAAACGATCGATGAGGTGATCGTGGGCAATACCGGCATGCCCGCTGAGGCCGCCAACATCGCCCGGGTAATCGCACTCCGCGCCGGCATTCCGGAGCACATTCCCGCCTACAGCGTGCAGCGCAACTGCGCTTCGGGTATGCAGGCCGTGGCGAGCGCCGTCACGCAGATACGCGCGGGCATGAGCGACGTCGTGCTCGTGGCCGGCGTGGAATCCATGTCCGACTTCGGCTTTTATACTTCGAAAAAAATGAAGGACGTCTTTACGGCCGCGCAGCGCGCCAAAAGCCTCGGAGGGAAGATCGGTCCTTTTCTCTCGCTCCGGCCGAAGGATTTTGTTCCGGTCGCGGGCCTCGTCCTCGGCCTGACCGATCCCGTCTCGGGCCTGAATATGGGGCTGACCGCGGAAGTGCTCGCGCGGGATTTCGGGATCACCCGTCAGGAGCAGGACGAGTTCGCGCTCATGAGCCATCAGCGCTGGGCTGCGGCTGCCGAGTCCGGCAAGTTCAAGAACGAAGTGATACCGTTCTACGTCCCGCCGAAGTTCCAGCCGCTGGAAGAAGATGTGGGACCGCGCAAAAACCAGACCATGGAGGCGCTCCAGAAGCTCAGACCCTACTTCGACAGAAAATACGGAACCGTGACCGCGGGGAATTCGTCTCCCATCACCGACGGCGCAGCAGCAGCCCTCGTCATGAGCGCCGACAAGGCTAAGGAACTCGGGCTGAAGCCCCTGGGCCATATAAAGGAGGTCTCCTTTGCAGGCTTTGATCCCTCGCGTATGGGCATCAGCCCGGTCTTTGCCACGCACCGGGTGCTGAAAAGGACGGGGATGAAATTGAAGGACATGGAACTCATCGAACTGAACGAGGCCTTCGCAGCTCAGGTCATTGCCTGCGAACGCGGAGCCGTCTCGAAGGAATTCTTCAACAAGCACCTGCCCGGCGAGGAGCCTGTCGGTGAAATCCGGAGGGACATCCTGAACGTGAACGGCGGGGCGATCGCCCTCGGCCACCCCGTTGGCTCCTCGGGTCTCCGGATCATCATCACGCTCTTGAAAGAGATGGAGCGCCGGGGTCTCTCGACGGGCCTCGCCACGATCTGCATCGGCGGCGGCCAGGGCGGCGCGACGATCGTAGAGCGAAAATGATCGCTCTACGATATTGAAAAATGCAAAATGATAATTTGAAATTTTACATTATGGCATTTTTTCCATCTTGCATTTTTCAATCTTCACTTTCCAATTTTCAATCTTCACTTTTCAGTGAGAAAGGAGCCACATGCCTGCTTTCAAACTTGACGTTCGGACCGACGGTATCGCCATCATCACCGTTAATCTCGCCGAAGAGAAGGTGAACAAGCTCACGACGGCGGTGATGGAAGAGCTGGACCGGCTGCTCGACGAAGCGGCCGCGAAGAAGGAGATCAAGGCCCTCGTCTTCGCGAGCGGTAAAGACGGGAATTTCATCGTGGGGGCCGATATCGCGGAAATACGGGACATCACAGACCCGAAAAAAGGCGAGGAAATCGCGAGCAAAGGCCAGTCCATCCTCGCGAAGCTCGAAGCCCTTCCCTTCCCCACCGTTGCGGCGATCCACGGACCCTGCATGGGCGGCGGGCTCGAGCTCGCCCTCGCCTGCTGGCACCGCGTGATCAGCAACGACCAGAGGACGATGCTCGCCCAGTCCGAAGTGAAGCTCGGCATCATCCCCGGATTCGGGGGCACTCAGCGGCTCCCCCGCCTCGTTGGCCTCACGAACGCCCTGGACATGATCCTGACCGGTAAGTCCGTCTACGCGAAGAAGGCCAGGAGAATCGGCCTTGCCGACGAGGTGGTATATAAGGAGATACTTCTCGAGACTGCGGTAAAAGCGGCTCGGAAGGCGGTCGGGGGAAAAAGACCTCGAACGATCCGCGCTCGAAGACCTCTGATCATTCGGCTGATGGAGGGCAATCCGCTCACGCGGTCCATCGTGTACCGCATGGCGAAAAGAACTATCCTGAAAGAGACGCGGGGCAACTATCCTGCTCCTCTCGCTGCCCTCGATGCGGTTCGGACCGGACTCGGCGGGGGCCGGAAGGCCGGATACCGGAAGGAAGCGCGGTACCTGGGTGAGCTCGCCGCGACTGCGGTCTCGAAAAACCTCGTATCCATCTATTACCTGAACGAGGCGCTCAAAAAGGATGCAACACCATCCCCGGCCAGAATCATACAGGCCGGTGTCCTCGGCGCCGGGGTCATGGGAGGCGGCATTGCCCAGCTCTTCGCCGAGAAAGGCATCTTCGTGCGGATGAAGGACATCAAGACCACGTTCATCGGCACAGGTCTCAAGTCAGCGGCGAAGGTATTCAAGAAGCGGGCAAAAAAAGGGATCCTCGATCCGCTCCAGGCCCGAAACGGTTTTGACCGCATCACCGGTACCCTGGACTACTCCGGGCTCGAGCAGGCCGATGTGACTGTTGAAGCCGTGGTCGAGAACATGGACGTGAAAAAGGCCGTGCTCACCGAGTACGAAAGCATTGCAAAAGAGAACGCAATTTTCGCATCGAACACCTCCTCGCTGTCGATTACCGGGCTGGCAACGGCCTCGAAGCATCCGGACAAGGTCGTGGGAATGCACTTTTTCAACCCCGTTGACAAAATGCCCCTCATAGAGATCATCCGGGGAGAGAAGACATCGGACGAAACTGTTGCCGCCATCGCCACCCTTTCGAGAAAACTCGGCAAACTTCCCGTGACCGTGAACGACTGCCCGGGATTTCTCGTAAACCGCATCCTCATGCCCTACCTGGGAGAGGCCGTGAAAATGCTCGAAGAAGGAAAGAGGATCGGAGAGATCGATCAGGAACTTTTTGACTTCGGCATGCCCATGGGAGCCTTCATGCTGCTCGATGAAATCGGTATCGACGTCGCCCACAAGGTGGCCGACATCCTCTACGAGGGACTGGGCGAGCGCGTAAAGCCGTCATCCATTCTTGCAACGCTCCATAAAGAAGGCTTTCTCGGAAAAAAGAACGGGAAGGGCTTCTACCGGTACAAAGGCCGCGTCCGTAAGGGGCCGGACGAATCCGTGTATGCCAGGATCGCGAAAGTCTCCGGCCGAAGCCGGGGGAAAGACGACATTATTGACCGAACGGTCCTGCTCATGGTAAAAGAGGCGGCGCTCTGCCTCGAAGAAACAATCATTGAGCGTGCCGACTATCTCGATGGAGCGCTCATCTTCGGAATCGGCTTCCCTCCCTTCAGAGGCGGATTGCTCAGGTACGCCGACGACCGGGGAATAAAGGACATTGTGGAAAAGCTGGAAGGATTCGCGAAGCAGTACGGCGAGCGGTTCGCGCCGCCGAAGTCACTTATCGAGATGGCTGGATCAGGAAAGGGATTTTACGCCTGAATCGGGGAGGCAGGCAATATCCATCAGTTCGGTGAGTTACCACCCAGAGCAGAAGATGCTTTCCACCACAGAGATCTTCCCGCCTTGCGGAACAGGCCCGGACGCCGAGAAAGCAAAGAAAAATCTTTTTGGCCACGGATATACACGGATGCTCACGGATAGCCTAGAAAAAGAAGCGGCTACTAGTGAAATCTAAGAGCTTACGTTGACGCGGCGTTCTTGATCGTAATTCAAGTCAATTCATGTCGCTTAAGAGCGCCTACTTTTGGACATTCACGGCCGCACACGTTTTAGCTTCTTATATCAGTGTCGATCCGTGAAAATCCGTGGCAAACAGGTCTTTAGCCTTTGAACTCTGCGATTTCCGTGTACTCTGTGGCAAAGAATGTCAACAAGTTTGTGCTCTTCTTCCCTATCCCCGCCTGCCCTGTTCTACTTGCTCACCTTATCCCCGAATAGTTCTTTCACGGTATCCCAGAATCCCTTCGTTATCGGCGAACAACCATCGGTATTGAGACAGTCGAACTCTTTCAACAGATCCTTCTGCTTGGACGAGAGCTTGGTGGGAACTTCCACGGTTACCCGTATCACCTGGTCACCGGCGCCGGAGCCGCGGAGGTGCGGGAATCCTTTGCCGCGCAGCCGGAAGGCATGGCCCGGCTGGGTGCCCGAGGGAATTTTCAGCTTTGATGGGTCCTTGAGAGTAGGGACTTCGATCTCGGCCCCGAGCGTAGCCTGGGCAAAGCTGATGGGAACGCCACAGACGATGTCGTCACCTTCTCGTTTGAACAGCGGATGGTCCGCAACCGTAAGGTAGACATAAAGGTCTCCGGGCGGGCCGCCTTGTCCGCCAAGTTCTCCCTCGCCGGTCAGGCGAATCGTATTACCCGTCTCAACACCAGCAGGAATTTTGACCGAGAGGGTACGCTCCTGCTCTACGCGCTGCCGTCCCCGGCAGGTTGGACAGGGATCGGTGATGACCTTTCCCGCCCCGCTGCACCGGGAGCAGGTACGCGATACGCTGAAAAACCCCTGCTGCATACGGACCTGGCCTGCGCCTTTGCACGTGGTGCACGTTGAAATGCCGTCCCGTGATCGCGCCCCGAGGCCGTCGCAGTCCGAACATCGTTCCCACCGCGGAACGCGGATCTTGCTCGTCGTGCCGAAGGCCGCGTCTTCGAAGGCAATATTGAGATTGAACCGGAGGTCTTCCCCTGCCGTTGCCCTGCTCCGCCCGCGGCCGCCGCCGAAAAATTCTTCGAAAATATCTCCGAAGATGTCGCCCATGCCCATCCCGGCGCCGAATCCGCCCGGTCCCGCGCCGGGGCCGCCCGGCGCAGTGCCGTACTGGTCATAGTACGCCCGCTTCTGCGGATCGGACAAGACCTCGTAGGCCTCGTTCACCTCTTTAAACTTCTCTTCTGCCGCCTTGTCCCCGGCGTTTTTGTCCGGATGGAGTTCGTGCGCGCGCCGTCGATAGGCCCGCTTGATTTCGGCGTCCGTCGCGTTTTTATGTACACCCAGGAGTTGGTAGTAATCATTCGCCATACGTTACACTGTCCCGCCACCACGACGCTCAGGTACGAAGAAAAGAACGGGGCTTCATTTCCTTGCGTCTTCGTGGTTCCCTTGATTGTTTTGTCGTAAAAAAAGGATAGCAGACGCCTCAACCGATCTGGGTCCAGCGTCCACTATCCTCTGCGTGCCTGTTCCGATATTACTGCTTGTCCTTGTCCACTTCCTCGAACTCCGCCTCTACTACTTTTTCGTCCGGCTGTTGGCCGTCGCCGCTCCCGGCGCCTGCGCCCGCTGCTCCTGCGCCGCCGGCCTGCTGTTCCTGGCTCGCCTTGGCGTACACCTCTTCGGCAAGCTTGTGCGATGCCTTGGAGAGATCGGCCACGGCGCTTTTGATCGCCTCGGTATCAGAAGCATCCTTTACGCTCTTGGCGTTCTCCAGCGCCTTGTTTATCTCATCTCGCTCTGCGTCCGAAAGCTTGGCGCCGTACTCGCCCACGGATTTTTCAACGGAGTAGATGAGGCTGTCTGCCTCATTTCTCGCCTCGGCAAGCTCGCGCTTCTTTTTGTCCTCGGCCTCATGGGACTCGCCTTCCTTCACGGCCTTGTCGATCTCTTCCTTGCTCATGCCGCTCGATGCGGTGATCCTGATGGACTGCTCCTTGCCGGTGCCGAGATCCTTGGCCGAAACGTGCACGATGCCGTTCGCATCGATGTCGAAGGTCACCTCGATCTGCGGAACGCCGCGCGGCGCCGAAGGGATGCCCACCAATTCAAACCTGCCGAGCGTCTTGTTGTCCCCTGCCATCT
>CAJHXR010000210.1_pt1 | contig 11668 bp, 9 predicted proteins | sample 9198421 | NCBI WGS metagenome assembly CAJHXR01 (sample SAMEA7708331, study PRJEB35096) | sediment metagenome | biome: marine neritic benthic zone biome [ENVO:01000025]; feature: sediment [ENVO:00002007]; material: shallow marine sediment [ENVO:03000034] sea grass bed [ENVO_01000059] ... | reverse complement strand
GTCACATCCATGATCACGCCGCCCTTCAGCATCTGGGCGAGCTGAGCATTGAGCTGATACCTGTTCGTGTCCACGTTCTGTTTCCTCCTCCTTGTATTCCGCTCGTGTTTTTTATCACCCGGCCGTCCCATCCCGTTTGCGTCCCGCTTCAGCGGGATCGGTGATGGCCCTACCAAGGCTTCCATTATACAGCGAAACCCGACAGGAGGCAAATCAAACATCAAGAAAGCTGCCGGTATTCCATACCGTGATTCGCGGGATGGCCCGTGCCTGTTCCCGATCGCGGTCCGTCGTATACCCCCAGTCGGCCAGGTACAGGAGAACATGGTCCAGACTGTCTTTCGATGCAACGCGCATGAGCGTTTTCATCCGGTCCTCGACGAAATGGAACCGTGCTCCCCGGAACTCAGGCCGTCGTGACAATTCGTCGAGGCACTCTTCCTTTGATCGACCGGTATCGAGGCCGAAAATATGGCTGTCGGGCAGTCGAACGGCACGGGAGTCGAGGAGCGTTCTGACAAAACGTTCCTGCTTGGTGGTCAGGATAAAGACGGGATCTTGCTCTGCTCTTGCCGTGAACGCATCGAGAACACCGGGATAGAAGGCATGGCGTCCAAGCCAGTCATCCACGTCTTGATCAATCCAGGCGCTCCGGGCCTGGCTGACCAGGCGGGCCACGTCGGCAGAGGAGCAGCCCATCTCCTCGATGATGCGGGCACAGCGCTCGGGAAATTCACGTTCTATGGTGTCGTCATCGACGCGGTCATGAATCAGGCGCATGAGAAGAACGGCTTGATAGCCTGTTTCGATAACGGGTCGGAGTTTCAGGAACCGGCCCATTTCTGCCGCGGGCGGTTCCGGCCTCTGCCAGTCCGGCCAGAGCCGGCTGCCGGCGCGCCACGCCGTTGTTCCTGCTTCCCCAGCGCTGTCGCAGAGTACACCGTCGAAGTCGATGGCGAATACATCCTGTAGTTTATGCCTGTTTTGCATGGGAATAGGGGAACGGAAGCAGGCGCCTTCGCTGCCGGGACGCGGCGCCGCGCAACGTGATCGCAATGGTCTCGCGGTCCCCGGATGAGCACTATAAGGAAAAACGAGCTTGCCTGTCAAGGAGAAAGACGGACTGGTTATTCTCAACCATGGCAATCATGATTGCCGGGGAATGCCTGTCTCGCTTGCCTCCATAACGCGCCGCGTGTTCAGCACGTACGGATGTCCCTCTTTCCTTTACATTCATTCCCTCATATGTTAAAAGTATTATGGAGTTATCCGTGCCGTGAATGCCGCCTCTCGATAGAAGGAGAAAAGGACGGAGCGCTCGTGAGCTTGCGCTCACTGCGTCAACCCTGCTTCGGCAGACGTCCTTTTTGATGTCCATTGGTAATCCTGAAAAAATCAACCCCGGAAGTGACGCCCTGCGACCGTGCCCCGGCCGCGAACCGCGAACAGGGACCGGCGCCCTGCCGTACCTGTTTTAGCCGGTACCGGTATCGACTGCTCTTGCCTGTCATTGCGGCCGTGCTGTTCCTGATGCTTCTGCTGCGACCGCCGTCCATCGGCGCTGCCGACGATTTTACCGGCCTGACCGTTACGAGCATCACGCTCAAGGACGACCGCGGGAATCCGTGGCCCCAGCCATGGACGCTTTTACCACTCCTCGACGTGGAGCCGGGGGACCCTTTTTCGTACCGCATGGTGCGAAAGGGGATCGAGTATCTCTATTTCAAGGGTTTGTTCAAGGACATTCGCCTAGAGGGTTTCCGGGACGGCGACGGCGTGCGTCTCGAGTACATTCTCGTGCCGATCGTTGTTGTGCGCGAGATCGTGGTCACCGGGAACAAGGCGATACGGACAAAGCGGATCAGGGACATCACGACCCGTTACGAAGGGAAAGAGGCGCATGATGACAATCTCTTCAGCCTGAGGCTGGACATCATATCGCTCTACCATGGCGAGGGTTTTTTTGATGCACGACTAAAACTTCTCCATGAGAAGACGGACGACCCCTACCGGGTGATCGTGCATGCAGAGATTGATGAGTCCATGCCGACGATTATACAGGAAATCAGCTTTTTCGGAAATACTGTTTTTTCCGACAAGGAGATGCTCCGCATGATGGGGAGCAAAATAGGCGAGCCCCTCCGGAGAGACCAGCTCCTGGACGTTGATATGAAGGCCCTCGCCAAGGCGTACACGAAGGCCGGCTACCCGTCGGCAAAGGCGGATATTGTGGGTATGCGTTTCCGCGAAAACAAGGCCTATCTGACCATATCCGGGAATGAGGGTCCAAAGGTGGCGGTGACATTCTCGGGCAACCGGAAGATGAGTTCACGGCGTCTGAAACGCAACCTTCTGATCTGGTCGGAGCGCGATGTCTCTGATTCGGTGATCGAGAGCAGCGTGGAAAAAACGAAAAGCCTGTACCGGGAAAACGGCTATCCCGACGTAACGGTTGATGTGCGAAAAAAAGAAGGTACTGGACGGCTCGATCTCGCATTCACGATCGATGAGGGCAAACGGGTGGCTGTCGACGATATCGTGATCACGGGTAACAACGTCTTCTCGGCAAAGACGATCAAGAAGCAGATGTCCCTGAAGGAATCAGGTTGGTTCAGCACGAAGCCGTACCGGAACGACCTGCTCGAAAAAGACCGAGAGAACATCGTCGTTTACTACCGCGATGCAGGCTATCTGGACGTACGGATTGACCCGACGGTAACGAGGAACGAGGAGAGCGACGGAGCGACGGTGACTCTCCGGATATCGGAAGGAACGCGGACCACCGTCGGCATCGTATCGATCGAGGGGAACACGGTTTTTTCCTTTGCAGAGTTGCTGGAGCGGTTGCGTTTGAGGCTCGGCAAACCATTCAGCGAGCGGCTTCTGCGGGAGGACCGGTATGCGCTCCTGGCAGCCTATTCGGGCCGGGGGTATCTCTATGCCGATGTGCGTGTGGAGACAAAGCCCGTTGAGCAATCCGTTGATATCGTATACAAGATTACGGAAGATGCTCCGGTGAGGATCGGAAAGGTGGTCTTGCGCGGCAACGAACAAACGAGGGATAGCACGATACTACGGGAGCTCCTCGTCGAAGAGGGAGACCCCTACGATTATAGCGCTGTTTTGAAAAGCCAGCAGCGGATATACCGGTTCGGGTATTTCGGGAGGGTCAAGTTCGAACCGGTCCGGCCGGGCAAGAAGGAGTATGTAAAAGACATGATCATTACGGTCAAGGAACGGCCGGCCGGGGCTGTGGTGTTCGGCTTCGGATACGGCAATCTTGACCGGTTCCGGGGTTTTTTTGAAGTTTCCCACCGGAACCTCAGAGGACGCGCACGCTCGGCGAGCCTCCGGTTCGAAGGAAGCGATATTCTCGAGCGGGCTATTGTTAACTACCGTCAACCCTGGTTCCTGAATCGCCGGCTGGAGAGCAACGCGAGCATCTCATGGTCCGATGAGAAAGAGCTGAATATTGACACGCGTGAGATCTATTACCAGACGCGCAAAACCGCGGCGACCTTCGGTGTGGATAAAGCATCCGACGGTTTCCGGACGTCGCTCACCTACCAGTATGAGGACGTGGAAAACTATAACGTGGATCCTGCGGCAACCTTGACACCGGAAGACGAAGGCCGGGTTCGCGTCAGCAGTCTGACTCCCGGTCTGACCTGGGACCTTCGCGACAACCCCCTGAATCCCTTGCGGGGATCCCTCCACGGGGTCGCGCTGAAAGAGGCGCTGTCCGTCCTCGGTTCCGAGGCCGACTTCAGCAAACTCACGGTCCAGACGAGCTGGTTCTTCCCGACGGGAGAAGACCTGGTGACAGCCCTGTCGGCGCGGGCCGGCATGGCCTGGCCCCACGGCAAGACGACGGAGGTCCCGCTTCACGAACGGTTCAAACTGGGGGGCGGTTCTACGGTGCGGGGGTACAAGGAAGACCTCGTCGGGCCGCCCGGTCCCCCGAGCGTCGACGACCTCGTTCCGACGGGAGGATCAGGCATGGTCTTGTTCAACGTGGAATTCCGCATCCGCCCGGGAAGCGGATTCGGGCTGGTGCTCTTCAGCGATGCCGGAAATGTCTGGAAAAAAAGGCAAGAGCTCGCCCTCGACGATCTACGGGCTTCCTATGGCGCCGGCATACGGCTCAATACACCCGTCGGGCCCTTTCGGCTCGACTACGGCCAGAAGATCAACCGGCAGCCGGGCGAGAGTCCTGGAGCGCTGCACTTCAGATTGGGGCACGCCTTTTAGATACCAAAGGCTGATATGCTTTTCTTCGCCATATGATATACTCTAAGCATGAAGACTCGTGGCTGCCGGAGCGTTCCGACGGCAGGTGAAGACGAGCCGCTCACTGTTGTGGGGAGTGCGAGGGGAAAGTACACCAGTTACCTGCGAAGAGCCGTTCGTGGCTTTTTTATAGATGCAGTAGAAAACCGCAGTAACCGTAAGGGGTTCTTTCCTTATCCGCCTCCCCATGCTTCCGTCTTTCTGAAACAGTGAGCAGCGATTCATCTCTCTTTGCTGCAGGCAGGAGAACCACTCAGTTGTACTAGGAGGTGTTGCGACATGAAAGCACTGATCATCAGCGCTGACCAGTTCGAAGACACTGAACTGCTCGTACCGTTTTACCGGTTTCAGGAGGAAGGAATTGCCGTTGATGTTGCGTCCCTCAACAAGGGAACGATCACCGGCAAGCGTGGGTACACGGTGAACGTGACCACAACACTGGATGAAATCACTGCGGATGAATATGATATTCTCATCCTGCCGGGAGGCAAGGCGCCAGAAACGGTGAGAAAGCAGAAAAAAGCCGTCGAGATCGCACGGCACTTCTTCAGGGAGAACAAACCCGTTTCCGCCATCTGCCACGGTCCGCAGACGCTGATTACCGCGGGGCTGCTGAAGGGCAGGCGCGCGACGAGTTACCGGTCTGTAGCGCCGGAGATGAAAGAAGCAGGCGCGCTCTATGAGGACAGCGAGGTCGTGGTGGACGGAAACCTGGTGACATCGAGGCAGCCGTCGGACATTCCCGCCTTTGTCCGTGAGACCCTGAAGTTGATCAGAAAAGAGGCGCAAAAGCGAACAGTTGCTTGACTGCCAGGCGAGGAGCATACAGAGATAATGGGCGAGGCAGGAGAGACAGGACATGGCGAACGGGATGGTGAGACAGCATTACGAATACCCTGACATCCCGGCGCAGCAGCCTGTCCGGCGGGGGTGATCACAAGGTAGGGATGTAAACGCAGACAGGGGAGAGCAGATGCCGCATTTCGGTTTAATGGATCCGAAGAAACTCGGGCCAGAAGATGGCCCGCTCCAGCGTGCCCGGCTTCATATCCGGGGCGGGAAGAGGCGCTTGCAACAGGGAAAGGTGACTGCCGGTATTGTTACCCTGTACGATGCACTGGAATCGGCCATGGACTGGTACATGGCGGCGCCGGAACGGGGGGCACGGGCCCGGCTTGACGAGGGAGAGGATGTGAATGACAGCGCCACGTTGTTTGCCGCTCTGAGCCGTTCCGGCGTGGTCAACGGGTCCTTTGATTTTGCTTCCTTTAAAGCGCTGATGGAGCGGTCACTGAATGAAGAAGCAGGGATGAACACCTATGACTGGGAAGAACTCGTGAAGGGCGTCGAGCGGGTGATGACGGAACTGGGCGTTATGCCCTTTGATGAAACAGCACTTCCACCCGAGGACCCTTCAACCTATTAGATTCCCCCGCAGGGGGAGAAGGAGGGTGCCATGAAAAGCAGAGGAAAAAAAACAATCGGAGAACGGAGAGAGGAACTTGCCCACACGGCGAAAGACCTCTATAGCACCGGCAGGGAAACGTACGCCAGGATTAAATCGAAACCGGTATGGCACAGACTGAGAATGGGCCTGGAGCGCGCAGCAGGCATAGTCGGACGAGGAACGAAAAAAGCGGCAAAAAAGACAGGGACCCTGGCGAAGCAGGCCGGCGTAACGTATGAAAAGTACGAGCATGAGCACAAGCTGCAGAAACTGCTGGCGGAATTCGGCGGACGGATCTATGATCGTGTATGGGACAATCCCCAGGCTATTTCTTCTGTTGATCCTGATGCAGCCGATATGGTAGAACGGATCACGGCAATGAAAGAAAAGACCGCGGAGCTTCTGCACAAAGAAGAAGACATCAAAAGTGCCGCATAGCTGATCATCGGCAGTCGTTCCCGGGTGACATCTCGTGGGTGCTGGTTTCCGCAAGAACGGGGGATGCCATGAATCATCGGGCACGAAGAGGGCACAGGTGTCCTCTTCGTGCCTGCCTCAGCGCATTGGAGCCGGCATGGTGTGACGGACGGCGATGTTGTGTTGATCCCTGAGCAGGCCCGGCAGAGGAGTGCCGCTTGAACCTGTGGGCAGAGGCCGTACAGTATGAGCAGACTGATGAAAGAAAACTCACCCTATCTCAGGCACGCGGCGGACCAGAAGATCGACTGGTATCCGTGGTCTGACGAGGCCTTCGAACGGGCGCGGCGCGAGGAGAAACCCCTGTTCCTGAGTTCCGGGGCGGTGTGGTGCCACTGGTGCCACGTGATGGCCGGTGAGAGTTTTGCCGACGAAGAGATCGCGGCGTTGCTGAACGAACGCTTCATTGCGATAAAGCTCGACCGGGACGAACGGCCGGACATCGACCGGCGATACCAGCAGGCGGTCTCGGCCATGGGGGCCGGCGGCGGCTGGCCGCTCAGCGTTTTTCTGACGCCCGACCGGAAAGCGTTCTTCGGCGGGACCTACTTCCCACCGGAAGACCGGCAGGGACGGCCGGGATTCAAGAACGTGCTGAGAGCGGTAAGTGATTTCTATCGGCTGAAACAGGACGATGCGGACGAGTATGCCCGGAAGGTCATGGATACGCTGAGGCCGGAGAAACAAGAGCCGGGCACAATCACCGTAGCGTCATTGAACGAGGCGGTCCAGGACATTCTCTCCCTTGCTGATACGCGGAACGGCGGGTTCGGGACGCAGCCGAAGTTTCCCATGCCCGGCGCGATGGAGTTCCTTATCAGGCGCCATGATTCGAGCAATGGCGCTTCTCCTGCCTCCGCGGTGCGAAGTACCCTGTATGCCATGGCGCGGGGCGGGTTCCACGACCAGCTCGCCGGCGGGTTTCACCGTTACTCCGTGGACGAGGCGTGGCTCGTTCCGCACTTTGAGAAGATGGCCGACGACAACGCGTGGCTGCTGCGGAACTATGTGGACGCCTACGGCGTCTTCGGAGACGAGCGCTTCCGTGAGGTGGCCCGGGGCATCATAACATTTATGCGGGAGGTGCTTTCCGACCCTGACGGCGGTTTTTACGCAAGCCAGGATGCGGACGTTACGCCTGATGATGAGGGCGGCTACTTCACGTGGACGGAGGAAGACTTCAGGCGGGTCCTCGACAAGCAAGAGTATGAGGTTTTGTCCCTCCATTTTTTCCACGAGCGTGGCGCCATGCACCACGATCCATCAAAAAAAGTCCTTGCGGTCTTTCTCGGCCCCGAAGATATAGCGGAAAAACTCGGAAAAAAGGCGGCGGAGATCGCCGGGATCATCGCGCGGGGAAAAGAGAAGCTGCTGAAGGAACGGATGACGAGAAACGAGCCGTTTATCGACAAGACGCTCTACACGTCCCTGAACGGCATGGTTATCTCATCCTTTCTCCGGGCCTTCAGGATACTCGGGGATCCAGGGATCAAAAAATTCGCTTTCCAGAGCCTGGATCGGATCCTGGGCGCGCGGTGGGTCGAGGGCGTTCTTGCCCATTCCGACGGGATTGCCGCCGTCCTCGATGATTATATCCATATTATCGATGCTCTCGTTGCCGCCTATGAGGTCACGGGAGAACAGCGCTATCGTTCGCAGGCGGCGGAACTCATGGATGCATGCATGGAGCAATTCTGGGACCGGGACGAGGGAGGATTCTTCGATACCGCAGGCGAGGTCCTCGGGACGCGGCTCAAGAGGATCGAAGACATCCCCCATCCTTCGGCAAACGCCACCGCCATCACGGTGCTGCTCAGGCTTTCTCACGCGACGGGACGAGGGGAGTATGCTCGCGCGGCGGAGCAAGCACTCAGCGTCTTCACCGGGGCCGCCCGCGATATGGGCGTGCATGCCGGGTCTTTTTTCAGCTCGCTCGATGCTTATTTTCACCTGCTCAAGCTCACGGTCGAGGCCTCGCCGGACAGCGAGCTTGCGAAGGCCGCCCGCTCTCTTCCCGGTCCGTGCACGGCCATCGTCTACGGAGAGGACAAAGGGCGCGTCATCCCGTGCATCAGGGACCGGTGCTACGAACCCGTAACGGAACCGAAATCGCTGATCGATTTCGCCGCCGGCGTAGCGAGCGGCGTCGTCTCCCCGTAATCAGCGGGGAATGTCCTCCAAAAAACGTCGTCAGACAGGACAGGCAGTGATGCTTTTTGGGGAGCAGCAGCGTTATTGCGAGGCACGGCACAACAGAGGGTGCCGGCAGAGCGGCTCCGGGTGAACAGTGCCCGGCAACGAACGGGACGAAAACCGATTTTAATTGACAACTTTTTGGTTGTATGCTATCCTTAATCCCGAATAACAAAGAGGCAGTTATTCCCCATCCATATCCCGTACTGACGGTCTCAGGGATACGATTTCAACGAATTTCATGAAGGAGGCTGGTATGAAGATCAGAAGCGTATTGTATCTTATGGCTATTGTGCTGGTGAGTTTGTTCGCGTTCTGGGGTTGTGCAGGAACTGCAGATATGAGCGCCGTACCGGAGGAAACAGCGCCCCAGGAAGTAGCCGCACCGGCGGAGGAGGAAACTCCTCAAGAGCGTTCCATGTCGGCAGCAGAAGCATTGCAGCCCGTATATTATGACTTCGACCGGTCCTCCATTCGTTCCGACGCCAGGTCAGCGCTGCGGAAGAATGCAGAGTGGCTCAAGGCGAACCCCGATGAGAAGATCAAGATCGAAGGGAACTGTGACGAACGGGGCAGCAATGAATACAACCTGGCGCTCGGCCAGCGGCGTGCGGCAAGCGCCAAGAAATACCTCGTCGATTCGGGCATTTCCTCGAGGCGGATCTCTCTCATCAGCTATGGCGAGGAAAAACCCGCCTGCCGGGAAAGCAATGAAGACTGCTGGCAGGAGAACAGACGGTCCGATTTCGTAGGGCAGTAAGCGTAGTCACGAACAAAGGCAATGATGCGGGGCATGGGCCTCACGGAGGAAAATCCGTAGTCCCGTGCCCCGTTATCGGTGGACGGAGTTGCCGTTCACCCCATTACACCATTTTTGAAACCGAACACGGGTCAACACCCCTATGACGGTGAGATATCTTTTCATAGTTCCGTTCCTTTCTTTTCTTTTTCTTTTTACGGCCTGCGCACCGCAGGCTGCTCTCGTGAAGACCAACACCGAAATTTCCGGGTTGCGCTCCGCTGCCAAGGATGCGAAGAAAAACATCAAAGATATCCAGAAGCGGCTCAAGGCGTTCGAAGCGGACGTGAAAGGTACCGTTAATCTCCAGCAGACCATGGCGGACTACAATGCCCAGTTCGACCAGTTTGCCACGGATATCAAGCTTCTCCAGGGGAAACTTGAGGAGAACAGCTTCCGTCTCTCCGGGATATCCCAAAAAATCGACGACCAGGGTTTTAAAATTGCCGAATTGGCGGCGCGGATAGAAAAACTCGAGACCGCCTCGGGGGAGCAAGACAGAAAACAGTCTTCAGCCAAGGCCCCGGAGCCTTCCGCAGTCTATAGCCAGGCAAAGAATGACTATGACGCCGGGAATTATAACCTGGCTATCGCGGGATTCAAGAATTACATCAAACAGTTTCCCGGGGCGAGCAAGATCGATAATGCTCAGTACTGGATCGGTGAATGTTACTACAGCAAGAAATCCTACAGCAAGGCACGAGAGGCCTTTTTCGTCGTGCTCAAGAAGCACGCCAAAAGTGACAAGGCGCCGGGAGCCAGGCTCAAGATTGGTTATTCCTACTTGAACGAGAAAAACTACACACGGGCAAGGAACCACCTCAACGCCGTGATCCGGGACTTCCCCGATTCCAAGGAGGCGCGGATCGCCGGGGAAAAACTGAAAAAAATCGGCAAGAAGACAACAAAGAAGTCAGGCAAGAAAAAGAAATAAAGACCCTGCCGCCACCGTTTTGTTCTGATTTTTCATGGCGAACTCCCTGTTTCGTTCCGTCCCCCTGCTCATTATCCTTCACCGGCTGAATCGCCCTGTTTTTCTGTAGCAAATACTACACCTCCTACAGCATGCGCTCCATCAGAATCAGATTTGAGAGCAGCCTTTTTGTAACCACCTAATTTATCAAAACAAATTAAACAGCTCTTCTGGCCCGCTCATTGCACTATTGTCTCTGAGAGAACGGAACAGTCGTGAAGGCTGCCGTCGAATAAGAACAAAAACGAGAGGAGGTACAGTATGAAAAAAGCAATTGGATTTGCAGCGGTACTGTTGTTCATGGCAGGTGTTGCCTATGCGAAGGCTTATGAGACGAGCGTAACAGCGGGAGGGTATGACGTTGCCGTGAGCATCGACCATAATCCCCCGGTAATCGGCGACAATACGGTGACCATCGAGATCAGGAATGCATCGGGAAAACCGGTTCGTAATGCCAAGGTGGAGCTGTATACCGTTATGCCTTCGATGCCGGCAATGAACACCACGACGGTTGCCGCGCCGCAGGGGAATAAATACACTGCCGTCATTAAGCCGTCGATGGGGGGAGAATGGGCGGTTACCGTGTCCTTCACCGGACCTGATGGAAAGGTTCGTAAAGGGACATTCACCTTTGTTATATGATAGGCGCTTGCCCCGTGGTCCCGCTTTCTTACCGCTATAGATAAGCGGGACGAGACGGGGGGCGCCACCGTCATTGCAGCGAGACAGGTTTGCCGGCGGGGTCGCAACACGCTTTTGCGAATCGCTGAAAAAGTCGACGGAGGAAGGGGGATTCGGGGAGAACGAGGCACAAGGGCATTTGGTTCACTCCCTCCCCCTGTTCCCGATTTCTCACGGTCTTGATTGAAGCAGCGCTCCTCAGGGCTGAAGGGCGCGCATTCTGCGCCTCTGAGTTGTTACCCGGTGGTAAAAAAAGATTCGACAAGTAAGGAAGGGAACCAGGCATGAAGCGGACTTTTACTCTATTAGTTGTCGTCTTAATTCTCTGCACGCCGTTACCATCGGCTGCCGCAGAAGAGCAGCGTGCAGCCGCCGGACTGGAAGGGCTGATAGTGGAGGCAATCCGCAGTAATCCGGGACTGAAGGCATCAGAAGAGCAGATAGCGGCCTTTGAGGAAAAGCCGTCTCAGGCTGAATCGCTCGATAATCCCCGGCTGGGGCTGGCACTCCTGAATCTTCCTACGGACACCTACCGGTTTGACCAGGAGCCGATGACGCAGAAACAAATCTCACTAAAGCAAAAATTTCCCTTCCCGGGCAAATTGTCGTTACGGGGAGACATTGCCAGAAAAGACCTCGCTATTGTTAAAGAGAGAAATGAGGAAACGAAAAACAGCCTTATTATGCAGGTGAAGGTCGCTTACTGGAACCTGCTTTTTCTGGACAAGGCGATAGAAGTAACGGAGCAAAACAGGGACCTCTTGAGAGAGTTTATCAGGATAGCCGAGACGAGGTATGCCGTCGGTAT
>CAJHXR010000164.1_pt1 | contig 11932 bp, 15 predicted proteins | sample 9198421 | NCBI WGS metagenome assembly CAJHXR01 (sample SAMEA7708331, study PRJEB35096) | sediment metagenome | biome: marine neritic benthic zone biome [ENVO:01000025]; feature: sediment [ENVO:00002007]; material: shallow marine sediment [ENVO:03000034] sea grass bed [ENVO_01000059] ... | reverse complement strand
CGCTGGGCATACCGCTCCCCGCGCTGGAACGACCTCGATCCGGCACAGCCCACGAGCGACAACGCAAGGAACGCCGTCATGAGCAGGAATGCAATCCTCTTCATTTGATTCCTCCTTACCTCTGCCTCTGCTGGTACGGGGGGGGCATACCCTGGTACGGTACCGGGGGCGGCCGGTATGACGGAGGCCGCCGTTGGGGCTGCTGCGTTCGCTGTGGCTGCGATTCCCCGCCGCTCAGTTCTATCCGGACCTCTACCTTCGTAACCGTATCAAGAAGAATAACATAATTTTTTCCCGCCTCTTTTACCGAGTAGTTCTTGAGTATCCGGTCCCCGCTCTTCACCGTATACAATTCACCGTCCTTGGACAGAAAGAGGGTACTGTCTTCTTCCGTTAAAAAACCGAGAAAGCGAAATTTCGAAAGGTCTGCCCGGGCGAAATCCGCGGCGATCTCTTCCGCCGTCTTGACGGGCACCGGCGGCGGTGGCGGCGTCTTTGGTATCGCAGGCCTCTTCTTCGGCCGGGGCTTCGGATCGGCCATGAGGAAGATGTTGCGCTTCACGCCGGGAAACTTTTCCTCTTTCTTTTTGAGAAAAACGTGGAGCGGATCGATATCGCCGCCAGGAGATGCATGCCCTGTCCTGACCGCCGACGTGGCTACCGCACCGCGCTTGTGCGTGAGGGGAACCCGCTTCTGCTCTTCCGCGGTCAGGACACGGTATACGATAACAATCGCAAGAACCGCCAGAAGGACAGCGAGCAGTTTCTTTTCCTGTATTTCCGTCAGAACCATAGCGAATTCCGTCTGTTACTTCCCTTTTATATAGGTCACGAGTTTCATCTGAAGTTTCACCCTGCCACGCTCTGACGCCATGCTCAGTTCCTGGATGCCGACGACCCGGTCGGCTGTTTCAACCTTGTGTATGAAGCGCTTGATATTCGGATACCTGCCCTCTACGGGGAGTGAAAAAGAGAGCATGGTGAGTCGTTCCGCACTGTGCTTTGGAATATCGAATTTGACTGAACCGACACTAAGCTTCTGCCTCCTCGCAGCCCGCAACAGATCCTTGACGAGGAGCGGCATGTCCGTCTGCGTGGGTATGCCGGCCCTGATGCCGGCGAATGCCTTCTTCTGTTTCTGAAACAGAACGGCATCGGCATGGTTTTTCCTAAGGCCGGCATACTGATCTTCCCGTTCAGTCAACTGAGCCGCAGCAGGGGCGAGAACAGTTATAAAGAACATCAGGCTGATACAGAACAGAGCGGCAGAGGCAATGAGCGCCGCCCGGAATTTCTTATTTTTTTCACTGAACCATGCCGGCACCGCGATCTTCATAGTGCGCCACCACCTCAAACGAGATATGCCCCTTGTCCACGGACTGGTGTTTCAGGAGCGGTGCTGTAAACGATGTGGACTGTTCCATTCCCACGATCAGGTTCCGGAGCGCCTCCGGGGTGCGCGCCCTGCCTTTGAGATTCAGGCTGCGGCTTTTGGTCTTGTATCCGATGTGTTCAAGGGCTACCCCGCTCGGGAAAACCGCCTCGATGGCCGTGAGCAGTTGGGTCCACGAAAAGCGCTTGGATTCCATGAGTCCCGACATATCGGAAAGGTCGCTCACCAGTTGTGCGCGTTCACGCATGACCGGCTTGAACTTCTCCACCGATGCTTCAAGTTGCACCAGTTTCCCGTCCATGGCAGCAACGTCATGACGATAGATAAAAACCATCACGACCATGACGACCATCAAGGCGACGAACAGGGCACTCGCCGCGAGAAGGCCGGTGTAGACAGCGGCGGTGAGCCGGTAATTCCTGCTGGCGAAATTAATATTGATGATCCGAGGAATACCGGTCACAGCGTACCTCCCGCACCGAGAGCCGCCGCCAATTCCGGCGCGGTATCAGAAAAACCAGACCGGACAACAGCTGGGTATAATACCTGAACGTCGAGCGATGTCGCGGACGTGAGCCCCCCGACCAGGGCATCGAGATCCACCGAGTCTCCCGAGAGGTAGAGGTTCCCCACTTCGGCTATCTGCGAACGATCCATGTGCGTATAAAAATGAAGCGAATCATCGATCTCCCGCACGAGTCGGCTGCGAATCACCTCCGGAGTCCCCCGCTTCATTTCCTTGAACCGGTAAAATCTCAAGCCTCCCCCTTCCAGAATGAAGGTACTGAAGGCGTCACTGGTTATATACGCGATAGCGGATACCGGTGCTTCGTGCAAAATAAATCCTGAGTAGAAATCAACAATATGAAAGGAAGACAACCCGACGGACCAGGGCTCGAATCCCAGGCCGAGGAGCAATGATTCATATTGCGCAATGACGTCGCGCTTCGCAGAACAGGCTAGCAGGGTAAAGCCCTTGTCCTGGCGACGAAGAATCTGATAACGAAGCATTGTGTTAGACGTATCAAAGGCCGCGGCCTTTTCGAGGCGCCAGCGGATAAGACGCTCCCGGTCTTTGGATTTGGGCGGCAACTGGTCAAACTCAAGGGTCTGTACGCGAAATACTGTGTCAGGAAGGCTCAGGGAAACACGATTCGTCTTGATTGGACCGAGTCTGCCCAGGCAGTCCCGAAGGATCTCCACCAGCCCGGCTGGATCGTCTATGTTCGGCGTGGCATAGCTCTCACTCACCATGCCGGGCGGAAGATCAGCCATCTCAGAACCGAGAACAGACAGGGATCCGCCGTTTTTCCGCACAGCCGCAAGCCTGACGGAACCGGCCTGTATCTCGAGTCCCAGGCCTGCTTTTTGGGGCATGAATTGTAACATCTCGGTATATTATCAGGGTATTAGGGGGAAGTCAATCTTTAGTTATAATCAAAGGATAGAGATGGGGTGTACAGACAAAAAAGACTGCCTGCGGCCCATTCACAGCGGGACACTGATAATCCGCAAGGAGGAAAACAGCGGCCTCAGGCATCTTATTTAGCCGCGAATTTTCGCTAATGTTCGCTAATAAAAAACTCCAGCATTTTCTTTTATTCGTGTCTAAAACTGTTTTTGTCTTTTGCCGCAGATTTTCGCAGATCTACGCAGATATAACATGCACTCTTAACTCAGACTTTCTTCTTGATCCGCCTTTTCCGCCCTTACGAGTGGCCGCCTCTTCCCCTAGGCCATCTGCGGCCCATTAAGTCTTTTTATCTTTTGCCACTTTCATTCGTGTGCATCAGTGTCCATCCGTGGCTAAAACATTTCCTGTTTTCTGCCGCAGATTTTAAAAACGCTAACTCTGGCTTTCCTTGATCCGCCTTTTCAGCGGTCATCTGCGGCCAAAATATCATGTAGCTCTTGGACGGTTTCCCTCCCGGGCTACCTTTCTCCACAGTTGATCAGTGCTGAACCGCCTCTCACTCAACCACTTCGAGAACGCCCTTCATGCCCCGGTCCTTATGACTCTTGAAGAAGAGGAGCCGTTTTTCGCAGGTAAAGGAATACGTCCCGATTTTTGTCGGAGTGAACTTGATGATCTTCGGATCCGTGCCCATTGATTCCTCAAACTCCATCCCGGCATCAGGTTCCTCCATCACGATATTGTGCGGTGCCATTCCCCCTTCTTTTTTTACGGACAGCTCGACCGGAACATTCACTTTCACCACGATAGTGTTCGGATCGAAAAAATAACTGCCGCCGAGAACCTCCACTCGCTGTACCCCATCGGCATCCACGGTGGCGACTACGCGCTTTTCTTCGCCTTCTTCGGCAGAGGCAAGGCCGAAAGACAGAAGGGCGACAAATACGACTAAATACTTAGAGTACTTCATATCTCTCCCTCCTTTAATTGAAGAGTCGTTATATCCTATTTATGTCTTAATATCATCACACTTTCCGGGTTTTGTCAAGATGTTCCTTACTCATAGTGCTCTCATGTCAAAAGGCTGTCGTCTTACCAGCGGTAAGCGGGTTGTGGTTGATAAACTGCTTGGCGGAACATCCCGTGACAATGAGCGTACAAAGGATAATAAATGCTTTTTTCATGGCGACCCTCCCCAATTTTGAATCAAAGTAAAGTATAGTAATTTCATGATGCGCTGTCAATGAAAATACGATAGTGCTTGCCGGACTCATCCGTTGCCAGGAAGAGGCCCGCAGGGAGAGGGCGGGGGGAACAAAAAGCTGTTATCAACGAATAATCTATTTTCGGTTCTGGCCTGTTCGGGCCTTCAAAAAGTGAAATGGGGAACATTGCGGCAAAGGAGGCCCCTTTACCATGTTCCCCATTTCACTTTGAATGATTTTAATGCATTTGCCCGATCCTGCACTCTCCCGACAGCTCAGGATTGCACGATCTTGTTGTATATCCATCCGATAAGGACCCCGCCGATGAAGAGGTCGATAAACCCATACAGGAGCCCGACAAAACTGCCGAGCAGTGAGATGCTGTACCCCGGGTAGATGGATACCGCCATCACATCGAGAAAAGCGTCCCCGTACCCGGTAAAATGCGAAAGCAGCGTTACGATAAACAGCGCACCACCCCATACAGCCCCAAAACTCACGCCCAGCGCAATCGGATTCAGTTTCATAGCCACCTCCTGTAAGGAATAATCACATTGTCACACGTTTTGCCACAGAGCACACAGAGAGCACAGAGAACTTCTTGAAAAATAATACCTTACGGACTTCCCTCTGCTTTGCTCGGTGACCTCTGTGGTTAAATATCTTCTTTCAAGGAGCTTTTGACACTACCGGAATAATCGCATTGTCAAAGCTTAACCACAGAGGACTCAATAGTTGCTTAATTCTCAGCATATCGGATATCTGCCCCTGCCCAGATCCATGCAGAACCGGTGTATCCGCGAAAAGGCTTTCTCGAATATCGCCTCTGCCGCTCCTGCAATCTCCCTCGTCTTTCTTCCCCGTTCAAGCAAGAGCTGCGCCGTGGCGACCTGCGGCCGGTCGATCGGTGTGCCGATCCTGCTCAACAGCAGCACCGTGACTTCCCGGATTCCCTCGATCTGTTCATACAGGTCCTTCGCGATCCTATGGGCAAGGACATTGTATATTTTACCGACATGGCTCACCGGGTTCTTGCCTGCTGCCGCCTCGGTGCCCAGGGGCCTGTTCAGGGAGATGAGGCCGTTCACCCGGTTGCCCCGGCCGACCTGGCCTGAGTCCGCGTCTTCGGCCGACGTGCCCAGGAGGCTCAGGTACACCCCGCGGAGCCCCTTGCCTGCCTCGTCAAGAGCGTTATAATGAACCTGGACATCGGTAAAGCCTTCATACTTCCCGATGAATCGCTCCATGTCCCTGAGGAGGACTTTCTTGATTGCAAAATACTCGTTTTCAGAATGAACGTGATCACACAGCAGCGGCATGGCAACAGTGACATCAAGGTTCTTTCCCGTCCTCAGGCCCATTACTTTTATGTCTTCACCGGTTTCGGGATGTCGTTGCTTGAAGCGTTTCGAGTTGAGGTGGTGTTCCAGCTCAAGGACAACCGTTTCCGTAAGGCTTAAGGGATAGTATCCAACAGCGGCCGATGTATCATTCGCTTCTCTCACCCGACCGGGCCGGGAAAAGATGTCGGCAAGCTCTTCCGACCCCGGCGCGAGGGCTACGCGGTACTTCACGTGTCTGTCGGGATCCACGAACCGCATGTTTTGCTTCATCCACGTCCGGGCCGCATCGACGGCAATGTCCGCAACCGGGATTTCCCTGCCTGCGACGCTGAAGGTGGCCCGGTCTCCGATCGTGAGCTCCATGGGCTCCAGGACCGTGCCGCCGCCGAAGCGCTTTTGCACCCTGCCGGCGGCAAGCAGGCCCTTGTCGATGTTGTGATGGAGAACGGCGCCGCAGGTTTCCAGGTATTGTTGTGAGAGCGCGACGGATACCGCCTCCATCATGGCATCGCACAGGTAGTCGGGATGGCCCTTCCCCTTGCGCTCCACGATCTCCACGCGGTGCTCCGAGACCGGCTTCCCGCCGTAGGGTTCGATCACGATCATGATTTAAGTGTAACACATTTTTTATGAATTGATGACCGGCACGGCCTGCGGCGAAAATACGTGCAGCTATTGCCATCGTCTTAAAAAAGAAAGATGCTCCCCGGGATAAATTCGTGGTATAATCACGCATTGCGGTGGCAGTACCAAAATAAATAACCGCAATCATGCAAGGTTTTCCATGCGTTCACAAAAAATTCTCATCGTCGACGACGAGCCCGACATCATCGAACTCGTTTCCTATAACCTCGAGAAGGAGGGCTTTCGTGTCTCCGCAGCATTAGACGGCGAGGAGGCCCTCGATACGATCCGAGCGGGTAGCGTCGACCTTGTCATCCTTGACCGCATGCTTCCGGGATTGCAGGGAACGGAGCTTTGCCGCATCCTCAGAAACGACCAGAAAACCAGGGACATCCCCATCCTCATGCTCACGGCGAAAGTCGAAGAGGCCGACAAGGTTCATGGCCTCGAAATCGGCGCCGACGACTATGTGACAAAGCCCTTCAGCCCTCGGGAACTCGTTGCCCGCGTAAAGGCACTCTTGAGAAGGACCGGAGGCATGCCCGGCGAGCAGAAGACCCTCACTATCGGGAATATCACGATCTCCCGTGAAACCTATACCGTTACGAAGGGCACCGCACCACTGAATCTCAGTGCAACGGAATTCAATCTTCTCGCATTTCTCGTAGAACGAAAGGGGCGCGTTTTCAGCCGTGATCAGCTCCTGGATGCCGTATGGAACAACGAAGCCTTTGTTGAACCCCGGACCGTCGATGTGCATATCCGGAGGCTCCGAGCCCGGATTGAGGATGACCCGTCCCATCCGCAGTACCTCATGACGAGGCGAGGCGTTGGCTACTACGTGAATGGGGATCTATGAAGACAGGTATATTCAGGCGTTTTTTCCTCATGTACGGCTTCATCCTGGTGCTCGCCGTGCTGTGCGCAGAAATCTTCATCACTGCTGCGGTGCGGCAGAATTATGTCACAGACCTCAAAGGAAACCTTCATGCGCAGATCAGACTGATTGCGGACACCGTACCCTTCGATCAATCCAATATCGATGCCCTATCTGCCAGCATAAGGAGCAAGTCGGGCGCGCGGGTCACGATTATTACGAAGAATGGGAGGGTCATCGGAGATTCAGATAAAGATTCGGCGTCCATGGACAACCATGCTGACCGGCCCGAGATACTTCAGTCGACAACGGCTGTTTTCGGAGCCTCTATACGGCACAGCGCAACCCTGAATCAGGACTTCCTCTACGTCGCAAAGCTGGTGACGCGCGGCACCACTCCTGCCGGCTATATCCGTCTCAGTGTGCCGCTCAAAGATGTGCACGCTGCAGTCAATCTGCTCCGGATGCGGATCATCGTCATCGCTGGTTTGCTCGTACTGGTACTCGGGCTGATTTCTGTTTCACAAACGGAATACGTGCGACGGCTCATCAATAAAATCAGGGATTATTCCAAGTCCCTGGCCCGGGGAGAAATTGACAGGAGACTGGTACTGGACGGAACAGGAGAATTTGACGAGATAGCCTGGAACTTGCGCGTCATGTCCGAGAACCTGAAGGCGCGCTTTGCAGAGAGTGAAGAGGAACGGAAGCGTCTGAACGTCATCCTGCGAAGCATTCCCGATGCACTCCTGATAATCGATACGACCGGCATTATTCTGGACTCGAGCGCTGCTTCCCGAAAAGTATTCGGAGACAGCCCCCTTCGCGGAAAGCCGTATATTGAAGCGGTGCGACACCATGATTTTATTTCGCTCATGGAAAAGGTCCGGAGAGAACTGACCCCGGGGCTTGCAGAGTTCAGGCTTGACCACCCTGACGAGAAGTATATGGTGGTGCGGGTATCTCCCCTCTTTTATAAGGAAGCCGAGCTCTCGGGATTTGTCGCCATTTTCCATGACATCACGCAGCTCAACAAACTCGAACAGGCACGCAAGGATTTCGTTGCCAATCTTTCCCATGAGATCAAGACGCCGATCACCGCCATTCAGGGATTCGCCGATACGCTCCTGGGAGGGGCGCTTCACGACGAGGAGCATGCGTCCCGGTTCCTCATGACCATCAAGTCGAACAGCGAGCGGATCAACGGTCTCGTCGATGATCTGATGACGATCTCGAAGCTCGAATTGGGAGTCACTCAGCTGGAAACAGCTCCCGTGAACCTCGAAGAAACAGCCGAACACGTCCTTGCCCTGCTCAGCGACAAGGCCGCCGCCAAAGGCCTCTCGCTCAAAGCGAACATTCATCCACCGGTCACGGAGATCACTGCCGACCGGGAAAAGCTCATCCAGATCCTGACGAACCTCGTAGATAATGCAATCAAGTTCACGCAAAAAGGAGATATTACCTTGGGCGCCGATGAAGAAGAGGGCAAGCCATATCTTTTCGTTGAAGATATGGGCATCGGCATCGAGAAAAAATACCTTCCCCGCCTCGGTGAGCGATTTTACCGCGTCGATCCCGCCAGGTCACGGAACATGGGCGGTACCGGCCTCGGTCTCGCTATCGTCAAACACCTCGTGAAGGCCCATGGGTGGGACCTGCAGATACGCAGCGTCTACGGCAAAGGAACGACGGTAAAAATTCTTACGGCATAGGGCCTGCCGGGGGGCTCATGTCCCACTGCATCTTCGGGCAAACACGTCCATAGTAAAATACCCTCCATACCGAGCATGCTGCAGAATAGAACCGCCACATCGTAACGAAAATGTAACCGCACTGTAACATACAGGTAACAATCTTCTCGTATCATCTACCCATCGATTAGCAGCCACCATCCGACAGAGACACATAGACCCATCCATGGTGGACAATGCACAGGGCAATGAAATATTTTAATAAATCAATCATTATTCTCGTACAGTTCATGATACCCCTCGTGATCATTGCCATCATGCTGGGCTTTGCTCGACTAATTATCGACCTCAGGATCGTTTTCAACAGTCCGACAGCAGAAAAAGGGCTTCGCTATTTTGGTTACCAGCCTTCTGTCGATGTTTATCGTCATTGAACTTTTGAAAAGCATTATCGAGTATTTCAGATTTCACCGGTTGAAGATCACGTTTATTGCCGACGCCGCCATCGTCTTTGTCCTGCGGGAGGCTATGATCGGACTCTATCAACACTCACTGGAGGCATTAGATATCATTGCCCTCGCCGTCTTACTCCTTATTACCGGTGGCGTAAGAACGCTGGCCATTCTGTTTTCCCCCGAAAAAACATGGAGGCGATCCAATGAATAGCGGGGCCATGATTGTTATCGAGAACATCGTTCTCATCACCATCTTCGCCATAGGCATGCTATACATGATTATGCACTGGCTATGACCTCGTGGCTTGTTCTGCACGGAGAAGGAGGTGCACATATGGAGTGATTTTTTCTCGAATTGTCACACAATTGTAACAATTGTATGGTATACACTACTATCCTTAAAGGAGAGAATGAAATGAAAACCATTGTAAAATCATTCTTTATTTCCATCGCGGTACTGTCCTTCGGTATCGCAGACGCTGCCGAAACGCTGAACGGCGCAGGGGCGTCGTTCCCCTATCCCGTGTACTCGGCCTGGGCATACTCGTACAACAAAGCAACGGGTATCCGGCTGAATTATCAGTCCATCGGCTCCGGCGGCGGTCAGCGCCAGATTTCATCGAGGACCGTGGATTTCGGCGCTTCCGACGCACCGCTCACCCCTAAAAAACTCGCCAAGCATACGCTGCTCCAGTTCCCGGCAGTCATCGGCGGAGTAACGCCCGTTGTGAACATCCCCGGGATACAGGCCGGACAGCTCAAGCTCGATTCAAAGACCTTCTGCAATATCTTCCTCGGGAAGATCACCTATTGGGACGACGTAACGGTCAAGAAGACAAACCCGTCACTCCGACTCCCTCACAAGAAAATCACCGTGGTGCACCGGTCCGACGGGTCGGGTACGACGGCGATCTTCACCCATTATCTGAGTGAAGTCTGCAACGACTGGAGGAACAAGGTCGGCGAGGGCAAGGCCGTCCAATGGCCGACGGGCATCGGCGGCAAAGGCAATGAAGGCGTGGCAAATTACGTGAAAAGAACAAAATATTCCATCGGGTACGTAGAATATGCCTATGCAAAACAGAGCAAGCTTGCCCATACCAAACTCAGGAACCGGTCCGGCTCCTTTGTCGAGCCGAATTTTGAGACCTTCTCGGATGCCGCCAAAACAGCGAACTTTAACCCAAAACGTCATTTCTATCTCTGGCTCACGAACGCGCCGGGAAAGAAATCATGGCCCATCGCCGGAGCAACGTTCATCCTTCTCGCGAAAGAAAAAAGGGTCGTCAACGGAAGAACGGTCCAGTTTTTCGACTGGGCCTTCAAAAACGGGGACAAGACAGCTCAGAGACTCGTTTATATTCCCCTGCCCGAGTCGCTGAAAAACAAGGTTCGGGCATACTGGAAATCACAGGGGATACGATAATAAACGATTGCGTGCCCTGCACCACTTGGGCGAAGTCTATCATCTGACACCATGGGCCGGCCCGCTTTCCTGGGGAGCCGGCCGACCTTATAACGGTATCGAAAGGGCTTGTGGGAATCACTCAGCGAAAAGACCCTGTTGATTTGTTCTTCTCCGCCATCACGGCTCTGGCAGCATGTTCGGTCATCGTCATCATACTCGGGATCGTCTTCATCCTGATCCGCGAATCCTCTCTCGCCATCGGCAAATTCGGTTTTTTTACCTTCTTAACGTCCACCGACTGGAACCCGGTCACGGAATCCTTCGGCGCGGCCACGGCTATCTTCGGGACGATTGTTACGACGGTGCTTGCCCTCATTATCGCCGTTCCGACTGCCGTCGGGATCGCCATTTTTGTCACGGAAGTGGCGCCGGATTTTCTGAAAGGCCCCATCGGCATTGCGATAGAGCTGCTGGCCGCCATCCCGAGCATTATCTACGGCATGTGGGGGCTTTTTACCCTCGCGCCCATCATGGCAAATTATATCGAACCGGCCCTCCAGAGCACCGTCGGCAGGCTTCCCCTGATCGGCATTCTTTTCGAAGGAACGCCCATGGGCATCGACCTCTTCACGGCGAGTGTCATCCTGAGCATCATGATCATCCCCTTCACAGCAAGCATTGCCCGTGATTCCTTCAACCTCACGCCTGCCGTGGTCAAAGAGTCGGCCTACGGGATCGGCGCGACCAAGTGGGAGGTTGTGAAAAATATCGTCCTGCCCTATTCCAAGGTCGGCGTTTTCGGCGGGGTGGTGCTCTCCCTCGGACGGGCGCTCGGCGAGACCATGGCCGTTGCCTTCGTGCTCGGAAACAGTCACAAGATCACAACGTCTCTTCTCGATGCCGCTGCGACAATCACCGTCACCCTCGCGAATGAATTCACCGAAGCCGACAGCGATATCTATCTCTCGTCGCTTTTCTATCTGGCCCTTGTTCTGTTCCTGATGAGTTTCATCGTCCTTGCCATTGCAAAATTTTTCCTTCTCCGGGCCGAAAAGAGGTACACGCGATGACGGTGGAACAGAGAAGGAAACTGGAGAACCTGACGGCCCTCGTTCTGAGCACCCTGGCCGCTGCCTTCGGCCTCTTCTGGCTGATCTTTATCCTCGGCGATGTCCTGGTCCACGGTATCGGCGCGCTCAACGCCGATCTGTTCCTGAGCGATCCTGCGCCGCCCGGCATCGAGGGAGGCGGCCTGCGAAACGCCTTCGTGGGACAGATCATGATCACCTTCTTCGCCACCCTCATCGGCGTGCCCATCGGCGTCCTCGGCGGGACCTTCCTGGCTGAATACGCGCGGGGAACGAGATTCGCGCGAATCATCAGCGTTCTTTCCGACATCATGGTGAGCGTCCCTTCGATCGTAATCGGAACGTTCATTTACGCCCTTCTGGTCAGGCCATTGGGGCATTTCAGCGGCTGGGCAGGGTCAGTAGCACTGGCCGTGATCATGATTCCTGTG
>CAJHXR010000063.1_pt1 | contig 11981 bp, 5 predicted proteins | sample 9198421 | NCBI WGS metagenome assembly CAJHXR01 (sample SAMEA7708331, study PRJEB35096) | sediment metagenome | biome: marine neritic benthic zone biome [ENVO:01000025]; feature: sediment [ENVO:00002007]; material: shallow marine sediment [ENVO:03000034] sea grass bed [ENVO_01000059] ... | reverse complement strand
TACCGGAGGGACCGTACCGTTGAACGGCACCTTCGACTGGACGCTCACGGTGGCCAATGATACGGCGACCGGGCAGGCGCTCTTCGCCGACGGACAGGTCCTCCTGACCGACGACCTGCCCACATCCGGCGCGACCTACGCCGCGGGCGCCGTCACCCAGGCAGGCGCGAGCGGCACGATCAATTGCGCCATCGCCACCGACACGCTGACCTGTACGGCAAGCGGGGCCGTGACGATCCCGCCCGGATTGCAGGGAACAATATCGGTCACCAACGGAAGTGCAACGGTGACCGGCGCGGGGACGGCATTCACGACCGAGGTGACGGCAGGGAGCATCATCGTGATCAGCGGCGTACCGTATTCGATTTTGTCGATCCAGAATGATACGGAAGTGACCGTATCGACGCCCTATGCAGGAGCCACGGCAGGCGGTCTGGTTGTTCCCGGGTCAATCAGCGTGCCCGTCACGGTAACGGCAACGGCTGTCGGTTCGCTCGTCAACCCGAAGAGCGGCGGTATCTGCAGGGTTGATCCCGGTACGGTGGTGCCCGAAATCAATGAAGGGAACAACGACTGCGCGGACACGGTGACCGTCGCCTTATTGCCCAGCCTGACTGTTGTGAAGTCCGTGCAGGCATTTTCAGACCCGATAAACGGAACGACAGGGCCGAAAAGCATTCCCGGTTCGGTGATGCAGTACACGATCAGCGTGACGAACAGCGGTGCCGGAACGGTTGACAGCGATACGACGGTAGTGACAGACGCCATCCCCGCCGATACCGTCTTGTGCGTAGCGAATGCCTGCAACAATCCAATCGTCGCCTTTACGTGCAGCGGAACTCCGGCCTGCGGATTGTCCCTTGACGTCGCGGCCGACGTGACGTACTCGAACCAGGCAGGCGGCGGCCCGCCGTACACCTACTCGCCGACGCCCGATGCCGACGGGTTCGACGCCGCTGTCACGGGTATGCGCATCAATCCCACGGGGGTATTCAGCGGCGAATCAGGCGGGAACAATGCGTCGTTCAGCCTGATGTTCAAGGCGAAGGTGAAGTAATGGGACTGCAGATGAGAGCACCGGGGGCCGGGGAGGATCAGAGAGAAGAGAGAGCCATGAATACAAGATTCCCGGCAATCATATGCTGTGAAGATCGATTAAAGGAGGAATGGGGACGATGAAGAAAACACTGATGACCGTCATGATCTTACTGCTGGTGCTTCCCTGCGCAGCCTGGGGACAGCAGAAGGGAGCGGTCGAGCTGACGTCGGTCGCGGAAGTGGAGATTCTGCAGAAGAGCAAAAAAGGCAAGAAGAAGGTGAAGCGCATTATGGCATCGCAGACCAACGTCGCGCCGGGGGACACGGTGATCTTTTCCGTGCGCTACGCCAATAGAGGCAAGAAGCCTGCCGCCGACGTGGTCATCAACAATCCCGTGCCGCGGCACATGGCCTACGTGAAAAAGAGCGCCAAGGGCGCAGGGGCAAGAATCGTTTTTTCCGTCGACGGCGGGAAGACATACGCCCCTGCCGGCAAATTAACGGTGAAGGGAGAAGATGGAAAAAAGCGGATTGCCATGGCTTCCGAGTATACGCACATCAGATGGACCCTGAAGAAGCCGATCGGCAAGGGCGGGAAGGGGAGCGTCTCCTTCCGGGCCAAGGTGAAATAACCGCAGCGTAAAGCATGCTGCATGAACAAAACAGATATCTTTTGACACGATTACGAAAATGAGAACTAAGGAGGACGAGATGAAAAGCATGAGAAGCAACATTATTTTGACAGCGCTGCTGATGGGGGTTGTGGCCGTCACGGTCCCGCAGGTGGCCGGGGCATCGACGCCGCCCTGTACGCAGATCAGCAACCAGGCGACCCTGAGCTACAGCGTGGGTGGCGTGGGGCAGACCGATATTACTTCGGCCCTGGGCGCGGGCAATCAGTTCTATGTGGGCGTCAAGGTCATTCTGACCGTCGCGAATACGGATGTGGGTAATGTGGCGGTCACCGCCGGAACAACCCCGACGGTCCTGACGTTCACGGTAACGAACGATGGAAACGCCGTGCACGACTATGGGCTTGCTGTTGAGGCAGCGGCGAACGGCGTTGCCAGTCCCCACGGAGGCGGCAATGACAGCTTCGACGGGACCACGGTAAACGTGTTTGTCGAAAGCGGGGCTACAGCGGGTTATCAGGTTTTGGAGGATACCGCCACGGCCATCGACGGCCTTGCCGCTGACGGAGGAGCAACAATCGCCTATATCGTCTATACGCCGAGCGATCTAGCCGAGGCCGACGGGTCCCTGGCCGTGTATTACCTTACGGCCACGACGCAGTGGGCCGATGGAAGCGCGATCGGAGCGCAGGGCTCGCAAACACCGACGTTGGCACAGGCTGGCGGGGTGTGCGACGGAGCAAAGACCGTGGATGTGGTCTTCGGCGACGGCGACGGCCCTTCAGCGGCGGACACATCGTCACGGGACGCAATTCACTCCGACGACAGCGCCTATATCGTTACGAGCGCCACGATCAGTGTAACAAAAAGTTATGCCGTCGTGAGCGATCCCATCAACACCTCTGCGCCCTATAGCGCGATCCCGGGCGCCGTCATCCGCTATTCAATCGCCATCGCGAATACGGGCGGCGCTTCAGCCGTGTTGAGCACCATTACCGACGCACTGAACGCAAACCTGCAGGTCGTATCAACTGCCGCGAACGCCACCTGGTCCGTCGCCGGCTCGACGCGGAGTACGACGAGCGGCACCTTGACGGCCGATACCAATAATGCCGACGGGCTTGCCCATAGTGCTCCCGGCAGTCCCGGCGGGACACTGACGGCGACGTTGACGACGATTCTCGCGGCTGATGCGGGCAATGGCTACGCCGTCGGGGAACTGAAGACAGGAGAAACCGTTACGCTGACCTTCGACGCTACGATCCAATAAGCAGATGGATCTCACGAAGAGAGCGTGAATCAGAAGCGAGAACAGTGATTATGATCAGAAGTTTCCGCACATATTGCAGCACACCGAAGCCGGCCGCCACCCGTCAGGGTGGTGGCGCGGCCGAGGTGCGCCGGTGTGCGGAACGGGCAGGTATCGTATTCGGCCTTACGGCATTATTCCTTTTATCCTTTATCACGCCTTTGACCACGGCATGGGCGGCCACGCCCCCGGGGACCGATATCGACAATACGGCGGTGGTGATATTCCAGGACTTTCCCGTTTCCCCGCCCCGGAGCACCGTCTCGAACACCGTGACGGTGACCACGGTGGCCTTGCGCACCACAGCGGTCATCGAGTTCCTCAAGTATGCACCGGCGTCGCCGACGAACGTGATCTCGCCGACGGACTACAGCACGACTGCCACGAGCGGCGGTCCCTTTGTCGCTCTGCCTGCGCCGGTCCTGTTTCCGAGCGGAACGCCCGTCAACCTGGGTGCGCCTGTCCCGCTGACAACGGGCAGCACGTACCACACCGGTGAGCCGCTCTTTATCCGTCTTACCGATCTCGACCAAAATCTTAATCCCACGGTCATCGAGACGGTCCTGGTGACGCTGGGTGTCAGCGCCACCGGCGATGGGGAGGTCGTCCGACTCAGCGAGACGGGACCGGACACCGGTATATTTAGCGGCCACATCCAGACCGGTCCGGGACCTGCCGCGAACGGGAACGGTGTCCTGAGTGTTGACGTCAGTTCACGGATCGACGGGACCTATGTCGATGTTGTCGACGGCACCGACACGGACACGACGGCAGCCCTCGTTGACCCCTTCGGGATTGTCTTCGACAGTTCCACCGGCCTGCCGGTGGACGGCGCGAGTGTGTCCCTCATCGATGCAGCGACGAGCAACCCTGCCACGGTGTACGGTGACGACGGCATCAGTATCTATCCTGCCACGATCACGTCGGGCGGCACGGCAACGGACAGCGGCGGCGCGGTGTACACGTTCCCGGCCGGAGGATACCGGTTCCCCTTCATCCAGCCGGGTACCTACCGTCTTGTGGTAACGCCGCCCTCGGGCTACAACGCGCCGTCGGCCGTTCCTACGGCCGTGCTCCAGGCCCTGCCCGGAGGCCCCTTTGCCATAGTTGCGCCTGGTTCGCGGGGCGAGGATTTCATCGTGAATCCCGGGCCGGCCCTTCAGATCGATATTCCCGTGGACGCCACGGGCACGGGACTCTGGCTCCAGAAGACGGCGGCGAAAGCAACTGCCGCTGTCGGCGATTTTCTTCCCTACACCCTTACCCTGGAGAATATCGATACGGTTGCGTCCGTAACGGGCGTAACCATCGATGACCGGCTGCCCCAGGGCTTCCGGTACCGGAACGGGTCGGCCCGGCTGGACAGCGCGGCACTTGCGGACCCCGTGATATCAGCGGACGGACAGGGCCTCACCTTTCCCCTAGGGACGATCGGGCCGGGCGTCAGCATGAAGATCACCTACGTCGCTGAAGTAGGCGCGGCAGCGCGGGCAGGCAAGGCGACCAATACCGCCGTTGCAGCGGGTCTGCCCGCTGCTCTCTCCAACACCGCCACAGCCACGGTGCAGGTGACGGAAGACCTTTTCAAGAGCACTGCCACCATCGTGGGCAGGGTGATCGTTGACGGTTGCGGCAAGGACAAAAAGAGCGGAGAGGACGGCCCTGCCGGCATCCGCATCTATCGCGAGGACGGAACATTCGCCGTGACGGACAAGAACGGCATGTATCACTTTGCCGCGGTGCAGCCGGGAACGCACGTGGTACAGCTCGACATGGCTACCATTCCGGAAATGTATGAGGTTGTGGCCTGCGAAGAGAACACCCGTTTCGCGGGGAAAGCCTCCTCACAGTTCGTGGACCTGCAAGGCGGCTCGTTGTGGAGGGCGGACTTCCATCTCAAGTCGAAGCCGAGAACAACGGGCGAGGCCGGTCTCGAGCTGAAGAGCACCCTGCTGAATGCCAGGTCCGGTAAGGCGAAGAAAAACGGGAAGGGTAAATACGACGTCGTTTATTCCGTGCCGATGTATGCCAGAAGCGTCCCAATCCGGAAGCTCCGTTTGATCATCATGCTTCCCACCGGCGTCACCTACCAGCGGGGAACCAGCAGGCTCGATTCCGCGACGGTCCATGATCCTGGGATTTTTGACAGCGTCCTTACGTACCCTCTCGGCGAGAAGCCGGCGGACTGGAAAGGGACCATGCAGTTCAGCGCATCAGTGCCCGCGGCCGGGTCCGCAGGTGACCTGGTGACGAGGGCATTTCTGATTTTCGACACGCCGGCGGCCAAAGGGGTCAAGACGCCTGTGGCGGACAACAGCCTTGACCGCTACAAGGGCAAGAAACAATGGGCTGTTCCCGACGTTGTGCTGAATCCCAAGTTTGCCACCCTGAAAGCGGACCTGACGCGGAGCGATATGCGGGCCGTGAAGAAGGCCGCCGAAGAACTGAAGAAGCGGAACGTAACGAGCATCACCGTCATCGGCCATACAGACTCCAACAGGATCCGGCCGGGCGCCAGCAAGGAATTCCCCGACAATTACGCCCTGTCCCGGGGCCGCGCGAAAACCGTTGCCAAGGTGATCGCTGCGCTTCTCGATCTCACGCCCGACCAGATTACGATCATCGGAAAGGGTCCTGACGAGCCTATGGCGTCGAACAGGACCGTGAAAGGACGGGCGCTGAACCGCCGTGTGGAGCTGATGGTCAACAGGCGCTACACATCGCAGTGGACCGCGGTGAAGAGTGATAAAGTATCGAGCGGCCTGAAGTCAGTGGCCACCAGCGGCCGGCGTCCCGGCGAGGAATGGCCCGTGGAGAAGCCTGCAAAAGACGGTGCTGACAACAGGACCATGCCAGTGTACGACGCGACATGGATCGAGCAGGCATTGCCGGGCACGGAGTGGCTCTGGCCTGCCGAGGGATACTATCCCCCGATCCCGAGCGTGGCGATCGCGATCAAGCACGATCCCCGCAGGATTGTCAAGCTCCTGCTGAACGGCCGGGAAGTGGAGGGGCTCTATCTCGACAGCACGGTCAAAAACCGGTCCGGGACCGTCGCCGTCAGTCGGTGGCGCGGTATTCACGTCCAGGAAGGGGAGAATACCTTCGAGGTCGTCGAGTACGATGAACAGAACGCGGAAAGGGCCTGGATCAAACGGGCGATTCATTATTCCACGCCGCCGGTAAAGGCCGTGCTGGCGCCGGAGCTGTCGAATCTCGTTGCCGACGGCCGGACGCCGCCGAAGCTGGCCATCCGGTTGACGGACAAGGACGGCCATCCTGCGCGGGAAGGCCTGATCGGCGAGTTCTCCGTGGATCCGCCCCACCTGCCCTTCAAGCGGGTGGAACGTTTGCAGCAGTCTCCGCTCATCGAGTCTGCGAGCGAGTTCCTGAAATACGAAGTGGGCGTGGACGGCGTTGCGCTCATCGAACTGCAGCCCACCATGCAGTCCGGCGAGGCTGTCGTGCGCTTCCCCTTTTCCGGCAATGAGCAGGAAGTGCGCGCCTGGCTCACGCCGGAGGTCCGCGACTGGATCCTCGTCGGCCTTGCCGAAGGCACGGTGGGCTACAACACGGTCAGGGGAAAGATGGAGAACTTTGGAGCCGGTGGCGGGGAGCGCCATCTCACCGAAGACGGGCGGATCGCCTTCTACGCAAAGGGCAGGATCAAGGGCGAATGGCTTCTCACGATCGCCTACGACAGCGCGCGGCGCCAGGGCCGTGACCCCCAGGGGCTGTACCAGACCATCGATCCCAACAAGTACTACCTCCTCTACGGAGACGGCACCGAGCAGCAGCATGGCGCCACAAGCGCGAAGAGCCTCTACGTGAAGCTTGAGCGCGGCCGGTTCTACGCCCTCTTCGGGGATTACCCGACGGGCCTCACGGTCACGGAACTTTCCCGGTACAACCGGAACCTTACGGGTTTCAAATCCGAGATGAAGGGCGAGCGGTTCGCGTACACGGCCTTTGCCGCCGATACGAACCAGGCCTTTGTCAAGGACGAGCTCCGCGGCGACGGCACGTCAGGCCTTTACCGCCTGTCCCGACAGGGCATCATGCTCAATTCGGAACGGGTGGTCATAGAGACCCGCGACCGGTTCAAGAGCGAGGTCATTCTTTCCTCGCAAGAGTTGAGCCGCCACCTGGACTACTCAATAGACTATGAGGCCGGCACCATCTTCTTCAAGCAGCCGGTCATGAGCAGCGACGGGAGCTTTAATCCAATCACTATCGTTGTTGAGTATGAGACCATCGATGCCGCAAACCGGTCCGCCACCTACGGCGGACGGGGAGCCGTAAACCTGATGGAGAACCGGGCGCAGATAGGCGCAACGCACGTCCATGAGGGCCGCGTCGGCGGGTCGGGAAACCTCGTAGGCCTTGATGCATCCCTGGACCTGGGGAAGGGTACTACGGTGCGAGCTGAGGTGGCGACGACGAAAACCGAACAGACGGGGACAACGACGGAGGGTACGGCCTATCTTGCCGAGGTGACCCATCGTTCCGCCGTTCTGGACGGCAAGGTCTATGTGCGGGAGCAGGCCCCGGGATTCGGCCTGGGCCAGCAGGCCGGCAGCGAATCAGGAACGCGGAAGGTCGGGGCGGACCTCACCTACCGGTTGAACAAGCCCTGGTCCTTCGGCGGTGAGGTCTTCCGGCAGGACAACCTCTCGACGGGCGCAATGCGCGACGTGGCCGAGGTCCGCGGCCGATACGCAGCCAGCCGGCATGAGTTCCTGGGCGGACTGCGCCATGCCGAGGACACCTTCCCGGGCAGCGCGGTCCAGCGTTCCACGCAGATGTTCTTTGGCGGCCGCTACCGGATGACGGAGCGGACAACGCTTCGATTTAATCACGAGCAGTCTTTGGCCGGCAACAACGACAACGGGGACTACCCCACGCGGACCACCCTGGGCACCGACTATAAGCTGAGCAGGAGTGCAACGCTCTTTGCGGACCAGGAATGGACCCACGGGAGCAGCCAGGATTCATCTTCGTCGCGCCTGGGCCTTCGCGCTTCTCCCTGGACAGGCGGGCAGATCAGCTCCACGATGGAGCAGCAGGTGACGGAGAACGGGACCAGGCTCTTCTCCACCACGGGCCTCAAGCAGGTCTGGCAGGTGAACAAGACCTGGAGCTTTGACGCCGGACTGGACCGCACCCATACCTTCCGTCACCCGGGCAATACGCCGATCAATGTGAACGTGCCGGCGGCCTCGGGCAGTACCGAGGATTACACGGCAGTTTCTCTCGGCGCGGGGTACCGGCAGAAAACGTGGTCCTGGACCGGCCGGGTAGAGCGACGCGTCTCGACGAGTGAAAAAAAGTACGGGATCCTCATGGGCGCCAGCGGCGAGCCCCGCCCCGGCGTCGCTCTGGCCGGCGGCCTCACGCTGTTCCAGAGCGATTACGCTACGGGAACCGAGATCAAGACCGGCGACGTCCGCTTCGGCCTGGTGTACCGGCCGCGCGAGACCCGCTGGACCATCCTGGACCGTCTCGATTATCTTGTGAACGAGCAGACCGGAGGCGGCTCCGATTACGACAGCCAACGGTTCGTGAACAACTTCGTGGCAAATTACAAGAGCGGCAAACGGGTGCAGGTCTCCTTCCAGTACGGCGCCAAGTACGTCCTGGAGAGCATAGACAGCACCGACTACAGCGGCTACACGGACCTCACGGGCGTCGAGTGCAGGTATGACCTTACCAAAAAGTGGGACATCGGCATCCGGGGCAGCATGCTCCATTCATGGAGCATCGATCAGAAGCAGTACGGAAGCAGCGTGTCCACGGGCTTCAACGTCGCAAAGGACTTCTGGGTCAGCGTTGGTTACAATATCACGGGCTTCGAGGACCGGGATTTCTCCCGCGCCGAATTCACCAGTCAAGGGCCCTTCATCAAGTTCCGGATCAAGTTCGATCAGCTCTCCGTCCAGGCTGCGGCGAAATGGTTCGCCGGGCTCTAAGGAAGACGAGAAGCCAATGTAAACAAAAATTCGCCACAAAGGCACTAAGACACAAAGGAAGGCTGAAATCGAGCCGCAAAGCAAGACACGAAACTATTATTGTCTTTCTTAGAGCCTTCGTGTCTTCGTGGCAGATTTTGGTTTCGGCCTGTCCGTGTTAGGGTATACTGTATACATGAACCAGGAACAGCTTGACGAGCTCCTCGGGATAACCCGGTGCGTGCGGTGCGGACACCGGCTCGAGCATGGCGAGATCGAGTGTCCCTTTTGTTCTCTCTTCCCCGACAAACCGCATAGGGGCGACCTTTCGAAGTGGGTTTATCTTACGGCCTGCTTTCTTACTTCTCCTCTGAGCCTCTTCTTTATCCTGAAAACGGACAGACTAAATCTTCTCGAAAAAATGATCTCCTTTTCCGGTATGTTCTTGTGGACAGGTCTGTATCTCCTTATCTTCTGACATCACTCGTTCCTGCTGAGAAGAAACCGGCGGGTGAGCAGATTTGCTCATCAATTTGAGCGCAAATGCTCATTTTGCCTCGTGCTCCACTATTCAATATCTTTGAAACTCAATAGGTTAGGAAGAGGAACAAAAATTGCAAATATAAGGAATAGCGAAACTCTAAAATGCAGAAATACCCAGGGCCAATGCTTACTGCTCGTGATGGCAGTATTAAGAAAAGGTCATGATGCCTTCTCGCCCCGGTGCCTATGTGCGCCTGGATGAGGAGGCTTTTTTTATGGGCCCCGACCGAATGGATACGAGGGGGGACTCTCTCCCCGCTCTTTTGTGCTGAAGGAGGAAAGCATGGCACAGTATGAAGCGGTAAACTCAGGCAAAGAACCTCCAGGCAGATCAGAAGGCAGTATGGACCGCTGCAGGCTCTTTAATGACGTGGTTTCCGAGCACCTCTGCGTATTGAGAAGGCGGGAGCTGGATTCCAAGGGAGGATTCTCCTGCGAAGGCTGTTCCTGCAGCTGGTTGCCCGGCCACGCGCCTGAAGCAGCGTAGCAGCGTTTCCACGACCCTGGGTAACTCGTTTTCCTTTCCTGTTCAGCGGGACCCTGATGCAGCCCGCCACCCCATCGGGATTGGTTTTGTTTATTTCCGCCCTCCTACCTCCTATCGACTGTTGCCCTCGGACCGCATAAATTTCCCCCTTTGTTACATCCTCATTGGCAGTAAAATAGCAAGCAGGTCATATGCCGCGAAGCATGCCAATAACATAACAGCTTGAAATTATGCTGATTGTATGTCATAATAACTAAGTTGTAATCCCTTCGGGCCGGAAGATAAACGGCGTGCACGAAACTATAATTCTGAACGGATGAATGCCGGGATCACATCCCTCAGAGAAAAAGGACGGAGCAATGGCAAAAGCCAGAATTCTGCTTGTTGAGGACAATAAGGGGCAGGGAAAGATCATCAAGGAGTTTCTGGAAAAGTCCGGGTATGCCGTCACCTGGGCGGAGGAAGGGATGGCTGCCTTCAAGATCGCCAAGAGCCGGCAAGTCGATGTTATCCTGCTCGACCTCGTTTTGCCTGATATCGACGGCAATGAGGTCTGCCGGTGGCTCAAGCTGAACCATGACACCAGGGGCATCCCGATCATCATGCTGACGGCGAAGAGCTCCACCCATGACAAGGTTGCCGGTCTGGAAGCGGGCGCCGATGATTATCTTCCGAAGCCGTATAATGAAGTAGAGCTGAATGCACGGATCTACGCCTGCCTCAGGACAAAAACGCTCCAGGATGAGCTGCGCCTGAAGAACCGTCAGCTCGAAGACATGCTGACCCAGGTAGAGACCCTGGCCATCACCGATCCGCTGACCGGGCTCTTTAACCGGAGACGCTTTGCGTCGATCCTGTCAAAGGAGTTCAAGCGGGCCTCGCGATATGAATATTCGCTGAGCTGCATGATGATAGACATCGACCACTTTAAAACCGTGAACGACACTTACGGCCACCAGGCCGGAGATTCCGTTCTCCGGGAGCTTGCCCAGATCATCCAGGCGAGCATCCGGGAAGTGGACACCGCGGCACGGTGGGGCGGCGAGGAGTTCGTTGTACTGAGCCCCAGCACCACAAAAGAACAGGCGGTTCCTGCGGCAGCCAGAATCTTAAAAACGGTCTCGCAGCACACCTTTTTTGATCTGCGCGATAAGAAAGTCACCGTCAGTGTCGGGGTTGCCGGCATACCCGACGAGTCAATCGATAATGAAGAGAAGCTTGTCCACGCGGCCGACCTCGCCCTGTACCAGGCCAAGAAGAAGGGAAGAAAGCGGGTCGAAAAAGGGTAGCATCTGGGAATACCTGTATTCGCCGTGACATTTGCTCGTCCGTAGTCTGTTTCTCCGTTGGAACCTCCATCTGCATATCTTTCTCCACTGCACATCATTTCGCAGTCGCACTTCTCAGTACAACCAATACGAATTTTCAATCGAAGCATGCTGGCGCTCCCGATCCCGCCTTCTCGCCAATGCACTATATGTCTTCAGGGTCATCCGGATTTGGTGTGGGTCTTTTAACTGTTGATGCGGAGTGGTCTGGCGTTTTTTCATTACACATCCCCTTCGCGTCTTGCACACCCCCAGGGTGCAGGCGAAATTATTAAAACACGTAAAAAAAACATTCGGCCGCAGATTCGCGCGGAAAAGTCGGATCAATTCAAGGAGAAAAAGAAAGACATTATCCACGAAGGGCCATGAAGGAATACTGAATGAAGAGCAAGGTATTGATTAGGAGAGACGCCTCTAGCCATTGCGCCAGATAGTTTTTTAGCTTTTCGAAGTTGATATAAGAAATTTAAAGATTTTCTTTGCGACTTTGCGACTTCGCGTGAGATAGCCTTTGGTTTTGCCTTCTCCGGTTTAGAGAGCAGCACACGAACCGCCGCGTTGGGAAAAACCACCCGGACAAAAAAATATTGGCAGGGCGCATTATTATCTGCCGAAAAATAAGGGAAAATTACCCTAAAAAAATTGTGACAAGGTGAATAGTACCTTGACCATAATGCTCTTCTATGGAATAGTTTG
>CAJHXR010000246.1_pt1 | contig 12029 bp, 13 predicted proteins | sample 9198421 | NCBI WGS metagenome assembly CAJHXR01 (sample SAMEA7708331, study PRJEB35096) | sediment metagenome | biome: marine neritic benthic zone biome [ENVO:01000025]; feature: sediment [ENVO:00002007]; material: shallow marine sediment [ENVO:03000034] sea grass bed [ENVO_01000059] ... | reverse complement strand
TATGGAACCGATCGTAACCGTCAGCTGTTTGAAACATATCTATCCCGACACCACGGAGATCCATATCTGCGGCCTGGATTTCGTGGTGAACCGTGGGGAGCGGGTCGTGATCCTCGGCGGGAACGGGTCAGGCAAGACCACGCTCCTGTACCATATCCTGGGCCTGCTCCAGCCTGATGAGGGAAGGGTATCGGTGTTCGGCGTGGACCCGGCGAAGGAGTATACCACCGTACGGGAGCGGATCGGCGTGCTCCTGCAGAACGTGGACGACCAGATTCTTTCGCCCACGGCAATGGACGATATCTCGTTTTCTCCGCGAAATTACGGCTATAATAAGGGAGAGGCCGCCGCCATGGCCGAGCAGGTCATGGCGGAGCTCGGCATCGCTCACCTGCGCGACAAGATCTGTCACTACCTCTCGGGAGGTGAGAAGAGAAAGGTGGCGCTTGCCGGCGCCCTTGCCATGGGGCCGGAGCTTCTGATTCTCGATGAGCCCTTCGAAGGCCTGGACACGCATTCCCGCGCGGAGCTGGTGGATATCCTGAACAGACGGCATGGTGAAGGGATGACCGTCATGATGACCACCCACGACCTCAACCTGGTGGGCAGCTTTGCCGACCGGGTGTATGTGCTGGCGCGGGGCCGGGGTATTCTCGCGGCCGGTACGCCGGCGGAAATTTTTCTGCACACCGAGGCGCTCACTGCATCAAACATTGATCCACCCCTCCTGACGGAGCTTTTTCTGAAACTCAGGGAGCGGGGCATGACTGTTGATATACCAACGCATCTGGAGCAGGCCGTTGATGACCTGGACCGTTTGATACGGGGTTGATACGCTTTTGTTCGAAGGCCTGCGGGAAACAGGGAGGAAGGGTACGATGCAGAACAGCAGGGTAGTTCGCAGCAAAGGACTTCTGGTTATACTCATCGCGCTTCTTTTGGCGGCGACGGTTTTGTCGGGTGCCGGAATGGGCTTTCTTGCCGCACGGGGTGAGACGGGCATCTTTTTCGTTTTTTCACTGGCGCTGTTTGCCGCCATTCCGTTCTTCGCGTACGTTTTGTATAAAAAGAAGATCCTTCCGTACTATCGAAGGTTGGAAGATGCAAACCTTGAACTGCATATCAAGCAGGAGGAGCTTCTTGATGTCAAGGACGACCTCTTTATAAAATTTCTCGGTATCTATGATGTGAACCATGCGGCGAACTCGCACCGCCTGTACGAGAAGCGCTTGAAGGACGTCGCCGATATCACTGCCAGGGTCATGGAGGCTGATGCCTGCCTCATTTACCTCTACAACAAAAAAAAGGATGTCCTGGTGGTCGCTGCGAGCAACGATCATCATCAGAAAGCCACCGGGAAAGTCCGCATTCCCCTTGGCGAGGGGATCGAGGGATGGGTCGGGAGGAGACTCGAGCCGGTGATGCTCAGAACGTTTCGGTCTGACTCGCGGTTTCGCGAATTCCCGGGACTCGACCTGGCTGAGTATGCGTCCCTGTACTGTCTGCCGCTCTATGTGTATTCGAACAGCACCCTGGTGGGAGTCATGGAGCTGCTGTACACGAGAGAAAAAGGGTTCAGCGATGAAGAAATTAATTTTTTCTCGACCCTGACGGGTATTCTCTCCACGACGATACAGAACGAAGAACTGCAAGGTGAACTTCGCAAGATGAATCTTGAGCTTGAACAGTGGGTAACAGAGAAAACCGAGGAACTCCGCGCGTCGGAAGAGCGCTACCGGACCCTTGTCGAGAGCGCCTGCGAGTCCATTTTCGTCCTTGCGGAGAACGGGGACATCGTGTTCGCAAACGACCAGGCGTCGCGCCTTACGGGAGTCCCCAAATTCAAGCTTATCCATAAAAACCTCCTCGAGCTTTTTGTCGATCCATCGCAGCCGAAGGGGATCCTTTCCGAGGCCTTCCAAGGCCACGAATCCCTCCGGCAGGGAGAGCTCAAGAGAGCAGACGGTACGGTGGTGCCCGTCGACGTGATTGCCGTGGGGTTGCGGCTCATGGGAAAGCCCTTTGTCCAGTCAGTTATTCATGATACGTCTTCCCGCGCCCGTCTGGAGAAGCTTCTGGCGGAAAAAGAACAGGAGATAGCCGCCCTGAAGGCACAAGTATCTTCGTGACGGCTGCCGGGATTGAATACGGGATTAGAGGAAAGTTCAAAGTTCAGTGTGCAGAGTGCAAAGTGCAGAGTGCAGAGTTTAAAGTTCAAAAGGACCGTTTGGCTACAGACGCACCGAGATAACAGGCTGGTAGTCGTAATGAATCAACGTATTTTTAAAAAAGACGAAAAGAGTAATCGTGTGGCCATCCCGCCAGGGGACAGTGTTTTCCCGGTGCAATTCTTGGCGACGAGCAGCGCCGTCCCGCTTTTCCCGCTACGATTTTAGTAACGTAAAAAGCATTTAGGCTTTACATATTTTGCAAATTATGGTATAAAATATGCATAGGCGGCCGAATTCGGCCGCCATAATAACTTTTAAAACCTTGTTATGAGACTCAAGAAACTGAAAGATACAAGGATTGTACAGGCATCGATTGCCTTACTGCTCCTCTTCGCGATCTACGGCGGCATTCATCTGTTGCGCGGCAGGGAGATCGCCATGCCGTCCCTGTTTCGTCCCGCCTCCGGTTCCCGGCTGGTCATGAGCATGGAAGGCTTTACCTTTACCCAGTCCGAAAACGGCCAGATTGCCTGGCGCATGAGCGCAGAGAGCGCTGATCTCTTCGAAAATAAAAAAGCCAGTCTTCGGGAAATTGAGATTGTGTACAGCGGCAAGGGCGGCGGCGAGGCAGCCCTTCGCGGCGAGCGGGGCAAAATGAACACGGTCACCGGAGACGCCACGATACAGCGCGGTTCCAAGGAGGTCAGGATTATAACGAGCGACGGGTATCTCCTCACGACCAATTCGCTCAGCTGGAAGGCGCGTGAGAGTGTTGTCCGGACCCGTGATGCGTTCAAACTCCTCGGCCGTGAAATCTACCTTGAAGGCCGGGGACTGACGGCACACCTGGACGAGAATATGCTAGAGGTGGAAAAGAATGTCAAGGCAGTTCTTCAGGAGTAGTTTCCTTGCCGCCGTCATGGTGTTGATTGCCGTGGCTGTATGGGGCGCCGGAAATCCGGCGCCGGGGGAGCGAGAACCGATCGTGATTACCGCCGAGCGCATGAAAGCGAACAAACTGGGCGACCGGGTCACCTTTGTGGGGAAGGTGGAGCTCAAGAAGGAGGACATGATTCTTACGTCCGACGCTATCGTTGTTTTTTATAATAATAGGACGAAAGGTGTTAATGAGATCGAGGCGCTGGGAAACGTCGAGGTGCGCCGCGAAGGCAGGGTGGCGTTCGCGAACAGGGCGCTTTATTACAGCCGTGAGGAAAAAATAGTTCTTACCGGTGATGCGCGTATCATAGAAAATAAGAACCAGATTGGCGGCGACAGGATAACGGTGTTCGTACGTGAAGACCGCAGCATTATTGAGGGCGGCAGGGTGCTGTTCTACCAGGATAAGGCCGAAAAGAGCGAAGAGGCGGAAGAGGGAGCGAGCGTTGACACGACGAATCCCGAGTAAGTGCGAAGCATCAAAAGTGCACCGGCAGGTTCAAACCGAACAGTATGCATCGTGAGACGCTGTGTTTCGGTTTTTGAGACTGTTTTTTGGGATGTTCTATGCAGGGACTCGAGGCAAAAAAACTGGAGAAATGGTACAAGGGCAGAAAGGTCGTCCGGGGGGCGAGCTTTCAGGTCAAGAGCGGCGAGGTTGTCGGTCTTCTCGGTCCGAACGGCGCCGGTAAAACGACGACGTTCTATATGGTCGTGGGACTGGTGCGGCCGGACCAGGGACGGGTCGCCCTTGACGGGACGGACATTACCAGGATGCCGATGTACCAACGGGCACAGAACGGCATCGGGTACCTGGCCCAGGAACCCTCGGTGTTCAGGAAGCTGACGGTCGCTGAGAACCTGATGGCCATACTCGAGACGCTCAATATCTCTGCAGGCGAGCGGAACGAGCGGCGTGACAGCCTGCTCAACGAATTCGGCATTATACACCTGGCGGACAGCAAGGCGTTTACCCTGTCCGGCGGAGAGCGGCGGCGTGTGGAAATCGCCCGCGCACTCACGCTGTCACCCTCATTCATTCTGCTCGATGAGCCCTTCGCGGGCATCGATCCCCTTGCCGTACAGGATATCCAGGGCATTATAGCTCACCTCAAGAACAAGGGTATCGGGATCCTGATCACCGACCACAACGTTCGGGAGACACTCGCGATCACGGATCGGGCTTATATTATTAATGAAGGGAAAATCATCGAAGCAGGAACGGCTTCGGAAATTATGGCAAGCCCGCGCGTTCGGGAATTCTACCTGGGGCAGGCCTTCAGGCTGTAGACATGAAAAATACCACGTTGCAAGCACCAAATCACCAATGAGCTCCAGGCGCCAGGCATACCGTTCAAAACGTTTTGGCCATTGGAGCTTTGCATCCGGGCACTATTGGGGATTCGCGATGTGAAGTCTGGCATTCTGGAATTTGGTTTAACCGTATGGAAGCACGACTTGAACTGAAACTGTCCCAGAAGCTCATCATGACGCCGCAGCTTCAGCAGGCGATTAAGCTGCTGCAGCTGTCGAGGCTTGAGCTTGTTCAGTCAGTCTCGCAGGAACTCATGGAGAATCCTGTGCTGGAGGAACTCCCCCTGGACGCCGCCGATGAAGACGCCGGCGGAAGTGAGGGTGAGGATGAAGGTGAGGTCCCGCAGTCCGCGGAAGCGGGGAGTGAAAAGACCGTCGCGGCAGAGACCACAGACACGGCGGAACTCAAAAGCGATCTCACCCACGGCCAGGAATGGGATGAATACCTGAACGAGATGGATGACGGGAGGGACTTCGGGTATGCAGAGTCGAATGAAAATGAGCTTCCGTCGTACGACCAGCGGTTGTCCCGCCGTCCATCGCTGAGTGACCATATTCTCTGGCAACTCCGGCTCTCGACATCTGATCCGGGCCTCCTGAGCGGCGGAGAATGGATCATCGGGAACATCGACGATGACGGCTATCTTCGGACATCCCTCGACGATCTTGAAAAACAGTCCTCCCTTCCGCAGAAAACCCTGGAACGAGCACTCCACCTGATACAAAGCTTTGACCCGATCGGCGTGGGGGCGCGCACGCTCCAGGAATGCCTGCTTATTCAGGTGAAACAGCTCGACTTCGAGGGCACGCTTGTCGAGAAGATCGTCCGGCTTCATCTTGCGGACATCGAAAAGAAGCGATACACGAATATTGCGAAGGTCCTCGAGGTGTCGATCCAGGATGTCATGGAGGCGGCGCAGATCATCATTCACGAGATGGAGCCGAAGCCCGGGAGGCCATATACGACGACGGACACGCACTACGTGGTGTCCGATGTGTACGTGACGAAAGTGGAAGAGCGCTACGAGATACAGCTGAATGATGAAGGGTTGCCGCGAATACGCATCAGCCCCTATTATCGAAAGCTTCTGAGCCGATCGGACGAAATCGATAAGGCAACCAAGGAATACATCGAAGAGCGGATGCGATCTGCGCAATGGCTCATCAAGGGCATGGAACAGCGGAATAAGACGATATACAAGGTTGCCGAGAGCATCGTGCAATTTCAGGAAGACTTTCTCGAGCATGGCGTCTCCCAGCTGAAACCCATGGTGCTGAAGGATGTGGCGGAAGATATATCGATGCATGAATCCACGATAAGCCGCGTCACCACGAACAAGTATATGCATACTCCCCAGGGCATCTTCCCGATGAAATTTTTCTTTACCACCGGTTTTTCCGCCGGGACGGGGAGCGAAGTCTCCTCCCTCACGGTAAAAGATGCCATTCAGAAAATGATCAAGGAAGAAAACGCTTCGACACCGCTCAAAGACCAGCAGATCGTCGACTCCTTGAGGGCACAGGGGATCAACATCGCGAGGAGAACGGTGGCGAAATATCGTGAAGAGCTCAGGATACCGCCGACGAGCGTCAGAAAGCGGATTGGATAGCCGATGACTCCTGATAGGGTACGAATGAGCGACCTCCTGCGGGATACCCTGGTGATCGAGGATTTCAGCGCATCCGACCGAAACGGTGTTATCAGTGAATTTGCCGAGTTGCTTCGCTCAGCGGGAGTGATCGAGGACAAGGATGAGATTGTTCGCCTCCTGGTTGATCGCGAGACGCTCGGAAGCACCGGCGTCGGTGACGGCGTGGCCATTCCGCACGGTAAAGTACCGGGGCTGCAGGAAATGATCGTGTCCTTCGGACGGTCGAGGAAGGGCGTTGATTTCCAGTCAATGGACGGCAAGCCTGCGCACCTGTTTTTTCTCCTGCTCGTACCGCCGAACAACCCCGGTGAACACCTGAAAATGCTCGCCCGGATATCTCGGATACTCAAAAACCCGGCGTTGCGCGAACAGTTGCGGTCTGCACAGGACGGCCGGGAGATCCGGCAGATGATTATCGAAGAGGACGGTAAATATCCGCAACCATGACGGTTAAAGTAAAAGAGCTGATAGAGCAGGCGGAGCTCCTCGCCGGCAGGGCCGGCCTGGAGCGGGAGATAACATCGCCGCAGGTGTGTGAGCCGGACCTTTCTTCTTCAACACCGTTGAAAAGCGTGGTTGCCGGCGTGATACACCTGAAGCCGGCACAGGCTGCATACCTGCGATCGCTGGCACGGCCGGAGCGGAGCCGTCTTATCCGCGCACTGGTGAAAAAGAATCCGGCCTGTATTGTGATTACCGGAGGAACGGTCAACCGGGAGCTTCTTACCAGCGCGGAGAAGGCGGGGATTCCTGTTTTCAGGACAAAACACCTCGTACGGCTGTCCCGGTTTCTCGTCAGGGGACTCACGCCGAAGGTCAGCCTGCACGGCGTCCTGGTCGAGATTTTCGGACTCGGCACGCTCATTCTTGGAGAAAGTGCCATTGGAAAGAGTGAGGCGGCCCTCGACCTTGTGCTTCGCGGCCATAAACTGGCGGCCGATGATGTCGTTGTTCTCGAAAAAAACGACGACGGCATAATCGGCAGCACGCCCGATCTGGCTGCCGATCTCCTGGAGGTCAGGGGCCTCGGCATCATTAATGTGCGCACACTGTACGGTGCGTCTGCGACGGTCGATTCGTCTGCCGTCGGCCTTGTCGTCGAACTGGAAGAGTGGAAGACAGGACGGCACTACAGCCTGCTTGGCCTGCGGGAACGGCGTTATCGCATTCTTGGCGTGAACATACCGTATCTCAAGCTGCCGGTTAAGCCGGGACGAACGATGGCCACGCTCATCGAAGTCGCAGCGAGAAATCAGCTTCTTAAAAGGAAAGGGATCCATGCAGCACGCGAGCTTGACCGGCGTCTCAAAAGGAGACTGGTTGGATGAGCAGAAACCGGATGGTGATTGTCACGGGGCTTTCCGGCTCGGGACGCAGCGCAGCGCTCAAGGCCTTTGAGGACATCGGCTATTACTGTACCGACAACCTTCCGCTTCAGCTTCTTGCCGCCTATGTCGAGTTTGCCGAAAAGTCAGCGGAGGCGCTTCTCACCGCCATCGGTATCGATGTCAGGGAAAAAGGATTTCCCCAATTCTTCCCGAAGCACCTCGCGGAGCTCACGGGCACGGCTCGCTCGATCGAAGTCCTTTTTCTCGAGGCGACGGACCAGGCGCTTGTACGAAGGTTCAGCGAGACGCGCAGGCCCCATCCCCTTGCCCGGGGGACCACACCGCTCCTCGACGGGATCAGGAGTGAACGGGAAGCGCTCGGCGAGGTGAAAGGGCTTGCCGACCGGGTAATCGATACATCCGATTACACGGTCCATGACCTGCGCCAGGCCATAGAGCGTCACTACGCCGAGGTCGATTCCGGGAGGCCCCTGGTGATTACGATCGTTTCCTTTGGGTACAAATTCGGGATTCCCTACGACCTCGATCTGCTCTTTGATCTGCGGTTTCTTCCGAATCCGCACTTTGTCGAGATGTTGAAACCGCGAACGGGAGAGGATCCCGAGGTCAGCCGATACGTCCTGTCACCGAAGGAATCAGAAGAGTTTGTGGCACGGTTTCTGGCATTTCTTACCTTCCTGTTGCCGCGCTACCAGACCGAGGGAAAAAGCTACCTTACCATGGGCTTCGGATGCACGGGGGGGAGACACCGGTCGGTAGCGGTATCCCTCGCCATAGCCGAGTCTCTCCGCACGAGCGGTTACGAAGTGATCGTAAAGCACCGGGATATCGGGTAGCGGAGAATCATTGCTCATGCACAACGGGAAGAGGTGAAAGGAGACGGAGCATGGTCGGACTGGTCGTGATATGCCATGGCGACATGGGCGCCGAGCTGGTGAAGGCCGCGGAAATGATCGTCGGGAACATTGAAGCAGTGGAATCGGTCAGCGTGAGACCGGACAGCGCCCCCGAGACCCTCAAGGATGAAATACAGCGGGCCCTGAAGAAGGTAGACCGGAAGAAGGGCGTGATGATGATCACCGACATGTTCGGCGGGACTCCGTCCAACATCGCGCTTGCATTTCTGGGGGATACCGTGGAAGTCGTTACCGGGGCGAACCTCTCCATGCTCATTAAATTCGCGAATCACCAGGACGATAAACCATTGACGGAGCTTGCCGCCCTCGTGCAGGAGGCTGGTCAAAAAAGCATTGTCATCGCGAGTCAGATGTTGAAAGGGGCGCCGTAATCCTCATGCTTGTCCTGACCCGCATAGATGACCGGTTGATCCACGGACAGGTGGTGGAAGGATGGGTCAATTTTCTGAATGCAACGTGCATCCTTGTTGCCGATGATAAGGTCGCCTCGAATCCTCTCCAACGATCCATCATGCAGATATCCGTGCCCCATGGGCTCAGAGTAATCATCGGCGGCGTAGAAACCATCTATGGAGAACTCCAATCTTCCTCTTTTGATGGGGAGCGTGCCATCCTGTTGTTTTCCAACCCCGCGGATGTGCTCCGCGCGATGAAGATGGGTCTTGAATGCAAGGAACTCAACATCGGCGGTTTGCACTACATCCCCGGCAAGTGCAGGCTCATGGACGTGCTTTCCGTCGACAGAACGGACATGCAAGCCCTGCGAGAGCTTATCGACCTGGGCGTGAAAGTAGATATTCAGACCGTACCGACAGAGCGGCCGCTCCCGCTCGGCAAAGTATTGAAGCAGTGTCCGTGAGCGGGCCGCAGTTTGTTGCGGCAGGGCCGCGGGGAGTTGCACGGTGAAAGGAGTTTCCGGCGTCTGCGGAGCGTCTCTCCCGTACCGGATTGGTATACCATGATATCCTTTGACGCACATACGCTCAGTTCTCTCATCCTGATCGCCTTTCTCGGAGGGGTCATTGGGCTCGACAGGACGGCGGCAGGTCAGTTTATGATCTCCCAGCCCATCGTTGCCGGGCCGATTACCGGATGGATTCTTGGAGACGCCACCGTCGGGCTCATCATCGGCGCGCTCCTCGAGCTCATTTGGGTCATGGATATGCCGATTGGTACATTCGTGCCTGCGGATTCGACGGCGGTGACGGTTTCGTCCACGGCGATCGCGGTTCTTGGCGGCGCCGGAGAACCGGTGCTCCCCGTTATCGGGTTCAGCATCCTGCTTACGGTGGGGATGGTACCGATAACAACCGTGGGAGAGAACAGAGCGCGGAAATGGATGTCCAAGCTTGCGGATACGGCCATCGCCGCACCGGGAGCAATCGTCGGGCAACGGCTGGCCCGGGCGCATCTGTCCGGACTCGTCGTCTTTTTCCTGAAGTCATTCATCGTCTACCTTATTCTGCTGCCCGTGGGACTGGCAGCCGTTGTTCTTTTCCGGCAGATGCCGGATACGATCCATAGGGCCATGGAACTGTTCGTAAAATTTCTCCCCCTCGTCGGCGTGGCGGCTGTTGTCCGGAAGTTATCGATCAGGACCGCCGATCGTTTTCTTCTTGCGGGGATTGTTGCTGCTGCGATCTTGAGCATGGCCTTTCACGTTCCCGCTGTGTTCATCACGGCTGTTACGGTCGGGCTTGGTTGGATAGGGGTACGATACGGTGAACGATGACCGGAAAAAAATAACGGGCATTGACCTGTTGAAGGTGTTCTTCCGGGCGCTCCTGATCCAGGCGTCATGGAGCTTTGACCTGCTCCAGTCCATGGGATTCGCCTATGCCATGCTGCCGGTTCTCAGGAAACTCTACCCGGACAAAGCTGAGTTCGCATCCCGACTGAACCTCCATACGGAGTATTTCAATACCCAGCCGTACCTCGCTTCTTTTATCCTGGGTGCCGCCGTAAAAATGGAGGAGGACCGGGCATTCGGCAAAAGTCATAACATCGACAGCGCTGAGATGAAGTCAGCGCTCATGGCTCCCCTCGGGGCGGTTGGTGATGGGTTCTTCTGGGCCGCGCTCAAGCCGTTTGCCGCGACGATTGCCGTCTCGCTCCTCATCGCCGGCGCATGGTGGGCGCCGATACTGTACCTCCTTCTCTACAACATTTGGCATGTCGGCCTCCGGTTAAACCTGCTGTTCCTCGGATACCGGAGCGGCGGGGATGCGGTGGCGCTCATACAGCATCACAATTTTTCGAAATTGACCCGGTTGTTTAAGGCGGCGTCGCTCGCCGTGCTGGGAGGACTGCTGGGAATGATGACCGTCTGGCGTCCTGAATTCAGATTGACGGTGCCCGTATCCGGCCCTCTGACGGTCGTGTTCGGCGCGGCGGTCACTCTTGTTTTGATCGAAGCGCTGCGCAGGGGCGGTTCACCGATTAAACTCATGCTCGGGCTGGCAGCTGTCTGCCTGGCCCTGGCCTATGCAGGAGTACCGTGATGATAAAAAAAGAAGTCCTGATTGAAAACCAGCTCGGCCTGCATGCGAGAGCTGCGGCACAAATCGTCAAGGCCGCATGCGCGTTTTCAGCAAAGATTACCCTGGTCAAGGACGGACTGGAAGTGGACGGAAAGAGCGTCATGGGAATCATGATGCTTGCCGCGGCCAAGGGATGCACGCTCACGCTCCATGCGGACGGAAGCGATGAGGCGGATGCCGTGAACAGGCTTGAGTGTCTGTTTAAAGACAAGTTCGGCGAGAAGGAGTAGATTGAGGAAACCACGCTTGTTTTGACTGCAATCAATGCGTTCGAACAGCAACGTAATCTCGGGGCAGTGTGTGCCTGAGGTCGTACCGTCGCATTGTACGGCGACATTCAGCTGAAGAGGAATCGAGTTCATGGAAGAGAAGGTATACAGCGGCATAGGGGCTTCACCGGGGATTGTGATCGGCAGGGCATACCTCCTCGACCGGAGGCAGGTAGTGGTTGCGGGCCAGAGGATCGAGGCCGTAAGTGTCAAGGACGAGGTGGCCCGCTTCCGGAAGGCCGTGGAAATTTCAAAAAGTCAGCTCGAAGACCTCAAAAAACGTTTTGCAAAGGGGCTCGGAAAATCCCACCGCTATATTCTCGATACCCTCATCATGCTTCTTGACGACAAGATGCTCATCGACAAGACGGTCAAGCGGATACGGGAATCACATGTTAACGCCGAGGGCGCGCTCAAGGACACGATCACATCCATCGGACAGAAGTTCGATATGATCGAGGATGAGTACCTCCGCGAACGAAAACACGATATTGAGCAGATAGGCGAGCGGATCCTGAGAAATCTCGTCGGTCACCGGCAGGAAAGCCTTACGGATATAGAAAGTGAGGCCATTGTTATCGCCCACGACCTTGCTCCGACGGACACGCTCCAGATGCGGAAGGACAAGATCCTCGCCTTTGCCACGGATGCGGGAAGCAGGACCTCCCACACCGCTATCCTGGCCCGTTCCCTCGGCATCCCCGCCGCCGTCGGCCTTGATACCATCACCGACGTTGTCAAAACGGGCGATGTGGTAATCGTGGACGGTATCCATGGCCTCGTCATTGTCGACCCGGGAGAAGAGACGTTCCTGGAATACCTGAAGCGGCAGCGGCGATTTAAATACTTCGAACAGGAGCTGGAGAAACTCAGGACCC
>CAJHXR010000342.1_pt1 | contig 12036 bp, 9 predicted proteins | sample 9198421 | NCBI WGS metagenome assembly CAJHXR01 (sample SAMEA7708331, study PRJEB35096) | sediment metagenome | biome: marine neritic benthic zone biome [ENVO:01000025]; feature: sediment [ENVO:00002007]; material: shallow marine sediment [ENVO:03000034] sea grass bed [ENVO_01000059] ... | reverse complement strand
TGAGGATTATGTGTCTGGTGTGCTCGAGATCTCAAATTGTGTCTTTATCGGTATAAAAAGATAGCTGTGTTAATATATCGTGACGTCTTTTACGGCAATTCATATAGATGGCACAAGTTACCGTAATGGCGGAAGAAGAGATAGCCATATATGCTTGTTAAATCGCTTCGCGAAACACCCACTCAATACCAATGTCCGGCGTGCACTAGTGGTGTTTCTACAGTGCGCTATGTGTACAGCGTCGGCGAGAAACAATGCGATATCCTCTCCTGTCATGAGTGCGGTATGATGTTTGCCCGGCCGGTGCCTATTTCCGTTCTCACCGAACGGCAGATGGATTCCGTTGGCGACGCGGAACTTTTTCACAATCGGCTTCTGAGATGGCTGCACCGCAATTTCGTGGTGAAGCGCGAGATAAGGCATGTGAAACGCCTCCTCAAACGAGAGCGATTTACAATGCTGGATATAGGCTGCGGAACCGGCTGGACGACGCGCATCTGGCAGGAGTTGGGCGCAGAGGTAACGGGTATGGAACCTTCGCCAGCCAGGAGCAAGGTTGCATCCGATCAGTATGGTTTCCCTGTGATCGCCTCCTATGTGGAAGATCTGGCATGTGAAGAGAAGTTCGATGTGATTGTCATGCGCCACGTTTTGGAGCATTTCGCCGATCCTTATATGGTCCTGACGAAAGTCAAGGGTCACCTGAAGGACGGAGGTCTCCTGGTCGTCATCGTCCCCAATATCGACTGCATCGGACGCTACCTGTTCGGAGCCAAATGGAGTTGGATTCTCCCGTGGCACTGTAACTTCTTTACTCCATCCTCTATCTTCCGGATCGCCGAACGTGCCGGCTTCCCTCCCTGCACGCTCTACCAGACACCATCACCACTCTGGTATCCGCGCAGCTTTATTCAGTTGCTGCCCGGAAAAGATACCCTTCGCAGAAAGATATACGGTCGATTGAACTCACTGGTGTTCATTCCATTTGCACCTATCGTTGCTGCAGGACTGCTGACCGGTCACAGCGAAAACCTCACCCTTATTGCTCGGGTTGCTCGAAGCAAGGAGAGCCATCCATCGGCTGAGGCCTTGGCTGGCCCCTATACGAAACTTTTCACAAGTAAATCCAATTGATGGTATACTCTGAGACATGAAATTCAATAAAAAATGGCCAATATTCCGTATGCATAGCCTATACCTGCCATTGAGCGAGCAGCAGCACGTTCTATCATTCAGCCCACTCTCGCGTCACCGGGTGCATATTCGCGAGGGTGTTTTGGTGCTTGGAAGTATGAGGTCGGTAATATGAATCACTCGTTATATGCAAGATGCGGAAGTTGTGGATCGGATTTTAATCAATATGAGTGTAGTTACTGTTAACGAAAGATTCTGAATAAGCTCGTTGCCATAGAATCGTCATTGAAAGCATCTGTCATCATTATTATGGATCTATTCCGGCTTGCAGCTTAGCCAACGTAATGTATTAAGAGAACTAATGAAAATATTCCGCTTAATGTTATGGTCGTTAAAATTAGATTATACTTTCCTCGTCAAGGTCGCCGATATTCCACTTGGTGAGAAGGTCTGGGTAATTGTATTGAAGTACCTGGTGTATTTAAAAAATAATTTTATTGGATTTCAAATAGGAATATCGAATGTTACCGTATTTAAAAGGAAGTTTTATTATGGTGATGTCTACGGCATTGCTTCGCTGCAAAGGATTTATTGTGAGCATTATGTGCTCAAAAAGTACTTTGATAGATGCCCGATTGTCATCGATGTCGGGGCAAATATCGGTCAGTTTAATTTATTTTGCAGGCATTATTTGCGGGCCGAGAAGGTAATAAGTATTGAGCCGCTTCCAGACAGTTTTGCATTGCTGAAGCTGAATGCCGTGATGCCGGATGACTGTATTAATGCACTTATCAGCACTGATACGGCAATGAGGACGTTGTACGTTGCCGGTAATGCCGGCGCACTGAGCACGTACATCAAAGATGAACGGGAAACATATGAGGGGGAGGTCACTATTCGCAGCATCAGACTTGATGACGTCGGACAGGCGCGCAGATTACCGCGAATCGATTTACTCAAAATCGATACTGAAGGAAGTGAATTCGATGTGCTGGTGTCTGCCGAGAAGATGCTCAATCATATTTCCATCATAACGATAGAACTGAGTGTTTTGCGTGCGGCTGCGAGAAATTTATTTACCACGGGGAGCTATGTGCAAAAAAGGGGATTCAACTTAGTATCACTACGGCCTCATCGAGGATATTATCCTTCCGGGATCGAGGGTATTTTCAAGCGAGGATGAAGCTGAAAATCGAGATTATTAAATGTATCGACGGCCTCCTCGGAAGACTGCTGGTTTACGTTCTGGAAAAGCTGCCGTTGCGACGGGGCGGGTACGGAAATTCCGTCTTGTTTATTCGTCCCGGCGGGATCGGTGACGCGGTCTTGCTCATCCCGGCTATTCTGGCATTGAAAAAATACCGGCCTGAAACCGTAATTCATGTATTGGCGGAGAAGCGCAACAGCCCAATATTTGCATTGTGTGCGCAGATTGATACCATATACAACTATGATACGCTCAGAGATATACTCTCCGTTTTACGAAGTAAATATGATATCATTATTGACACCGAGCAATGGCACAGACTTTCTGCCGTGGTTGCCCGAATGACAGGAGCGCCGATGTTGATCGGTTATGCAACCAATGAAAGGCAAAAGCTGTTTACTCACCCGATACCGTACTCACATGATGATTATGAAGAAGACAGTTTTCTCAATCTTATGAGGCCGGTAATGCCGAGCGTGCCTGATGCTGACGACAAGCCGTTCCTCGAAGTATCCACAGAAACGTCCCATATCGTCCGGCCTTTCCTTCGCCCTTTTTCCAAAAAAGGGTTTGTTGCACTCTTTCCCGGCGGCAGCATCAGGGAGCGACAGTGGGGTGCTCAGAGATTTCATGACGTTGCCAGAAAACTCGCCAATAAGGGATATGGTACTGTTATTGTGGGCGGAAAGGAAGACATTCCTGCAGGCAGGATTATCGCGTCAGAACGGGCCGATGCTGTTGATCTATGTGGTAAATTATCACTCAGTGAAACGGCTGGCGTATTGCAAAAAGCATCCTTGCTCATAACGGGTGATTCCGGTATAATGCATATGGCTTATGGTTTAGGAATTAAGACCCTTTCGTTATTCGGCCCGGGCATCCGCAAAAAATGGGCCCCGCGTGGAAGGGGTAATGTGGTTATTGAAAAAAACTATCCTTGTAGCCCCTGCACACGATACGGCTATACCCCACGATGCAGAAAAGGAGTGGAGTGTATGAATAATATTACCGTGGAAGAGGTGTATCAAAAAGCGATTGAACTGTTGGAAGGTGAAAATGCCATTCATTGAACTCAACGATGTCAGCAAGGTTTATAAAAAAGAATTCGCGCATAAAGAGGTTCATGCCTTGAATGCTCTCACCCTGCATGCAAATGAGGGCGAGGTTTTCGGTTTTCTTGGGCCGAATGGAGCGGGAAAGAGCACGGCGATTAAGCTCATGATGAACCTTATCCGGCCGACGACAGGGAGTATTTCCATGGCGGGGAAGGGTATATCTGACGGAAGTGTTCGCAGAATAATTGGTTATCTGCCAGAAAACCCCCATTTTTATGACCATCTCTCGGCAAGGGAACTTCTCAACTTCGGGGGGAAGAGCTGTAATATGGATAATGAGGCCATAGAGAAGCGTACTACAGAATTACTGAATGAACTTGATCTGACCGGGGCCATGAGACGGCCACTCAGGTCATATTCAAAGGGGATGGTACAGCGAGCCGGACTTGCCTTGGCGCTTATTCATGATCCACAGATTTTAATCTTTGATGTGCCAATGAGCGGTCTTGATCCCATGGGTCGGAGAAAGGTTTTTGACCTTATTCTCAGATTAAAGGGAGAAGGGAAGACTGTTTTATTTACCTCTCATATTCTCCATGATATAGAACGACTATGCGACCGGGTTGCCATTCTTATCAACGGCAGCCTGAAACGATTGCTGAACGTGAAAGAGGATCTCCCGCCGGGTAAAACGCTCGAGGATATATTTTTTGAAGAGGTGGACATATCAGGAGGACTCAGGGAATGAACGGGATCGCAAGCCTCGCCTATATTACCTTTAAAGAGGGAATACGAAGCAGGGCTCTATTCGGCATATTTATCATGGCGCTGCTTATGTTCGCAGGGACCGTTACTCTCACAAACCTCTTCATGAGGGATATTGTGAAGGTGGCTGTGGACCTGAGTCTGTCTACAATCTCGTTCGCCGGTTTACTCATGGTCATCTTCATCGGTACCAGCCTGTTGGCCAAGGATATTGATAAAAGGACCATATATATGGTTATATCAAGGCCGATTTCTCGGACACAGTATGTAATAGGCAAATATCTTGGTCTTTGCTTCCTGGTGGCAGTCGCTGTGCCTTTTCTTGGTGTTCTTTCTTCGCTTCCTGTTTACGTTTCCGGTATTTTTTACAAAAATCCTCAGGCACTTTTCAGTTGGAAAATATATTTTATTGCTATCATCTTTATTACGATGAAACTTATGCTCATCGCTGCTGTGATAGTGCTTTTTTCGTCTATTACTTCAACGTCATTTATTTCACTCATGTTGACGATTGTCACGTACCTGATCGGATCGACGAGCGAAACGGCAAAGGGTATTCTGGATTCAAAAATGGAAGGAGTAGAAATTACGCCTCTTATGGCGTTCATTATTAAAGGCGTTTACTATATTTTCCCGAACCTCTCCGCCTTTGATCTGAAGCTGCAGGCCGCCCATGGGCTTGCCCTCACCGAGGGGTACCTGTTTTCGGTTCCTCTCTACTGGTTGTTGTATACAGGCATTATTGTTGCCGCCGCATCGTTGATTATGGAGCGAAGGGAGTTTCCATGAGGGTGAATCGCTTTTCCGTAGTCATGCTCCTTGTTCTCATCGTTTTCTATGCCTGCCAGATTCCTCTGTTTGAAGCTGCAAGAAGAAATCTCAACAGCGTTCAATCGAAAGGAATTACGCTTCCTCCTGTTGTAGTGAAGCTGCTCTCGTTGGAGTTTGCCACGATAGCTGCAGATATGCTCTATATACGGGTGTCCCAGTTTTTTGGCACTAAAATTATTACTCGTGCGGCCGCAACAGAAGATGACTGGGAATGGTTATACCGTAACCTAGACCTTATAACCGAGCTCGATCCTTATTTTGCTGATCCGTACTATTTAGGGAATGCGTATTTTGCATGGATTGCCGGACAGCCTGATAAGGCAAATGCTTTACTGAAAAGAGGTGTGGAAGCACGAGAGTGGGACTGGATGCTGCCTTTTTTTCTAGGATTCAACAAGTACTATTTTTATAACGAAAACAAGGAAGGCGCCGATTACCTCTTGATTGCATCGAGACGGCCTGGGGCATGGGATGCGTTGCCGACCCTCGCCGCCCGCCTTTACTATCAAGAAGGAAAAACAGGGAATGCGATAGCATTCTTGATCACTTTTTGGGAAAAGGAAACGAATGCGGCAATTAAGAAGAATTATGAAGTGCGGATTGACGCTTTGAGGAAGGTTCTTTATCTTGAAAAAGCCGTTGCGCGGTATAAGAATCGGGCGGGAAGGGTTCCTCGAAACCTGAATGAGTTGGTTTTGAAGGGTTTTATTAATAAAATACCGGATGATCCCTATGGGGGCGCTTTTTATATAGACAAGGATGGCTCTATAAAATCTTCAAGCAAGCTCGCTTTTGCCCGCCCGCCTCACATAAAAGGTGGAAAAAAGTAATCTATCCCCTATCTCCTTTTCCTTCTTCTTTTCTCATGCCTGATATCGAGACGTTTTAATTGTTCGATCGTTTTTAGCACTTGCCTCCAGTCGCGCGCTTCTTTGGCCTTGGAATGATCGGGGTGTGATTTTAGAAATAGTTCAAATTGACGGAGCGCCTGCGTATAGTTGCGGTGACGGTTGTCGTGGTAGGTAAGGGTGGATGCAAGCCTGAATCGTGCGTCCGCGGCCCACCGCGAATCGGGATGGTTGCGGATGATTTTCCGGTACGTTGTTACTGCCTCGGTATACTTCCGTTGTTCCGCCAGGTTGTCTGCAGCGATAAGATCGCGGCCTGACGAGGTCAGAACGGCGCATGCAGAAAGCCAGGTGATCGCGAGGGGCATTGCAATCATCAATATCTTATTCATGCGCGTCTCCTTTTGTCGACGACATAGATGCTCTTCGGGACGGTCTTTGCATAGTCCTTGAGTTCCGCGGCGACTTCCGACGCTTCCAGGGGGTCGGACAGCGCGCGGCGTTCGTTCGTTACGATCGCGATGGAGATGGTCATGATGGGGAACTGAATTTCCACACCCTGCCTAGTTTTCCCGAGGATGTAGCCGTTCTCCCGGTCTTTCTCGGCATAAAAACGCGGGATGGTTTTGTCGAACTGGGCGATGATCTCGCTGCAGATCGGCGCCATGAACGCAGGCGTGGTGATCACGACGAAATCGTCGCCACCCACATGGCCGATAAAATCCTCCGGTTGGCCCGTGGTTTTGACGACGGATTCAATCATTCGCGCAGTCTCCTTTATCACTTCGCTGCCGTGGGCATATCCATACTGGTCGTTGAAGGCCTTGAAATTATCGAGGTCGAGGACACAGAAGGCGATCAGCTGATTGGAGTCAATCCGTTTTTTGAGGACGTTTTCTATGGCAATGCCTCCGGGGAGGCGGGTGAGCGGGCTCGCATCGAGGTACATCTCTTCCAGTTTTTTGAGCCTCCTTCCCATGGCCAGAAAGGATTCCGACAGGGTGCCGATCTCGTCCTTGGTTTTGATCTTCGGGTCATAGTCGAAGTTCCCGTCTGCAATGTGTTCAGTGGCCACTTTGAGCTTATGGATGGACGAGACGATATGATGGGTAACGATCAGTCCCGCCAATGCGCCGATGACGATAGTGGCGAGCCACAGGATGGTTGTGCCCATGAACGTCGTGCCGCCTATGCCGCGTATTCGTTTCATCTTTTTATCCTGGGCCCTTTTTGCCCCGGCAGACACGGCATTGAGCGTTTCAATGAGCTCATCCATGATTGCTCTCAGTTCGCCGCGCGAAATCCTGCGCGCCTGTGTGTTTCTTCCCTTTCGCACGAGCCCTATTTCTTTTAAAAAAAGGTCGTTATACTGGTTGTGCAATGCTTCTATGCTCTCGATGGGGACCGACTCGTCAGCGCGAAGGCTTCTGAGCTGTGTCAGCCAGGTGCGGAACTCTTCACTACGCTTGGCAAAGAGCAGACGCATGGCCTTGCTCCTGAGTATCAGGTATTTTTTCTCATACCGGTCCTGGGCGTAGAGGGCGTCCAGCATCTTGCCCGATGCTTCCTGTGTCGGAATGTCGACGGTAACGATGCTCTTGTTCAGGCTGTTCAACCACAGGAGACCGATGAGCGCATAGCCGACGACGATGATCGTCAGCACTACGAGGGTCAAATATCCGAACACCAGTTTGCTGGCGATGTTCAGCTCGCCGAAAAGCTTCTCCGGGACCAGCCTGTCCAGAATGCGGGGCGGGATGGGCAGGCTCATTTTGGACAGGTAGCGCTTCACAGAAAGACAGTATCAAAAGATTCCCCTCTTGTCAAATGGTTATCGAGGAGGACTCTCTTCGGGGAGAGAAGCTGCCTCTTCACAGTACCGTCGAGGCTCGGTTCCCGGCAAAAAGGCCTCGCGGATACTCTCTTTGCAGTTTCCACTGCTCAGCAGGCCTGTTGCGGGGTCTATCTGCTTGAAGATAATGCTCTCAGGCACCGTGAAGTTCTCCGACTCGATCCCTGCATGCGCTTTTCGCATGAAGGGTATCCAGATGGGCAGGGCGGCGCGTGCTCCGGTTTCGCGCGGTCCGATACTCCGGTGGTCGTCATAGCCCACCCATACACCGGCAACCATGGACGGTGCGTATCCGATAAACCAGGCATCGCGGTAATCGTTCGTGGTACCGGTTTTGCCGGCAACGGGTCTCTTGAGTCGGCGTGCTCTCCTGCCGGTCCCTCGTTCGACTACGCCGGTCAGCAGATTCGTGATAAGGTATGCGGTCTCGGGCCGCATTACCTGCCGTGGTACACTTTCATTACTGTACACGATCCGATCGGTACTGTCCGTTATCATGAGAATGGCCGCAGGCTCCATCCTGATCCCGTAATTCGCAAACACCGCATATATCGACGTGAGCTCGAGGAGTGTCAGGTCAGAACTGCCGAGGGCGAGTGAAAGGTACGGTCCGAGCTGTCTTGTTAAGCCGAGTCTTCGGGTGTACTGGATGGTTTCATCCACGCCGATCTTTTCGAGCAGCCGTATTGCCGGAATATTGATTGATTGCTCCAGAGCGCGACGCATTGTTACCATGCCCCGGTACCGCTTCGAAAAATTTTCCGGTTTCCATGTTTTGTTATTGTCGACCTTGTACGTCACGGGAGCGTCTTCGAGCAAGTCCGCCGAGCCGAACCCCCGTTCGAGCGCGGCCGCGTAGATGATCGGCTTGAACGAGGAACCGGGCTGACGAACCGCTTGCCAGGCACGGTTGAATTGGCTTTGATTGAAATCGCGGCCTCCCACCATCGCCTGAATATGGCCGGTCGAGGGGTCGATCGCGATCAGTGCCGCCTGGAGAGGAGGCAGCGATTTCCGTTTTTTCCCTCGCCGGGCCTCTACCCGCGCCAATCCCGCGGTGATGGCCTCTTGCGCATACTGCTGGAGCCTGTCATTAATGCTCGTATAGATGTTGAGCCCGCCGGAATACAGAATGCTCGATCCGAATCGCTCCTCCACTTTCTGGCGTATATATTCCACGAAATACGGCGCCGGTCCTCCTGCAGAAATTTTCGGCTGGACGGGAAGGGGTAATTTTTTTGCCTCCCCTGCTTCTCCCTCGGTTATATAGCCAAGCTTGGCCATCCGGTTGAGTACATAGGCGCGCCTCCCGAGCGCGTTGTCGGGGTCCTTGAAGGGGGAGTAATATTTCGGAGAACGGGGAAGGCCGGCAAGGAGGGCGCATTCCGCCAATTCGAGTTGTTTTACGGATTTGCTGAAATAAATCCGGGCGGCAGATTCAACACCATAGGCGCCACTGCCGAAATATATCTGATTGAGGTAAAGCGAGAGGATCTCTTTCTTGGTGTATTGCTGCTCGATTTTGAGCGCAAGGACCATCTCCTTGAGCTTGCGCGAATAGCTTCTTTCCGGCGTAAGGAAGAGGACTTTTGCCAGTTGCTGCGTGAGCGTGCTCCCGCCTTCGACGATCCGGCCTGCACGGATATTCCGGTACAGGGCCCTGGCGATACCGCGGAAGTCCATGCCATGATGCGTGTAGAACCGCGTGTCTTCAGTCGCGATGAGCGCATCGATCAATTGCGGTGGTACATCGGAGAGTACAACGGGTGTGCGGTTCTCGACGAAAAATTCTTCCAGGAGTTTATTGCTGTCTGAATACACACGAGAGGTGATGCTCGGTTTGAAATCTTCGAGTGTCCGGACCTCGGGCAGATCCCAGACGGAGAACAGGAGGAACCCGACTGAGCCGCCGATGAGCACGGCCGTCAGAGCAAGGAACAGGGTGAATGAGGGGTTTTTTTCCTTTTCCATTCTGTTTATTATACATCCGCATTCGGTGAAAAGTAAAGAGGCGGCGCCCCAGATGGTCATTTCATGTTTTTAATCACTGTGGTATAGTATTTTTGAACACGTTGAGGTTATGCAAAAAATGAAGGAACGCACTGATATATGCAGACTCGATTACCTCCTGGGCACCCTTGCGACTGCCTACAAGGGTGTCATTACCGCTCTCGTAATGAAGGATTTCTGCATCACTGAAGGGGATGGCTCCACGCTGGTACACGGCAGTATTCTCGCCATGCCGGAAGGTGAATACTACGCCCATCTCATGCATGAAGGGAAGGAGCTTTCAAAATCACTGATCAAAGGAGGCTCGTTCGCGCTCACGGCCGGCAGCAACAGAATCGCGAAAGCGAAAAACCTCCAGATCGACATCATACAGGGTGGGAGGCATATCGGGACCTTTCTTCTCAAGAAAGAAAGGTCGGACGGAACGTTCAGCTCTGCGCTTGAGCTTTCGCGGGACCTCGCGGGGATAAACTTCAAAGCCCTGACCGCCCCCCTGGCAGGTGCCGTCGGCCTTCTGCGCCGGGCGGAAGATATTCTTGCGAAGCTTCTGTCCACGAAAAAAGACTGGCAGGAACTCTCGGAGGAGATCAACGGGTTTTCCAACGACCTGTTCTGGCACGACCGGCAGGCCTATTCACGATGGTACGAGTTATTCGTTGAATATGCCGTCAAGGCCGGTGTTCAGGTGGACCTTGCCGTGTGGGACAAGGCCATTACCAATGTTCTTTCCCTGGTCGAGCTTCCGCTGGAGCAGGAGGCAGAGCCGGAGCGGCTGCGTTTTTTTGTGGATACCTGGTTTCAGGTGGTGAACGGTTCCCGGGTTAACCTTACCTACCGGTTACGCCACGCCGCACAGGTACTTGCCGTTATCCACGAGAAGTTTCCGCAGGCCGAATTTGCACCCACGCTCCGTTCCCTCTTCGCATTCCTCAGAGAGCGGATCATGGCAGCTCCGACCGTACCGCTGTCCGTGCTCAAGCTGATGAAAGCGGTGTTCTCAAGCGATGACCAAGACCTGTTCAGCCGGTTTGGTGAAGAACAGAAGACAAAGCTGCAGCAGGACATTATTGACTGCGAGATACTGATCGACCAGGGGGATTATGCAACCGTCTTCGAAAACATCAGGGACGGGGATACGTGGCAGCTCGACGATGTGCGATTTGTGGAAGATTTTTTTGATCGTATTGTGCGCACTTCCACCAGGGAGTCTGCCGACGACGTGGCACGGGTAGTATTCGAAATGCTTCCTTTTTTTGCATCGGTTTCTCCCCGGGCATACGAAAAAGTGACGGAAAATATGTCTCTGCTCATGCATACCGTCATTTCGCTGGGCAGGGCGGATATAGGGGAAACGCTGCTGCGATCGATTGCCAAGGGCCCGCAGGCCGCACAGGACGATCTGCTTCTGAAACCCGGGACAGCACAATCCATCATCACATCAGGAAGCGACAATCTCTTGTCCCAATATGTTTCCCTCGTAAAAAAAATCATCATTCCCGCGCCGAACGTCTCGGGCTTTTCCCGGGCGTCCTGGGCCGAGGTCCTGAACCCCCTCCATGGTGCCAGGATTGCGAAGTTTCTCGCAATCCTGGGCTTCAGCCGGGGTGAACTGAGGGAACTCCTCGTCCACGTTGTCGGTAACCTGTACGTGACCGGCGTGCTCATCCCCGATGATAAGCTGTTCCAGCGGGACATCTCCGCTTACCTGAACTCACCGGGCAGAGAGAACGATTTTCTGCTCAATTACCTGCTGCTCAAAAAGTTCCCGCTCTATTTTAATGAAGTAGGCGCCACCGGCAGGATACGTGATGATACTACGGAAATCGACTCCTGGGGAAATGATCCGGTCCTGTATTTTCTCAGGAAGCAGGTCCACGTGAACGCCAGTAATTACAATATTCCGCTGATCGAGAAGATCATCACCGCCTGGACGTATCATTCCCCTGAATTCCTCGAGGGGGCCGTGCCGGACGACGTTTTAACGGACGTGAATGGGGAACTGCTTACGCAGTACGCTGCCGTGGCGAAACCGCTCTTTACCTCCCTGGGCATCCTGGATGACGAGGGACTGCACCTTGATCGTATTCTTGATGCACAGCCGAGCGCGCTCCGGCAGCACGCAGTCCGCCTGTCGGGTTCGGAGGAAGTGAAGACCAAGGTCCTGCTTCTGTGCAGAATTTATCAGGAAGTGACGAATAAGTATTCATTCACAGGGCGTGATGAGACAGCCCACGATCCCTTCAGCGCTCTTGCCGGACACCTGGAAATCCTGAAGCGTATGAAATCGACGGTCCTGTTGCCGGAAAAGACCGATCCTGAAGAGTCCCTGTACTT
>CAJHXR010000370.1_pt1 | contig 12141 bp, 12 predicted proteins | sample 9198421 | NCBI WGS metagenome assembly CAJHXR01 (sample SAMEA7708331, study PRJEB35096) | sediment metagenome | biome: marine neritic benthic zone biome [ENVO:01000025]; feature: sediment [ENVO:00002007]; material: shallow marine sediment [ENVO:03000034] sea grass bed [ENVO_01000059] ... | reverse complement strand
CAACACGCTGCTCCAGGGATTCATTCAGGAGCCTGAGATCCTGCTCCGCCTCCCGTATCTTTCCGATCGTACTTCGGGAGAGATTGATCACGATGAAAACGAATATCGCACCCCCCAAAAAGACGCCGCCGGTGACCAGCTCGACGGGGAACGTGAGATCCATGAGCAGTACGGCGTCGAAGAAGAGATAGCCGGCAAAGAAAAAGTACATAAGATAGATGAGGGCCAGCCATTTGTGGCGCATCTCCGCTGAAACAACGCTCGACGTCCTGCGCGCCGGCGCCAGTGATGCGAAGATGAATGCGGCGCCGGCAATGACCAGAAGAATGGACAGTATTTTTACGAAGCTCATTGATCGGATCCTTGTATGCCTTCCTGCAGCCTGAAGCGGCTTTTTGTCGCTTCTTGCTCGATAATAGCATATTTTTTTAACAGAGGCCCTTTCTTGAGCACTCCATCCTTGACAAGTTGCATCATGATTGTTAAAGTGGCTCTATCAGAATTTGCTTGAATGCCTCGCCACAAAGGACCGTGTCACAATATGATCGCGATTTCGCTCCAATCAGGCAGCAATGGGAATTGTATCTATGTGGAAACTGGCGGCGTGAGGCTGCTCTTCGACGCCGGTATCAGCGGTGTTGCAGCGAAGGAGCGTCTCGCCGCCCACGGCCGGGACATCCAGTCCGTCGACGCGGTCATCATCTCCCACGACCACGGCGACCACGTGCGCTGCGCCGGTATCTACCAGCGCAAGTACGGCATTCCCCTCTATGTCACGCCGAAGACCATCGACCGCGCCTGCGCCCGCCTCTCCCTGGGGAAGCTCAAGGATGTGCGCCACTTCCAGGCCGGCGATACGCTCCGGTTCGCCGGCGTTTCCGTCGAGACAATCCCGACGCCACACGACGGTGAAGACGGAACAGTGTTCGTGATCACGGCAAACAATAAGCGGCTCGGCATCATGACCGACCTTGGCCATGTTTTTGAGGGCCTTGAGCAGGTTGTTGCAAGCCTCGACGCCGCCTTCATCGAGAGCAATTACGACCCGGACATGCTGGACAATGGTCCCTACCCGGCCTTTTTGAAACGACGCATCCGGAGCTCCGGAGGACATATTTCGAACATCGAGGCCGCCGAACTGCTCAGGACTGCTGCAGGCCCGCGTATGAAATGGGCCTGCCTGGCCCATCTCTCGGAGCAGAACAACAGCCCTGATCTCGCCCTCAGGACGCACCGCGAGACCGGAAGGAACGGCCTTCCCGTTCATGTGGCGAGCCGGTACGGGGTATCCGATATTTTCACCGTGTAATCCGGCGGCACCGGCAGGACAGAATCTCAAATATCAAAATCCAAAGTTCAAAGGAAGCTCAAAAAATCAAACAACAAGGAAGCTCTCGCCTTTTTCTTTTTGGATTTTGACTATTCATTTAAGCTTTGAGCTTTGACATTTGAAATTTCACTCGTGCATTGCACAGGCGTTTTATTATCATGCTTCCCGCGCAAAGGAGTCAGCCACGCATGGATATCAACATAACCTTTCCCGGCGGAAAAAAAGTGAATGCCGACATGAATGGCATGATTATTCCGACGGACCAGGCAAAGTTGCAAGGCGGCGATGGGAGCGCACCGCCACCCTACGCGCTCTTCCTCGCGTCGATCGGCACCTGCGCCGGAATTTACGTGCTCAGTTTCTGCCAGGAACGGAAAATACCGACTGACAAGATTTTTCTTACCCAGCGGCTGGTGTATACCACGACGCCGGAAGGAAAATCCAAGCTGGACACGATCGTCATCGACATCAATGTGCCGCCGGATTTTCCCGAGAAGTACCAGAAAGCGCTGATTCGGGTGGCTGACCAATGTGCGGTGAAAAAAACCATACTGAACCCTCCGAAGTTCGCAATCAATACGGTCGCGAATTCATAATTTCCGCATCAAGCCTCTTTACATGCGATAAGGCTGCTATTTTCTATGCGCCAGTGGTACAATAGAAGTAGAGTCCCGCGTGGGCGGGATTGCCACTGAATACCGGATATGAAAAAACCATTGCTCCAGTCATCTTCGTTGATTGTCCTGCTGTATGTCCTCTTCGGCATCCTCTGGATCGCCGCCTCCGTCAGATTTATTGAGGCTGTTATCAGGGACCCTCGCGTGCTGTCCATCCTGCAGACATACCGGGGCTGGGGATTTATCCTCGCCAGTGCCTTCGTCCTGTACATCCTGATACAGCGCCAGCTGAAGGCCCGGGGCCGCACAGCTGCCGAGCTCAAGGCGTCGGAGGAGAAATACCGCACGCTGATCGAGTCGGCGAATGACGCTATCTTTCTCTTCGATGCCGAAACAAGGCTTATTCTCGAAGCCAACAGAAGGGCGGAGGAACTTCTCGGCCTGCCCGCCGAACGAATCATCGGCATGCACCAGAGAGATCTTCACCCACCCGAAGAGCGCGAGCAGTGCCGGCAAGCGTTTCAGGAGGCCCTCGAGCGGGAGAGATCCATCGCCGGCGGTCTCTGCATTTCACACAGCGATGGGCACCCGATCTGGGTCGAGATAAGCATCAGCGTCATTGACCTTGCCGGCAAGAGGGTCATTCAGGGTATTTTCCGAGATATCACGGCACGCAAGCAGGCTGCCGAGGAACTGGAGAAGGAGCGAAACAAGGCGCAGCTCTACCTCGACATGGCGGGCGTCATCATCGTGGTGATCGGAGCAGATCAGCGGGTCAGTTTGATCAACCGGAAGGGAGCAGAGATCTTGGGATTCGGGGAAGACGAAATTATCGGTACAAACTGGTTCGACTCCTACATCCCCGAGGGCATACGAGGAAATGTAAAGTCCGTCTTTCAGAAATTGATCCGGGGAGAGGTCGAGCCCGTCGAGTATTTTGAGAACCCGGTGTTGTCCCGGTCCGGCGAAGAGAGAATGATCGCGTGGCATAATACGATCCTCCGTGATGGGCAAGGCATGATCACGGCTACGCTCAGTTCAGGTGAGGATATTACCGCGCGGAAACAGGCGGAAGGACAGGCGCAGTCCCGTCTCCAGCGCCTCGCTGGCCTCCACGCTGTTGATATGATCATCACCTCCAGCCTGGACTTGCGCGTGACGCTCACGGAGTTTCTCGGTTTGGTCATTTCCCAGCTTCGCGTGGATGCGGCAGACGTTCTGCTGCTGAACTCCTATACCCAGGCACTTGAGTACGCGGCGGGACATGGTTTCCGCACCACTGCCATCCAGAAGTCGCGCGTTCTGATAGGCGAGGGCATTGCCGGCCTTGCGGCGCTGGAGCAGCGCAACGTAAGCACGCCGGACCTGCGCGACCCCGCGAGCGGTTTTGCCCGCGCTTCACTCTTGAACGACGAGGGGTTTATCGCCCATCAAGTCATCCCCCTCGTGGCAAAAGGGCAGGTCAAGGGCGTGCTTGAGGTATTTCATCGCTCGCCGCTCTCCCTTGACGAAGAGCAGCGGGAATTTCTCGAAGCCCTTGCTGCGCAGGCCGCCATTGCCATAGATAATGCGACCCTCTTTCATGAGCTCCAACGTTCGAACATAGAGCTTGCCCTTGCCTATGACGCAACACTCGAAGGATGGGCCCGTGCCCTCGACCTGCGGAGCAAGGCAACGGAGCGTCACACGGAACGGGTGACGGAAATGACCCTCCGCCTTGCGCGGGAAATGGGCATGAGCGAAAAAGAGCTTGTCCATGTGCGCAGAGGTTCGCTTCTCCATGATATCGGTAAAATAGGCATCCCCGACAGCATCCTGCTGAAGCCGGACAGTCTCACCGAGGATGAGTGGGAAATCATGCGGCGCCATCCCGTCGATGCCTTCGAGATGCTCCTGCCGATCGCCTACCTTCGCCCGGCCCTCGATATTCCCTACTGTCATCATGAGCGGTGGGACGGCACGGGCTATCCGCGCGGCCTGAGGGGTGATCAGATTCCATTGGCGGCGCGCATCTTTGCCGTTGCAGACGTCTGGGATGCGGTGTATGCCGAAGACCGGCCCTACCGACAGGCGATGACCAAAGAGAATGCGCTCAACCACATCCGCTCGCTGGCACGCACGCAGCTCGACCCGGAGATCGTTGATGTGTTTCTGAAGATGGAATGGTAGCAGTTAAACGCAAACTCACAAACACCCACTTCGGAATTCAATAAAGCAACGGCGTCTCTCGCAACGCACGCAAAGGACGCCACGTTTTTAAAGCCAACAATCCTGTCTTTCTTTGCGATCTTTGCGGCTTAGCGAGATAACTTTTTCCGGTTTTGGCTGTATCTGAAAAACTTTACTCACATGAGGCGAACCAAAGTACCTTGAAAGCAAGGGAGTTGAGACACACCATGCCCGGCGTGACGACATTTGATAAACATAGTGACGACTACGAGGCCTGGTTCGAGGCGAACCCCCGAGCCTACGATGCCGAGCTGCGGGCCGTCAGGGCGCTGTTGCCGGCAACGGGCATGGGGCTCGAGATCGGCGTTGGCACCGGCCGCTTTGCCGCGCCCCTGGGCATCCGGTATGGCGTAGAGCCGTCACGAGCCATGCGGGAGAAGGCCCGGGAACGGGGAATCAAGGTCATCAAGGGCGTTGCCGAGGCACTGCCCTTCGGAGAGCAGGAATTTGACTTCGCGCTCATGGTCACCACGGTCTGTTTTCTGGATGATATTGACCTGGCCTTCAAGGAAGTACTGCGGGTCCTGAAACCGGGCGGTTGCTTCATTATCGGTTTTGTTGATCGGGAGAGCCCGCTCGGCACACTCTACCGCGAGCGAAGGGATAAGAGCACGTTCTATAAGGAAGCGATGTTTTATTCAGTCGATGAGCTGGTCGGTCATCTCAAGGATGCCGGATTTCGGTGCTTCAGCTTCCGCCAAACCATCTTCCGCCCGCTCCAGGAGATCAGCGGGCCTGAGCCGGTGAAGGAAGGCCATGGTGAAGGTTCTTTCGTGGTAGTAAAGGCCATTCCGTAGGTTTGCTCCGCACGACAAGAAGCGGAGATGGTACTGCTCAAAACCGGCGGCCGAGCTGAAGGGTGATATAGTTTTCTCCGTAATTCGGCCCGTCCCACCCGAAAAAATACTTCCCGTTCGAATAGTGGACATAGCCAAGAGAAAAATCATATTGATCGCCCCTGAGGCCCAGGGCCGCGCGAAAGAGAAACTGGAACCGCGTGCCCAGGTTGTCCGTTGTCTCGTTGATATACCCCACGCCGGCACTGCCGGCAAGATACCCCTTCTCGTCCCAGAACCACTGTATTCCCCGGGAGATGCCGATCGCCCCGGCGTGGTTGGGGCCGTTCCAGGCGCCCAGGGAAGCCTCATAATACCCTTCCAGGCCAAGCAGGAGAGGGGCGTCTGTCTGGTACCGCAAAAAGACGGCCTCGGTGTTGCCGGAATGATGGACACCGATGCCGGACTCCAGGGATATCATGTCCGCAGCGATCGCCGGGACCGGGCACACGAAGATACATGCGATAAGAACGAACGCTCCCGCCCTGAAAACGGCACGGGTGCGTCCTATTTCCCCTGATCGGCGCGGCACACTACTTCTTCGCCGGAGCGATGATGAATTTTTTTACGTAGAGCTGTTGAGCGATCGACAGCACATTGCTCAACGTGATATAGAGAAGCAGCCCGGCGGGAAGCCGTGCGAACATGAAGATGAACGCGATGTTCATGAACATCATCATCTTGGCTTGCTTGGGATCCGCCGTGGCCGCCGTTATCTTCATGGTCAGGATCATGCTCAGGCCCATGACGACCGGCAGGATGTAGAACGGATCGTACAGCGAGAGGTCGTTGATCCAGTAGGGAATAAAGACAGCCTGGCGCAGTTCGATGGACACCGACAGGACATTATACAGGGCGATGAAAAAGGGCAGCTGGAGCAGCATCGGCAGACAGCCCCCCAGGGGATTGACTCGCCGCTCTTTATAGAGCTTCATAAGCTCCTGGTTCATGCGCTGCGGATCTTTCTTGTATTTCTCCCGCAGGGCCGTCATTTCCGGCTGAATGGACTTCATTTCCTCCATGGACTTGGCGCTCTTCAGCGACGGATAAAACAGAAGGGCCCGCACCACAATGGTCAGGAGGATGATCGCAATGCCGTAGTTCTTCGCAAAGCCGTAAAAAAACTTCATGAGCCAGAACATGGGTTTCGCGAGGACGCCGAACCATCCGAAATCAACCATGCGCTCCAAACCGCTGCCGTGGGACTGCATGATGGAATAGTTTTTGGGCCCGGCGTAGAGGGTATACGTGCGCGTCTCCGGGGTTTCCTTGACCAGCAGCTCCGTGTTCATGAAATCGCCGATTTCCTTCGGCGCAGAGGTCACCCGGCTCGTAATGATCCCCTGCTTTCCATAGAGCACGCTTGCGGTGAAATATTTGTCAACGTGGCCGAACCAGTCAATGGTCCCGGAGTGCTGCAGCTCGCCCTCGATATCATCGAGGTCCTCGCGCTCCGTACCGCCGTTGATCATGGCAACGAGACCCGCGCCTCCGCCCCGGGCGCTTGTATCCAGCTTGTCGGGTATACCAAAGTCGGTCCCCAGGGCCAGGGTATAGCCGTTGAGACGCCGGGTGTTGATTTCAACATCGACCTTATAATCGTCGTGATAAAAGGTAAAGCGCTTCTCTACCCTGATGCCCGATGGGCCGCTGTAGGTGAGAACAAGGGTTTCGCTTTTCCGCGCTTCGTCGAGAACAATGCGTTCACGGCTTGCCCGGTACACCGCGTACGAGAGGGGGGAAAGAGATCGTGAGAGCGGCGTGAGCGTCAGCGGATAGACCCGGTCCCCGGTATACGCTCCGGCAGGGTCCGGAAGAAGCTGCACGTTGCCGAGCATTTTCTTCTTCTTCTTTTTTTTGCCTTTCATCTTCTGGTACACGGCATCCAGTCCCGCAGGTGATTTATCGGCCTCACGGTATTGCTTCAGTTCCCACGCGGTGATCACCCCGCCGGCGGTATTGATGACCGCCTTGACCAGGTCCGTTTCAATGGTAATGTCTTTCCCCGTTTTTCGGGGCGTCAGTTTCTCCGGAGACGGTTCAGGAAACACCGGCGCCGAGGGCCGCTCTGGTTTCGCCGTCTCGCGGGGCGGTTCCTGCATCGGCTGCTGGGGCTGCTGCGGCGGCGGCTGGGGTGCAAAAAACCGCACATACACCAGGAACACCAGGAGTGACAAGGAGAGGGCCAGAATGAATCTTCGTGTTTCCATGAATCCTCCGCGATTATTTAACCGGGTCGTATCCGCCCGGGTGAAAGGGGTGGCATTTGGAAAGCCTCACGATCGTCAGCCACACCGCTTTCAAGGTGCCTTTCTTCTCGAACGCCTCAAGAGCATATGCGGAACAGGTCGGGACAAACCTGCAGGTAGGCGGGAACAAGGGAGATACGTATCGCCGGTACAGACGAATGATCGTGAGAAAGAATGCTTTCACCGCTCTGTGCTTTCTGCTTTTTTGCCGCGAAGCACGGTCTTGCGAAGCGCTCGCTCGACAACCGCGTGGATCTGCCCGTAGTCGAGGGAGGCCAGTTCGCGGCGTGCCACGAATACGAGGTCAATGGCCAGTGACGTGTCGCTCAGCACGTTCCCGATGCAGTCACGGACCTGTCGTTTTAATCGGTTCCGCTTTACGGCATTTCCCAGCTTTTTGCCGATGGATATTCCGACCCGGAAATGGCCGATCGTGTTCGGGGCATAAAACAGAGAAAGGCCGTCAACGGACAGCCTTTTTCCCTTCAGCGTCGAAACAAATTCCCTGTTCTTACGCAACCGCTCGCTTTTGCGGTATGTATACGGCATCCTCGGAATCCCGGCCGCATGCTACACAGCGAGGCGTTTTCTTCCCTTCGCCCGTCTGCGGTTTATCACGCGCCTGCCTCCGACCGTGCTCATCCGCTTTCTGAACCCCTGGGACCGTTTCTGCTTAAGGTTGCTTTTCTGTCCTGTCGTTACTGACATTGCGACCGCTCCTTTTCATTGCGTGGAAATAAGGGTGGCATTATAGTATATAAGCGGCTAATAAGTCAAGAAAAAACCGTTCCGTGGAGCGGGTCGTGGCGGACTTGTAGAACAGAAGCCATTCCCTGCATTCATTGTCGGCGGATAGCCCGGCAACGTCACGCCACAGGCGTGATTGCGCGTCCGAGCGAGAGAGATGCCGTCTCGTTCACCAAACTCCGGGATGAGCCGAAAAAATATGTCCTTGACAATCACGACGGGAGTCGGATAATACACACCATCCCATGCGGCAAGCCTCCAAAAAAACTGTGACCCAGAAACAGAAAAAAACCGTCTACGTCATAGGGCATACGGCGCCGGACACGGACTCCGTGTGTTCCGCCATTGCCTACGCTTACTTCAAGAATGTCACGGACAAGCGGTTTGTCTTCACACCGGCCCGGGCCGGTACGTTGAACGATGAAACCCGCTTTGTCCTGGAAAAATTCGGCGTGGCGCCTCCCGCAGAAATCGACAGCCTCGCAGCGACCGTGAGCGACCTCGAACTGAAGCGGCCCATCGCGATCGGTGTGCGCGATTCGATCCAGGCGCTTGCCCTTCTGATGCGTGAACAGGGAGTGCGGTCTGTTCCCGTAACAGACGATGCGGGGAGGCTGGCCGGCATCGTGGGCCTGAAGGATATTGCCCGCCACTACATGGACAGCGTTGACTTCACCAACCTGGATCAGACACCGATCGATCTCGACATCCTGCTCAAGACCCTTGATGCCCGCGTCATAACGAATACCGGACAGGTGGATCGCCTGACGGGCAAAGTATTCATGGCCACCATGCAGCGGGGAGCGCTTCTGAACACGGTGAGCCGGGGTGACGTTGTTATCGTGGGCGATCAGTACGACATCCAGCTCGACCTGATACACGCGGGATGTGCGGCCCTGATCGTCGTTGACGGAGCGCCGCTGGCGAGCGAGGTCATAGAAGCGGCCACTGAAAGCAAGGTGCTCATCCTCTCTTCTCCCTACCACGCCTTTGCCACGGTCCAGCTCATGACCATGTCCGAACCCGTATCGGCCATCATGTCCGGCACCTGCCCGACCGTGGGCCTCTTCACGCTCATGGCGGAAGTCCGCGAAAAAATAGTCAAGTCCGAGTATCGTTCGGTCGTCGTCATTGACAGCGACAATCGCCTCATCGGGTTTATTACGAGAACCGACCTCATGCGTTCGGTGCACAAGACGGCCATTCTGGTCGACCACAACGAGCTCTCGCAGGCCGTAACCGGAATTGAGGAAGCGGAAATTCTTGAGATCATCGATCACCACCGGGTAGGCGACATATCCACCATGGCACCCATTTATGTGTATAATGATCCCGTCGGCAGCAGCTGTACGGTAGTAGCGGGGTCAATGTTTCTTCATCAGATACACATGCCCAAAGAGATCGCCGGCCTTCTCCTTTCGGGAATCCTCTCGGATACGCTGCTGCTGACCCTCTCGACGACAACGGAGCGGGACCGGGTAACAGCGCAGCGTCTTGCCGACATCGCCGGCGTGGAGAGTAAATCCTATGGCAAGGAGCTGCTTCACGCGAGCATTAATTTTGAGGGAAGAAGCGACGCGGAGTTGATCGCCTCCGACTTCAAGGAATTTTTGATCTCCGGCAAGAAGCTCGGCGTGAGCCAGATGATGTCTCTCGACTGCGCCGAGATCGACCTGCGCGAAGAGAGCCTGCTTGCCGAATTGGAACGCCTTCGCACTGCCCACGGCTACGATCTGGTCGCGCTGCTCGTGACGAACCCGCTCACCGAGGGCCACGAGCGGATAATGCTCAAAGGCGAAACGTGGATCGTTGAAAAGGCCTTCAATGTGAAGGTAGAGGATGATACCTGCAGCGTACCGCGGGTTCTTTCGAGGAAAAAGGATTTTATCCCGGCCATCGGGCAGGCGCTGAGCCACGGCAGGCCGGGTTAATCGTCAGGAGACAGGAGAGAGAAAGCAGGAGTCAGGAAAAGAATAACAGATAACAGACGGTAGACAGCAGACGACAGCCTATGGCTTTAGCGAGAGCGTGATGGCAGGAATTGGTGGTCCCAACGGGGATCGAACCCGTGTTTCCGGCGTGAGAGGCCAGCGTCCTAGGCCGCTAGACGATGGGACCAGCGCACGTACGTGCGATTGAAAAGTGAAAATTGGAAAATGGAAATTGAGGGCCTCTTCGGTTTATGGCTGACCTTTCAATTTGCAAATTATAATTTCCAATTTTCAATATTTTTTCGAAACTGGTTGGGGGAGGAGGATTCGAACCCCCGTAAACAGATTCAGAGTCTGCTGTCCTACCACTGGACGATCCCCCAAAGTCCCAGGAAATATATACAAATTCGGCCGAAGTGTCAAGAGCAAAAAGAATCCGGGCTCTGCGACCCTTGTTTTTTTGGGTCTTCTCCTCTTTGCCACGGATTTACACAGATAAAAGGCGCTCTTTCTTTGCCGCGAATCTTCACGAATTTACGCGAAAAAGGCATTGGACACGGATCCACGCGGAAAGGGCGGATCATTAAAAATCATGATTAGGAGAAAGGGAGAGGGGGAGAAAGGGAGAATTTAAGAAAACCTCTACGCTCTTTGCGGCTTTGCCTGTGCCCGCGTTATCGCAAGAGCAGGGTACGAGAGACGCCGTTGGCTTTTGGAGATGACCCCTGTTTTTTTAACACACTGTTTTTGCTCTGACGCTATAAAAAATTTTAATTAGCAATACCGTTGTTTCCGTGGTATCTATTGACCGTATCTGATATGCTGTCAGGCAGCGTGATCAATGGTCTCGTCCCGGACACGCTTCGCTCTGTGATACACACAGCACAAGGAGGAATGAACCGTGGAAAACAAGGAATTCGTCTTTATTATCAGCCATTCCTACGACAAGATAGAGAAAGCTGCCGCTGCGCTGCAGCTCGCGACCAACATGGCTGCCTTCGACGCGAAGATCGACTTCTTTCTCATGAACGAAGGCGTCCACCTCGCGCGCAAGGGCTTTGCCGAGTCTGTTTCGTGGCAGAAGGCATTCTCGCCCGTGGCAGAGCTCATGAAGAGCCTCCGCGAGGACTTCGAGTTCAAGTTCTACGTCTGCGCGTCCTGCGTGAAGCCCTATGGGCTGGAGGGTGTTGAACTGATCGAAGGCGCGGAGATCAAGCCGGGGTCATACCTGGGCGAACTGCTGATGCAGAGGCAGGGGCTGACGTTCTGAACTTCATATCGCATAGGGCATGGGGCTACGGGTAGTTATTTAGAGTCTGTATTTTAATTGCTCTGATAATAAAAAAGTACGTCATTCCCGCGAAAGCGGGAATCCAGTTCTTTCAAAATCTTCTGGATTCTCCCGGCTTGCAACTTGCCGGGACAGGCTCCTCAAGTCCGGCATGACGGTAAGGGTCATTTAAATACAGACTCTCTTTAAGATGTTGCTCTCCTCTTCGTCGATTGCATCTCCGTTTGAATCATGCTATAACGTGGCCATGAAAAACATCGCGAACTTTCTCTTTGAGGCGGGGATGCTGAAGCGCACTCCCCGCAGCGGCTTTCAATTCCTCGGCTCGGGCGCGGAGTCCGTGGCGGAGCACATCTTCCGCACCACCTATATCGGCTATGCCCTCGGCAAGCTTGCGAAGAATATCGACGTCGACAGACTCGTAAGGATCTGCTTGTTCCACGACCTCCCCGAGGCGCGTACCGGCGACCTGAACTATGTGAACAAAAAATACGTCGCCGCCGATGAGCAGAAGGCCGTTGATGACCTGGCAAGGACACTGCCCTTTGGCAAGGAGCTGCGGGAGCTTGTCAGGGAATTCATCGAAGGACAGACAGAGGAGGCGAAGCTCGCCAAGGACGCGGATCAACTGGAAATGATCCTCGCCCTCAAGGAGTACAAGGACCTCGGGAACCGATACGCCGATGAATGGCTCGAATTTTCCCTCAAGCGCCTCCAGACCGACACGGCAAAAGAGCTCGCCCGGACCATCCTCGAAACCGACTCATCGCTCTGGTGGTTCAGCGACAAAGGCGACTGGTGGGTCAACGGCGGCAAGGGATGAGAGCTGCTGATACGTCTCCTCCGGCGTCATGGTACCCGAAACGCTGAGCCGGTAGATTCTGCACCCCTTTTTTTCATAGTACCCGACT
>CAJHXR010000423.1_pt1 | contig 12370 bp, 16 predicted proteins | sample 9198421 | NCBI WGS metagenome assembly CAJHXR01 (sample SAMEA7708331, study PRJEB35096) | sediment metagenome | biome: marine neritic benthic zone biome [ENVO:01000025]; feature: sediment [ENVO:00002007]; material: shallow marine sediment [ENVO:03000034] sea grass bed [ENVO_01000059] ... | reverse complement strand
CCCATAGCCAGGGCCCGTGAGCAGATCGGTCACATCACGGGCATGACGGCATGCGGTTCGGTGAGAGGAACGATACGGGGGCAGCCAGCGCATGTACTATGAAAACGTGTTCAGAACGCTTCAGAAGAAAAACATCAGATACGCCGTCGCAGGCGGTGTTGCCCTCGTCCTCCATGGCGTCGTCAGGTTCACCGCAGACCTTGATTTGATTGTGGACCTGGAACAGGAAAACCTGCGGCGCTTTGTCCAGACCATGGAGGAGCTCGGCTATCAGCCGCGTAATCCCGTGAAAGCAATGGACCTCCTGGAGCCGGCAAACAGGGATGCGTGGAAACGCGAGAAAGGCATGGAAGTTTTTTCCTTCGTTGATCCTGCACAGCCGATGAGCCTTGTCGATGTGTTTATCGAAGAGAAGATCCCTTTTCAGGAAATCGAGAGGGAACTGGTGCCGATCACGGCAAAGGAAATTACCCTACCCGTCGTCTCTCCGGGTCATTTAAAGAAACTCAAAAAAGCAGCCGGCAGGCCTCAGGACCTGGCGGACATCGAGGCGCTCGAGGCGCTGGAGAGAACGAAGGAGGAGGAACGATGAGCCAGGAATCGCAAAAAAAACCGTTCGCCTTCCGTCTGTCTCCGGAGGCCATAAAGGAATTCAAAGACGCCCCCGCAGAGGCCAAGCTGAACTGGCTCGAAGAAGCCAGGCGGTTTGTCGTTGATTTCGTCTCGCCGCAGAAGCTGGAGAAGTGGAAGAAGATTTCCGGGCAGTGACGATCTCGCAGTTCATTGAGAACTCCTCGGAACTCTGAACTGAGAACTCAGGACTGTTGCTGGTCGTCTGTAGTCTGCTGTCTCATGTCTGCTATCTATTTTCTGACTTCTGTCTCCTGACTACTGCTGTTAAGCCAAGGCAGATACTATGAGAAAAAAAACGCTTTTCACGATACTGACTCTGCTCTTGATGTCCCTTCCCGGTTGCCACAATAAAGAGCAAAAGTGCGACGGGCAGGTCCTGTACTTCGTCCGGGAGCAGGACAAGGGGGCGCGGACGGAACAGGGCGTCGAGGTCACGGTCAAGATCCAGCTCTTGAACCTGCCGAAGGATTATCGCCAGAACCCGCCGGTGAAGCCCGGTGATACCTGGTGGCTCCGGACCGGCAAGGGATCGCTGCGCGCCCGGGTCCGGTCCGTTGCCGTGCAGGAATCGCCGTACCCCGCTCTGGGCAGGCTCTCCGTCAAGCTCCGAACTGAAGGGCCGGTCACGAAACGGATCACGCTGATCTCGCGGTGCCCCATCGGCGAGCAGACCTGGACGGCGAAGAAGCCCCGGGACGATACCATGCCGTACCGCGTCGTGGTGACCACGGAGCAGGGCCTCTTCCGCCTGGACAGTGATGAAGTCGTGCCGGAGGGAGGGTATCCCGAAGGTGACGGTCCGTCCCAGGTCCGGGTAGATGTCTATGAGAAAAAGACGGGCGAACAGAAATGGAAGAAGCGGACAAGCTTCATGACCAACTCCCCGGCGGAGCCCTACCTCGATGTGGACGGCGACGGCGTGCCTGAAATCACCTCGATCGAATGGTACCGGGAAACCATTCTCCGGCGGTTCTATCCGAAGGTCGAGGTCATTGCCGTCGACGCTTCAGGGACATGAAGAGACCGCGTCTTTTGCGTCTCTGCGCGAGAGGTTGAGGTTTTGCATTAACATTTTGCACTTTACATTTTGCATTGACCCTGCCCCTAAGGGTCCCTCGAGGTACCCTATGAACCATCTCCATGTAATTACCATGACAATCTTCTTCATGCTCCTCTGCGTCCCTGACGTCGCTCTGGCCGGGGAGAACTGCTCCATGCTCGGGGGGACCTGCAGGGACGCCTGCGCGCCGGACGAAACAGCGGAATCCGGGGCCTTCCTCGACTGCGAGGACACGCAGGAATGCTGTGTGAAGGAGGAGGCCGCGCCCGCTCCACCGAAGTGCTGCGTGCACACCTTTGACTCCAGGAAGGCTGGCCCGGCGAACTGCAGTGAGCCTGTCCAGGGCGCGTGTCCGAAAGGCGTGGGTAGCCCCATCCCCTGTGAAAAACTGCGGTATTGTATATAAGCAGTAGGTTGTCTGCAGTATGAATTCTGTCGTCAGTAGTCTGTTTTCTGTACCCTGTCTACTGACTACTGTTTTCTATCGTCTGTATTCTTTTATCTTGCATCTTGCATCAGGCATCCGGGATCAGTAGTCTTTAGTCTATCGTCTGTAATCTGTCGTCTGTATTCTATCTACTGTATACTGTCTTCGCTCATCCGGAAGGAGTAACACTTCATTATGCTCAAGGCAATCAAGGACAAAATAGGGACCATACGAACGAATCTGACCCGCCTCGGTGAGAATCAGCCGTTGAGCAAGGCCGCGTTAGTCATCATCATCTTTCTCGACATTTTCATCTTCGTTTCTATTTTCAACGGGCTCGGGGCGCACACCCGGCAGCTGACCTCACCGGACGAGTATGTGCCCGCTACCTGCCGCCAGATCGTTATCGAGAGCAACTGGAACCAGGCAAGTCGCCTGGACAATCTCGCAGCCATCATCCTGTGGTACAGTACGAGCTATTACCGCATCGAAGAGCAAAAGGATGACGTGCACCCGCTCTGTGGGGTGTACACCGGGCCGATCGACACGATCAGGGATGATGCAGAGCTTGTCCGCACCATTGAAACCAGAAAGAAATATCAGGGAGAATTCAGAGACATTAGGTCGGAGATTGCCGTGATGAAGGGCTCCTATGATACGTATCTGCTGGAGCGTATTGCAAAACAGCAGGAAGCCAGGGCCGCCGTCAACACGCTCCGAAAGAACATCCGGCAGAAAACAACGGCACTGAACGCCCTGGGCGCCCGGCTGGCCGTTCTTGAAGCAACCTTAAACAGACACGAAGCCGTCCGGCGGCTCTGGGAACAGATCCAGGCGCTGCAGGAACAGGATCGACAGCAATTGAAAGATGATCTGCGAACGCTGAACTTCTGGTTCCCCTTGAAAAAGCTGGCAATGCAGTTGCTCTTTCTCATTCCCCTCTTCGTCGTTTTTTATCTCTGGAATTCCCTGAGCATCAGGAAGAACCGGGGCCTCCAGACCCTGCTGTCATCGCATCTGCTGATCATCGCGTTCATCCCCATTTTTCTGAAGATAGTCGAAACCGTCTATGACATCATCCCGAAGAAGATCCTGAAGAAGATCATAGATTTTCTGATCTCCCTCAACCTTGTCGCCATCTGGCACTACCTGACCATCGGCCTCAGCATACTGGCTGCGCTGGCCCTGATCTACGTGTTCCAGAAAAAACTGTTCCCCCGGGAACGGCTGATCGAGCGGAGAATAGCGAAGGGATTATGCCAGGACTGCGGGAAAAAACTGCCCTCCGGCGCCAAGGCGTGCCCGAACTGTGGCTTCCTGCAGTATAAAACCTGCAGCACGTGCAATAAGCCGACCTATGTTTTTTCACGGCATTGCATGGAATGCGGCAGCCCGCAGCCGTGAGGGGGGAGAATCTATATTCTGCTATCTAACTTTGCAATTTCATTTTGCACTTTGCATTTTGCATTGAACCTGCCCCTGAGGGGTCACGAGGTTAATTCATGGCACTCAAGATTGATATAAAGAGCATGGAATGGTGGATCTGGACAATCACGCTGGCGCTCCTCATTGCAGCCGTGGCAGGGTGGACGCCGGGGTACCTCGCGGTCATCATCGTGAGCTTTGCGCAGATACCCTACATAGCAATTCGATCGCGGAGCATCGTCTCCTTTGCTTCCCAGGTGCGGATCGTCTACTTCGGCCTCACCCTCTTCGGCCTCTGGCCTGCCGTGCGTATCTATATGTATGCAGCGCTCGTCATCGGCACGATCATGGTGGTCTTCTTCGACCGTTGCAGTATCGCCCTGGCACTCTCCAAGATGCCCTGGAACAAGGGGATGGAGAATCCGCAGTGTAAGCTGCCGTGAGGGGGGATAGTCTGTTTCTTGAGTGCTGAGTGCTGAGTGCTGAGTGCTGAGTGCTGAGTGCTGAGTGCTGAGTGCTGAGTGCTGAGTGCTGAGTGCTGAGTGCTGAGTACTGAGTGCTGAGTACTGTCTACTGACTACTGTATTCTATTATCTTTTTCTGATCACTGCATTTATAGCCTGTCGTCTGTTGTCAGTAATCTGTTTTCTGTACCCTGTCTACTGTATTCTGACTACTGTTTTCTATCGTCTGTCTTCTTGCACTTGGTATCAGGCATCAGGTAACCGGGATCTGTAGTCTATCGTCTGCTATCTGTAATATGTACTCTGACTTCTGTCTACTGACTACTATGTTCTATCAACGCCTCATAACAACGATCATTCTTCTCGCACTGATTATTGTTGCCCCTTGCCCTTCGATCGCAGGCGAGTATACGCCGCCCGGCCTGTATAACGTTGAACGCTTTCAGCTGCCGAACGGCATCACCGTTCTGCTGAAACCGCGGAAGGCGGCTCATAACGTCGCAATCCGTCTCGTCGTCAACATCGGATCACGCTATTTCGACTGCGACAAGCGCCAGACGCCGCACTTCCTCGAACACCTGGTATTCACCGGGACATCACAGCATACCGAAGCAGAGCTCGACAGGATCATCGAAGAGCACGGCGGCTCATGGAATGCCGCCACCGGGTCGCGTTATACCTTGTTCACCATGGACATTTACGACAAGTATCTGCCCATAGGGTTGGATACGTTATATGAGGTACTAACCGATCCGGTCTTTAAGCCGGAACAGATCGAACGGACCCGTGATATCATCAGGCGCGAACTCGGGGGACGACAATCCTGGATCAGACGCCGATTATACCAGTATGGCATCGGCAAGGACGCGTGGGCCTTTGCCTGGGAGCGGCTGCTGCCCGGGCCCGGCGCCTTCTGTTCCGGATTTCCCAAGGTGGATAGCATTCTGCCGGACGACATCCTTTCCGCCTATCGTGATTTTTATACGCCCCGGAATATGACCCTTGTTGCTGTCGGCAATTTCGACAGGGGGCAACTACTCCGCAAGATACGGCAAACCTTCGGCAGTATGAAGCGGAAACCGGTGCGGATAAACGGCGTAACAACACCGCCCTATCCATCGGAGCCGGCCCACGTAAACGGAACACTCTCGCCGTTGCTCGGCAGCAGCGCCGCCGTGGGTGTGGCATACAGAACCGAGGGCAGTGATTCACCGGACTTTTTTGCTTGTGGATTATTAGAGACCTATCTTTCCACCGAACTGTACGAGAAAATACGCCTGGAAAAGGGGCTCTCCTATAGCCCCGAAACCAGCCTGACCACCGAGCCGGACTATGGCGTCTTTTATATAAGTGTCGATGCAGACTTGAACAAAATCGAAGAAGTCCGATCACTCATTCATGATGCCGTAGAAAAGTTACGAAAAGAACCGTTGACGCCCGACGATCTTGAACGGATAAAACAGAACGTTCTGCTGCAATGGGTCCAGGGGTACGAGACGAACGCCGGTATGGCGGATTTTTATGCCGGGTCTCTGGAGGACCTGAGAAAAAGGGGGAAATTCTTAAACATTGAGAAAGGCGTTTCCCGGGTGACGTCTGCGGACATACACAACGTCGTGCTGAAATATCTTCGCATAGACCGAGAGATAAATGTTACATCAACGCCGACGCTTACGTACACACAGTTTTATGTGCTTTTAGGTTTGTTTATTGCAGGCCTCATCGCTGCTGTGTTTCTGATTTACCGTAAGATTCAGCGCCAGAAAGAACGAGCAGACACGCCGGCTGAATAGGTTCCGGTTTACGGACCCTTGCGTTTTTCCTTATTTTATAGTACGTTTGTCGTTAAGATGTCCGGCATCTATATTCTGTAGTCTCAAACTAGACCCCGTGCCCCGGACCCTGTATTCCAGTCTCCGGCCCCTGAAGTAATGAGAATGACATGAAAGTAGACCTTACCCTATGGGCTCTATGGGCTATGGGGACCGGTGCCGCGGAGAACCATAAAGGGAAAGGCGCTCAAGATCTATTGGTCCTGGGACCATGACGAGGTCAGGGTGCGGTGGGAACGGATCGGAGAAAGGATCTATTGAAGGATGTTATAACGGGAATCTCAAAAGGAAAGGCCTGGCCCCCTTGGGGAGGGGCGCTATCCTGTATATCCTGTTGAGAAAAAAGTTTTTACAGTCTAAAAAACTCCTTGCACTCCGCCGCCATTTAGTCTATACTATTAATATAGACTTACCGGAGGTGCTTCATGAAAACGGCAAAATTATTCCAAAACGGCCAAAGCCAGGCTGTCCGCCTGCCCAAAGAGTTCCGGTTCGAGGACGACCACGTGTTCGTCAAGAAATCCGGCAACGTCGTCGTGCTGATCCCGGCAAAGGACTCCTGGGAAACCCTAATAAAGAGCCTTAATAAATTTTCCGACGACTTCATGACGGAACGAAAGCAGCCGAAAACGCAAAAGCGGGAGGACTTTTGATGAAGTATATGCTGGATACGAATATCTGCATTTACCTCATCAAGCAGAAACCCCCCAACGTTATCAGGCACTTCACCGCTCACGCTGTCGGAGACATCGGGATATCCTCCATCACCCTCGCGGAGCTTCGGTACGGCGTATCCAAAAGCCGGCAGATCGAGAGGAACCAGCAGGCCCTCGATGAGTTCATCCTGCCCCTCGAAATCGCGGACTTCGATGAAAAGGCTGCCCATGAATACGGGGCAATTCGGGCAAATCTTGAAAAAGCCGGGAAACCCATCGGCTCGATGGACATGCTGATCGGCGCGCACGCGTACGCCGTCGGTGCAATCCTCGTGACCAATAATACGAAGGAATTTAAACGCATGAAACAGCTGAAGATTGTGGACTGGAGTACGTAGTCTGGGTGCAGGAGCGTAATCATGTCTGTCGAATATTGTCCGCAGTGCCGTACGACAACCAACATGGGCCTCACCGTAGTACCGAAGGAAACCACCGGTAAGGACGGGAAAAGGAAAACCATGAGCGTCAAGACGTACCACTGCGAGACCTGCCGCGCTTTTGTCCGCAGCTGGGAAGAAGAGGAAGAATTCGGGAAATTGGCCGCAGATTACCAAAAGTAGGCGCTCTTAGGCGACGCGGATGAACGCAGATTCAAGGTTCATCCTGTATCGTGCATCAGGCATTGGTAGTCTATCGTCATACTCTGAACACTGAACACTGAACTAAGAACTCAGAACTGTTACTGGTCGTCTAGGGATCGGTAACTCACATCAATACGTGATAATTATACCCCCGAGGGAGAATCCGGCGCCGGTTCCGAACATAAGCACCTTGTCTCCTCGCTTGATCTGTTTTTCGTTGATTGCGAGGTAAAGGGTCAGCGGAATCGACGCGGACACGCAGTTACCGTAATGTGAGAGAGTCCGAAACAATTTTTCCGAAGGCATACCTACGGAAACAAAATAGTCCATTGCAAGTTTACTCGGCTGATGTGCTACGATAGCGTCCACGTCCTCACCGAGGGTTTCAGGCCAGCGGGAGTCCAGGCGATTCAAGAACCCGGGGATATATCGCGTGGCCATTCTGAAGACCTTGCGGCCCTCCATGTGAAACAGATTGTCTACCGGCAGTGTGGTCTGATCGTTCGGATGTTTCCGCGAACCACCTCCCGGGATCTGGGTCAGATAGGCCCCGTCGCCATACGTTTCATACCGGGCGGTGTGAACGCAGCTTGATGCTCCGGGGGGCGTCCTCGTAAGGATCGCTGCCGCGGCGGCATCACCAAAGAGGGTGCTGCTTTCAGCATGGTTGAAATTAAGGGCACTCGAGGCGACTTCGGTGGAGACAATCGCGATTGTACGGTACCTGCCGCTTGCAAGAAGACTGGTGCTAAGGTCGAAGGCCGACAGGAAACTGAGGCAGGTTGTGTGAACGGTTATGCAGGCCACACCGGACGTACTAAGTTCAAGATGGCGTTGGATCAGTGGCGCGTTGTCGGGGATTGCCTGCTCCGCACTGCCCGAGGCGTTCAGGATCAGGTCAATCGAATTCAGAGCGATTCCGGCATCGTTGACGGCTTCCTTGACCGCTTCAGCACCCATGTACGATGCGCTCTCGCCATCAGCCCATCGGCGTTCGAGTACGCCCTGCTTCTTCTCTATCCAGCCATCCGGAACACCGCATCGACTTGAGAGATCACGACTATGGACCACGCGCTCCGGGAGATAGGATCCCACACCTGCGATTTTTACTGGCACTGGATATTGCATGTTGTCCTCCTGTAAAAAATATGGGTTCGTTGAATGCTGATCAGAACTATAACTTAACCGACAAGTGATAACCATACCCGGGGGCGGGTATAAATGGGGTATAATAATACGAAACGATAATTTGGCTTGTTTAAAGAGATGACCGCAGCATCCCAGGGGACCGCTCCTGGGTCAGACTCGACAAATTGCTATTCGGGACGCTGAGAAATGAAAGAAACCTGCGCCATATGCGGTTGTATCTTGATGGGTCAGGGGTCAGGGGTCAAGGGGCAAGGGGCATTATCAATGCAAAGTGCAAAATGCAAAATGAAAAATGCAAAGTTGTATAACAGAGTACAGAACTGCCGAGGTCAGGTCTTTCCTCCGGGTATTTGCAATTCCTTTGTGGTTGCGTCCCTACATTAACCGATGTATCATTGAAGCAAAGTCGCTTAATAACATCATGAGGCTGAAAATGAAGAAGATCAGTCCAAGCCCGGAAGAACTAATCGCACCGTGCGGAATGAATTGTGCAATTTGCAGCCGGTATCTTTCCTCTGTCAATAATCTAAAGCGGAGTCAGTGCCCTGGCTGCCGGCCGGGAAACAAGAAATGTTCCTATTTGTTTGAAAAGTGCTCTGGCATTAACAGTGCGTTAAAAGGCAATGCAGCCGCTCGTTTTTGTTTTGAATGCGGCCAATATCCTTGCAAACAAATCAATCGTATGGACGCCCGGTATAGAAGTAATTACGAAATGAGTGTGAAGGATAATTTGGAATGTATCGATAAGCAAGGAGTTGAACAATTTGCAAAAGAACAATACGAAAAATACCGTTGTTCAACATGCGGCGGCTTCATCTCTATTCACAATAGAAAGTGCTTTCAATGCGATACAATAACGAGATTAGTGGAAAAGCGCAACAAGAAATAATAGCAAGATGGAACTTCCCAGGGTCAAGGGGCAAAGGTCAGTATATAGCAAACAGTAGACAGCACTCAGAGTACAGACTACATCAGACTACAAAAAGACAGACATCAGACTACAGAAAACAGTGGCCAGAAGTCAGAGGCCGCAGGGGATCAGGCAGGAAAAGCCCCGACACTATCGGCTCCTCTTGGCCTACTATTTCCATCGAATGCTGACGCGGAGGTGACCATGGAAACAACGACGGTGCAGGTGGTTATTCCCGAAGGATGCAATATCATTCTGGGCCAGACGCATTTCATCAAGACAGCCGAGGACCTCTACGAGATCCTTGCCACGACCGTGCCCCAGGCGAAGTTCGGCATTGCGTTCACCGAGGCGTCCGGCCCTTGCCTTATCAGGACCGAAGGCAACGACGACGCGCTCATCAGCGCGTGCGTCAAAACACTCGATTCCATCGGTGCGGGCCACGTATTCTGCATATACCTCAGGGACGCCTTCCCGGTCAATGTGCTGAATCCCATCAAGAACTGCCCCGAGGTCTGCCGGATCTTCTGCGCAACGGCAAATCCCCTCGAGGTCGTGTTAGCCTCGACGTCCCGGGGAAAAGGTGTCCTGGGCGTGATCGACGGTTCCTCGCCCACGGGAGTCGAGAATCAGTCTGACAAAGCGCAGCGAAAAGAGTTTTTGCGGAAGATCGGGTACAAGCTCTAACAGGTCGAGATCGCCGAAAACATCTTAAGACCACCTGAGGGTCAGGTCTCCTTAGTCGTCATTTGGCTTATTCTGTCTCTCGCTTAGTTGGCGTGACATGAAAGGTGCCCTGACCCTTAGGGCTTTTGCTCCTCTGGATTATCCCTGAGCATTAGATTCTCGTTCGGCCGAAACACACGGCGCCAAAAGAAAAGGCCGGTCAATATGACCGGCTTGAAATAAAGTAAATGTGTACTGTCGTCAGTCTTTCTTCTTGTCCTGCTATGGCACTATGCAGATAGCATCCTCTCCCTCTATCGGGACGCCGTCGTGCAATTTTCCAGTAAGCCTTGCAGACGACTCTCCTTCGGAGAAGGTCTTGTCGTTATCCTCAATCTGAACAACGAGGTCTTCATAGCCGTCGAGGTTCACATCTTCATAATGTGCCAGTAAGACATTACTCTTCCCGACAATCTTTACCGGGAGCGATTTCAGCTTCACGCTCGCAGCATCAATGTCGCGCACATTGAAATCCCATCCACCAAGGACGGCCACCGGTATCACTCCGTGGCCGTCCTTGGTGAAGCAATTCGGGTCGCTGCCGGGTTTGATGTCAATGGAGACGACCACTTTTTCCGGAACGAATAGCACATCATCAATGGCCGTCCCGCAGTCGGCGGCAACCCCCGAGGTTTCCACCTTCAAGAATCCATAGGGTCACCCATTTAAAGGGCACCGTCAAGAGAAAAAAGTAGCCCCAGGATGAGAAACGAAACGTTTCTCATCAAGCCTTTTCGTTATCAGGGTCTTTACCATTGCCGCAGTTTCGTTCGATTTTGGCGTCAGTCTTTGCTGCACCAGTCACCCATCTGGATTAAGATCATCGGTCAAAGAGTTGATCCGTGACCCTTTCCCGCGTCGCGGGACCAGAAAATCTTCGGCTCCTTGCCGCGTCCAGTCGGTTTATACAAGTCTCATGGCTTGTAGCCAACCCTGTGATGGCTCACGGCACGGGCAGTAAAGATGCTGATAACGTTATAACGGGTGGGACGGATTACCAATCAGGTCTTATGGTTTTTCCCAACCCTATGATAGGTTCACCGTCCCAGCCAGCTTCAGGCAAAGCACTTCTCCGGCATGAATGATACCCCGTCCCGCATGATGTAGTAGGCAGCTCGTGCCAGCTTGTGCGCCAAGGCGTTATGCGCCACCATGCGGTTTGTCTGTTGTGCTTTACGGTTAAAGTAAGCCCGTGCGTTGTCGTCATATCGCCGCGCGATCTCCGCAGCCTCCGAGAAGGCCCAGGCAAGGTACTTGTTTCCGCTCTTCTTGTTCCCTTTACCTTTCCTTTTCTCGTTGCTGAGCCATTTGCTCGATACCTTCCGGCAATAGGAAACGTAGTTGCCGACTTTGGCGAAGCGGCTGATCGGTCCAGTCTCCAACATGATCGTGAGCCCCAATATCTTCCCGATGCCGGGCTCGGTCTGAAGGCGGTCGTAGGGCTCTCGAAGGTCGAGCTTCTTTTCCACGACGGCCTCAACGGCCTTGATCTGCCGAGTAAGGAAATCAATGCTCTCTTTACTGACCTTGCCGGCCAGGGCCAGATCCTCGTTTCGCTCCAGGAGGGGGGCTACGCGATCTGTTTTCAGCACTTTGATGTCACCCACCTTGAGCTTGATGCCGTTGTTGCGGCTGATAATGTTCTGCAAGCTGATAATCAATGATGTCCGGAGCCGAACCAAGTGCCCACGCTTTCGCAGGAGGTCCCGGATCGGCCGGTCCTCCTTCGGATAAATGTAGCCTTCCGGCAGGATGCCAAGCCGGAGCATTTCGGTCAGCCAGAAGGCATCATGCTGGTCATCCGCATACTTGAGCCCTGTGTACTTTTGTATCTCTGCCGGGTTGGCGAGATGAACCTTATAGCCTTCGGCCATCAGCAGGTCTACCAGCCAGTACCAGTTGTAGGTCGACTCCACGGCGATGCCGACGATATCTGCCTTGAACGGCTGCAGAGATTCAATGATGACGGCGGGATCGTTTGCTAATTTCCTCTTGTATACCCGCTTGCCGTTCTCATCGATGATACCCAGATACGAATTGTTTGAATGCAGATCAAAAGCCGTGTACAATCTCATTAAGCACCTCCTGGGATAAGATTGGTCTCTTCTCCCAAGAGCATATCAGAGTCTAACCGCTCTGGTATGCTCTGGAGGTGCCCTTTATATGATTATCAGGTCTTTAGGTTTGGTATATTACAATAGGGAACAAGCATGAGCCTCATTCCTTCAATCTGATTGCCCCGCGAGAGCCGCTGTTCCCTAAATCTTTTCATCGTGCTTGCCATTTTCGCCTTTTTATATTACCCTTGAATATAATAATCATTGAATTTACTATACTTTGCTGAAGTAGAGTGAAACATGAAAACGTATATGAATAGAGGGGGTGGACGAGTGAGAGGGAAACTATATCAATTATCAATAATGTTATTGATTATACTGTTTCCGTTG
>CAJHXR010000491.1_pt1 | contig 12491 bp, 10 predicted proteins | sample 9198421 | NCBI WGS metagenome assembly CAJHXR01 (sample SAMEA7708331, study PRJEB35096) | sediment metagenome | biome: marine neritic benthic zone biome [ENVO:01000025]; feature: sediment [ENVO:00002007]; material: shallow marine sediment [ENVO:03000034] sea grass bed [ENVO_01000059] ... | reverse complement strand
TCAAACAGTGATTCTTCCATGGGTACAGCCATCAATTTCTCCTTTTTACGCTAATTCCGGGTATTTTTTCCCTGCACCCGGTATTTTCCTTGACCGAAAAACTGGAGTTATGTTAATATCATAAGTCTATGGAGAGGACGGCCCGATGAAACTTGCCATTAGCTGCGACCACGGCGGCTGGGATTTGAAAGAACAGGTTCTCGAATTATTACAACGTGTTGAGAATGTCGATATCATCGACTACGGCACCATGAACCGGGACTCCGTGGACTACCCGGACTACGCCCGGGAAGTTTCCGAGGGCGTGGCCGAGGGCACGATCGACCGGGGTATCCTGATCTGCGGGACCGGCATTGGGATGTCCATCGTCGCCAACCGGTACCGGAACATCCGCGCCGCCCTGTGCCACGATATCTACACCGCGCGGATGAGCCGGCTGCACAACAACGCCAACATCCTCGTGCTGGGCGGCAGGGTCGTGGGCCCGGGCCTTGCCGGTGAAATCGTGAAAACCTGGCTCGAAACCGAGTTCGAAGGAGGCCGTCACCAGAAGCGGCTTGATAAGATAGCGGAACTCGAGAAAACAGTAACAGGAGAGCAATGAACGAGTTGCGGGACATGGACCCTGAGGTTTCAGCGGCGATCAGGGGTGAAGAAGAGCGCGAACTGAGCAAGATCGTGCTCATTGCCTCTGAAAATTACGTAAGCAATGCCGTTCTGGAGGCACAGGGCTCCGTGCTGACGAACAAATATGCCGAAGGGTATCCGCACCGGCGCTACTACGGTGGGTGCGAGTTCGCCGACCAGGTTGAGGAACTCGCCATCGCCCGGGCGAAGCAGCTCTTCGGCACGGAACACGTCAATGTGCAGCCCCACTCCGGGTCGCAGGCCAATATGGCGGCGTACTTCAGCGTGCTGCGGCCCGGCGACACGATCCTCGGCATGACCCTGTCCCACGGCGGGCACCTGACCCACGGCGCGCCCGTCAGTTTTTCGGGGTCCATCTATAATTCCGTATCCTATGGCGTGAGCAGGGACACGGAGGTGCTCGACTACGACGAGGTAGAGCGCCTTGCCATGCAGCACAAGCCGAAGATGATCGTCGTCGGGGCGAGCGCGTACTCGCGGATCTTCGACTTTACCCGGTTCCGGGCGATCGCGGACAAGGTCGGCGCGTACCTCATGGCCGATATCGCGCACATCTCCGGCCTGATCGCCGGCGGGGAGCACCCGAGCCCGGTGGCGGAGGCAGACTTTGTGACGACGACGACGCACAAGACCCTGCGCGGGCCGCGGGGCGGCATGATCATGTGCAAGGAGCAGTACGCCAAAGCCGTGGACCGGCAGATCTTTCCCGGTATCCAGGGGGGCCCGCTCATGCACGTTATCGCGGCAAAGGCCGTGGCGTTCAACGAGGCGCTCCAGCCGGGATTCCGCGAGTATCAGCGCCAGATCGTGAAAAACGCCCGCGCCCTTGCCGACGCTCTCATGCAGGACGACTTCCGCATCGTGTCGGGTGGAACGGACAACCATCTCATGCTCGTTGACCTGACGAACAAGGGGATCACCGGCAAAGATGCCGATGTGGCCCTGGATGCGGCCGGGATCACGGTGAACAAGAACAGTATTCCCTATGATGAGAAGCCGCCGATGGTAACGAGCGGCATCCGCCTGGGCACGCCGATCGTCACGACCCGCGGCATGCGCGAGGCCGAGATGAAGGTCATCGGCACCCTGATCCGTGAGATTCTGGCCAATATCTCTTCGCCCCGGAAGCTCGCGGAGCTGCGGGAGCGGACCAAGGAGTTCTGTGGCCGCTTCCCCCTGTTTGCGATGGAAAAAGCGAAGGTGTGAGGGGAAATTCCAAATGACAAAATCCAAATTTCAAATAAGCTCCAATGTCGAAATTCCAAAGGAGAACCGAATTGGTGCTTGGTTCTTGGAAATTATTTGGGATTTGGGTTTTCGGATTTGGTGCTTGCCGTGAACAGGCCTTCCTGGGAAGAATATTTCATGGAGATAGCGCACCTCGTGAAGAGGCGCGCCACCTGTCTGCGGAGGCAGGTGGGTGCTGTCATCGTGAAGGACAAGAACATCCTCGCCACGGGATACAACGGCGCGCCGTCAGGCATCGAGCACTGTGGCGAGCGCGGGTGCCTGCGCGAGCAACTCGGGATCCCCTCGGGCGAACGGCACGAGATCTGCCGGGGGCTCCACGCCGAGCAGAATGCCATTATCCAGGCGGCCAAACACGGAACGAATATCCAGGGCGCCACGCTCTACTGCACGAACCAGCCCTGCGGTATCTGTGCCAAGATGATCATCAATGCCGGCATTGAACGGATCCTGTTTGAGGACGGCTACCCGGATGCCCTGGCTGAAGAGATGTTCAGTGAGGCCGGCGTCGACGTCACCCAGTATTCCCTGAAGAAATAGTACCGGAGATAAAGGTCAATATTCTATGCGATGTCCTTACTGCTCCAGCGTCGATAATAAAGTGGTGGACTCCCGGATGGGCAAGGAAGCTGATTGCATCCGGCGGAGGCGCGAATGTCTGGAATGCGAGCGCCGTTTCACCACCTATGAACGGGTGGAAGAGATCCTCCCCCTCGTGATCAAGAAAGACGGCAGGCGCGAGCAGTATGACCGGATGAAGATACTGAGCGGTCTGAAGAAAGCGTGCCAGAAGCGTCCGATCAGTGTGGACACCCTCGAGCGGGCCGTGGACGAAATCGAAAAAACCCTCCAGGACGGCGGGCTGAAGGAAATCCTGAGCACAGCCATCGGCGAAGAGGTGATGATCCAGCTTCAGGGGCTGGATGAGGTTGCCTATGTCCGCTTCGCCTCGGTGTACCGCTCATTCAAGGACATCAACGAGTTCATGGATGAGCTCAAGGACATCCTGAGCACCAAGGAGGCAACGGAGCAGAAGGAAGTTGCCGATTGACCCCGCCGGTGATGCAGAAGGAAAGGTAAATCATTGCTCGTGCCCCTTGCCTCTGCAACCCGTCCCTGCTATCATACCCCATGCCAAATCCTGTCGCCGATATCGCTGTCGGCATCTCGGTAAACAAGACATTCCACTACCGGATTCCCCTCGAACTGAGAGACAATATCGTTCCCGGTTCCCGCGTACTCGTTCCCTTCGGCAGCAGGAGGATCGTCGGAACGGTCGTCGGCACTCCCGAGACACCATCGGTGGACGGCCTGAAGTCCGTCCTCGACGTGCTCGATACCATTATTGCTCCCCCGCTCATGGCACTGGCGAGGTGGATGGCAGACTATTATATGCATCCCCTCGGCCTGACCCTGGACGCCCTGGTGCCCGGCGCGCTTGTCCGGACGAGGCCGAAAAAAGCGAAGTATGTACGACTCTTTCCGGACCCGGACTTGCGGAACGTGCGGGGCCCGAAGCAAAAGGAGCTTGTCCGGCTGCTGTCCCTGCAGGGAGAAACGGCGATCGACGGCCTGACAGGCTTCTCCCGCGCCACAATCAAGGCATTACAGGATTCCCGGGTAATCGAACTGGTGGAGCGGGAAGCGGACGCTCGCTGTTTGTATGAGGACAGTGATCCGGACACGCCTCCTGAACTCATGCCTGTTCAGGCAGCAGCAGTGCACCGGATCAACGAGGCACTTTCGGCCGGAACATTCGCACCATTCCTCCTGCACGGCGTGACAGGCAGCGGCAAGACCGAGGTCTACCTCAGGTGCATCGGCATGCTTGCCGGCACCGGGAAGGGCGCGATCGTGCTGGTCCCCGAGATAGCCCTGACGCCCCAGCTTCTGGACCGGTTCAGGCGGCGCTTCGGCCGGAGGGTGGCCGTGCTGCACAGCGGCCTCACGGACCGGGAGCGCGTCGACGAATATCGCAGGATCCAGTCGGGGACCGTGGATGTGGTGATCGGCGCCCGTTCCGCGGTCTTTGCGCCCTTCGACCGTCTCGGCCTCGTTATTGTAGATGAAGAGCATGAGCATTCGTATAAACAGGAGGAAGGGCTGCGCTATCACGCCCGGGACGTGGCGGTGATGCGTGCCAAAGGGGAGAACGCCGTTGCCGTACTCGGATCGGCCACGCCGTCCCTCGAAAGCTATGCCAACGCCCGGAGCGGGAAATATAGGGTCTTGACGATTCCCGGACGTGTCGACGATCGGCCCATGCCCGAGACAACAGTCGTCGATGTAAAGGCCTCGCACAAGTCGGGGCACTATTCACCGGCGCTGATCGAAGGCATCAGGCAGCGTCTCGACCGGAAGGAGCAGGTGCTCCTTCTCCTGAACCGCCGGGGGTTCTCGTCCGTCCTCATCTGCCGGGATTGCGGCACTGCGCCGCGATGCCCGGGCTGCAGCGTGGCGCTTACCTATCATAAATCGGACAGGACGCTCAAATGTCACTATTGCAATCATCTGGCGCCGCCGCCGGAGCTTTGTCCGTCATGCAGCGGCAGCAGTCTGCATCCCCTCGGCATGGGCACGCAGAAAATAGAAGAGGAGCTGCAGGCGCTTTTCCCCGGGGCCCGCATCGTGCGCATGGACAGCGACATCGTGAAGGGGCGGCAGGCCTACGAGCGGCTGCTCGGGGACGTGGACCGGAGGGAAGTCGACATCCTGCTCGGGACGCAGATGGTGGCAAAAGGGCATGACTTTCCTGCAGTAACGCTCGTGGGCGTCGTTGACGCCGACGTCGGGCTGAACCTGCCCGACTTCCGCTCTGCCGAGAAGACCTTCCAACTCATCACCCAGGCTGCGGGCAGGGCCGGGAGGGGTGAGATGCCCGGCGAGGTGATCCTGCAGACGATGAATCCCGGCCATTATGCCATCACTTACAGCAGAAACCATGACTACGAAGGATTTTATGAGCAGGAGATCGCGTACCGCATTGAACTCGGCTACCCGCCGGCGGGCCGTCTGATTCGGCTCGAGTTCCAGAGTACCCGGGAAGCAATCGCATCGGAATCCGCCCATACTGCCTTCACCAGGATGCGCGCCGTGATCAGGGGAAACGATCCCATCCTTCTCGGCCCTGCGCCGGCGCCGATCGCGAAGGTGCGCGGCAGGTACCGGTTTCAGGTGCTCCTGCTTTCGTCGAGCCGTGAACGCCTGCGGCTGCCTGCCGTTGAGGGGAAAAACGCGGCGGAAGAGAAGTACGGCAGGAAGTGTCGCGTGATCGTCGACGTCGATCCCATGAGTTTGATGTGATAAAAGAAAAAAGGCTTGAGGAGAGAGGGGGAGGGATGGAGAAATGGGGAGGGGAATAATGTGCGGACATGAGAACTATATTTTTCATGTCCCCTCGCCGGTTCGCTCTGCTGTGTGTGGAGTGAGAAATACTGTATGTAATCCTTATTTTGTGATATAGTTGGCCGACGGTAAGTACTTCCTGTATCTGTTGAAGTTACCATTCTTTGAAACTCATCAAGTTACGAACTGTAATTGACAAAACTGTCAGAAATGGTAAGTGACTGTCATTCAAGTGTGGCATTTGTTTTGCTAAACTGCATAACGCCGGATTGCCATTGTTATGCAGGGGGGCTATATACTAACTGGTTAATTCCTCACATAATGAGAGGAGAATATGGATGCGGCTTTCTTGCAGAATTATTATGGCCTTGTGTTTGGTTCTTGCTAGCGTTCCTATCTTAGCTCAGGACCAAAAGCCTATAGACGCATCGAAATCGGATGCAGGTGTGGTTTACTTCTTAAGGAATCATAATCTTTGGGTCCATGACTTAAAGTCTGGCCAAGACCGCCAAATAACTCAGGACAAAAAAATAAGCACTTATACAGTATCGCACAGCGGTAACCAGATAGCATATGTCCTTGATTATGGGCAGTTATATCTCTTAGACTTGAACGACAACAAAGAAACCTTCTTGATTAAGAAGACGTCTTTAGCTGACCCTTCCTTCTCTCCGAAGGACGATCAATTAATCTTTACTTGCTCCGTTAAGAAAGAGGAGCATTTTCTATCGAATACCTTTGGCTTTGTTTATCATTTATGGTTAATAGATATCCATACTAAGAAAGCGACCGACCTAACTGTTGAAAGCCCATATCACCATAACTCTGCCAGTTGGTCTCCCGACGGTAAATTCATATCCTATTCAGCCATGGTTAATCCGTGGTGGACGATGTTCAAAGATGTTCCTTGGGAAATCTATTTGATGAATGTCGACGACAAGAAGGATTTAGCAATCAAAATCGGGAAGGGTTCCAATTCAATATGGATTGACAGCAAGCGGCTGGCTATTTCTGATAACAGGTTATTTAAAGTGTATGACGTTCAAACTAGATCTGTCGAAAATGAATTTAACATTGATGACCCATGCTCTGGGGATTGTTCCTTTGGACCGGCATTAGAGACAATATATTATCAAGCTTTTTGTGGCGGAGAAGGAGAGCGGCCCGTTGTTAAAATATTTGATGTTAAAACGCGAACAAAGAAAGAGCTTATTTCTAATGCAGAACATCCTCTCTATGTTAAATGATCGATGTGGATTATGAATCAACCAGCGCTTCGAGAGGTTCGCGAAAACCGTGCGCCTCGCACTAGTTGGTGCATATTTTAAAACGTAACCGTTAATGTTGCATCTCATTTAAACCTGTTGAGTTGTAGGTGAAAGAAACAATATATAGGACGTGCCACGTTCAAGGTTATCACATCGGATTGCCCCGATTTTTTCCCCATTCTCATCCCCATTTCCCCCGTTCTCCTGAAAAAAATTATCTTGATGTTCATCGGGCTTTCGCTATACAATGCCTCAGCACGGGACATCATATGGCAGAGAAGAAAAAAGACACCGCCGTTGCGACGAACCGCAAGGCATACCACGATTATTTCATCGAGGAGACGATCGAGGCGGGTATGGCCCTCCAGGGGACGGAGGTGAAGTCCCTGCGCCTGGGTCTCGCGAACCTCGCGGACAGCTACGCTATCTTCAAGAATAATGAAGCGTTCCTCCTGAACGCGAGCATCAGCCCCTATCCCCAGGGGAACATCATGAACCACGAGCCGACGCGGACGCGCAAGCTCCTGCTTCACCGGGAAGAGATGCGCAAACTCATCGGCGCGATGACCCAGAAAGGCCAGACCCTCATCCCCCTCAAGATCTATTTTACGCGGGGCAAGGCCAAGGTGCTCCTCGGCCTGGCGAAGGGGAAGCGGGCCTATGACAAGCGGGAGACGATCAAGGCCAAGGAGACGAAGCGCGAGATGGAGCGGATGGTGAAGGGGAGGAACAAGTAGAAGGGGAGAAACAAATTTCAAATAACAAAGCTCAAATGCCAAATGAATTTCAAAAAATCAATGTCTAAAGGTATACCAACAAACGGTTACACGCGACCAATTATGCACAGAGGGAAACGGAGGAGTGAGGGGAGGTAATTTTTCCCCAATGTAGTCCTCCCTGTCCTCAGTGTGATCTGTGGCAAAACGTTTGACAATACGCTACATCGCACAAGGAGGCTGCCATGAAACGAATTAAGGTAGTGGGCGTCATGCTGGCAATGGTTTTTGTCGTATCCTGCGAAAAGGCGCCGGAAGTCAAAACCGAGGATGTGAGCTATTCGGCAACAGGCGTGACGATGAAGGGCTTCATGGCCTATGACGCAGGGGCCGAGGAGAAGCGGCCGGGCATCATCGTCGTCCATGAATGGTGGGGCCACAATGAGTACGCCCGGAAGCGCGCCCGGATGCTGGCCGATCTGGGGTACACGGCCCTGGCCGTGGACATGTACGGCGCGGGAAAGCAGGCGGCGCACCCCGGCGACGCCATGAAGTTCTCCTCGGCGGTCATGAAGAACATGGCCGTTGCCCGGGCGCGGTTCCAGGCGGCGCTGGACGTGCTCAAAAAGCATCCGACGGTGGACCCGAACAATATTGCGGCGATAGGCTACTGTTTCGGCGGCGGCGTGGTGCTCCAGATGGCCCGGGAAGGCCTTGACCTCAAAGGGGTCGTGAGCTTCCACGGCAGCCTGGCAACGTTCCGGCCGGCGAGACCGGGGCGGGTCAAGGCCAGGGTCCTGGTGCTGCACGGCGCAGATGATTCTTTTATAACGCCTGAGCAGGTAGCGGCGTTCACGAAGGAGATGGAAAAGGCCAACGTACGGTTCGAGATCGAATCCTTTCCCGGCGCGAAGCATGCCTTCACCAATCCCGAGGCCGACACCTATGCCAAGCAGTTCAACATACCCCTGGCGTACAACGCAAAGGCTGATGAACAGTCCTGGGAAGAGATGCAGGCCTTCTTCGAAGAGATATTCGGAGAGTAGTGAGCCCACGGCCGTCCCGCGGGGCAAATATTTATTTGCACAGACTGAGAGCGCATGAAGGAGGATTGTCCTAATGTCTGAAGGCACGCAACAGACACACGCATCACGTATCCTGTTTGTTCTCGCCGGGCTGGTTATCGTCGTCTGGGGTATCCAGGCGGCGCAGTCCGTGCTGCTGCCCTTCCTCGTGGCGGTATTTCTCGCAGTCATCGGCGCGTCGCCGATGATGTGGCTCGAGAAGAAGCGGGTCCCTTCCCTCGTCGCCGTGCTGCTCGTCGTGGCGGGCATGGTGGGTGTGCTCGTTGTGATGGCTGCGCTGGTCGGTACGTCGGTCACTGCTTTTTCCGAGGCGTTGCCCCTTTACCAGAAGCGCATACAGGAAATGACGGCACTATCGTTGACGTGGTTGTCCGGCATGGGCATCGACACTTCCGACGAGCTTCTGCGCAAGCATATCGATCCCGGGGCAATCATGCGGCTGATTGCGGGCATGCTGTCCGGTCTTGGTTCAGCCCTGGCGAATGTGTTCCTGATCCTGATCACGGTGATCTTTATCCTTCTCGAAGCATCGGGATTTCCCCGGAAGCTCAGGACGGCCTTTGGAGATACCGAGGCCACCTTCCCCCAGTTCAGCAGATTTGCCGACAGTCTCAGGCGCTATCTCGCGATCAAGACCTGGATCAGCCTGGCCACGGGATTGCTCATCACTGTCTGGCTCGCCCTCCTCGGTGTGGATTTTCCCCTCCTCTGGGGCCTGCTTGCCTTCCTCCTGAATTATGTGCCGAACCTGGGCTCGATCATTGCCGCCGCCCCAGCCGTTCTCGTTGCCCTTGTCCAGATCGGCCCGGGCACGGCCGTGCTGTCGGCCCTGGGATACGTGGTGGTCAACGTGGTACTGGGTAATGCCGTGGAACCGAAGCTTATGGGGCGCGGCCTCGGTCTGTCCACGCTCGTCGTGTTTCTATCGTTGATCTTCTGGGGTAGCCTGCTCGGCCCGGTGGGAATGATCCTGTCCGTGCCGATCACCATGACTCTCAAGATAGCCCTCGAAAGCATCGAGGAGACGCGCTGGATTGCCGTTATGCTCGGGACCGGCGACCCCGTTGACTGAAAAGCAGGTGTTGCGGACGGGTCCATTTCCATCTATACTCATACCAATGAGCTGAGTTTTGGTGTGTTTTCATCGACTCCGGTGATCGCCGGATCACTGCAATCCTGAGGATACTGCATGGCCCCGATCAGGCAGCGTATTGAGCTGTTTTTCGAAGAGTTGGCAAAATGGGTATACCGCAACAGGGTGAAATCCCTTGTGCTCATGGTGCTGCTGACCCTTGTCCCCGCAGCGTTTCTCCCCCGCCTGACCATCGACACGACGAACGAGAGCTTTTTTCGCAAAAGCGATGATACCCTGGTGGAATACAACGCCTTCCGCGACCAGTTCGGCAAGGACGAGCTGTTCATCGTCGCCCTCAACGCGACCGATGTCTTCGACCTGCGCTTTCTGAGCAGGCTGAAGGCCCTGCACGACGACCTGAAGGCCACGGTCCCCTATCTCGACGACATCACCAGTCTGATCAACGCCAGAAACACGCGCGGTGAGGGAGACTCGCTCATCGTGGAAGACCTGATGGAAAACTGGCCTGCAGACGAGAAGGACAGCGCCGCGCTCAGAAAAAGGGCGCTCGCGAACCCCCTCTATGCGAACATCCTGATCTCCGAAGATGCTGCGTTCACCACGATCATCCTGAAGGCCCAGGCCTACGTATCGGGCGGGGATGATGATGCACTGGCAGGCTTTGATGCTGGTGAAGGGCAGTCACCGTCACAAGAGGCCGCCGGGCAACAGTATCTCAGCAACGAACAGAACAAGGAGATCGTACGAGCGGTAAAAGAGGTGCTCGGACGGGACCGGTATGCGGACTTAGCGGTTTACTTTGCCGGCACCCCGGTGGTCGTGGCAGAGCTGGAAGACGGTATCAACAGGACGCTCAAAAAAATGATCCCCCTGTCCCTGCTCGTGATAGTGGTATTCCTGTCCATTATGTTCCGACGGGTCTCCGGGGTCATTTATCCCCTGTTGACGATGAACCTTTCTCTCCTGTCTTCCCTCGGGATCATGGCGGCCTTCGGCTATCCCATGACCCACGTCACGCAGATACTCCCGACATTCCTGCTCGTCGTGGGCGTGGGCGACTCGGTGCATATCCTTGCCGTGTTCTACCTCCGGTATAACGAGACCGGGGACAAGGAAGGCTCCATTGCCTATGCCATGGGCCATTCGGCGCTGGCCGTGCTGATGACCAGCCTGACCACGGCCGCGGGTCTTGTCTCGTTCATTGCCGCCGACGTGGCGCCCATCGTGGATATGGGCATTGTGGCCCCTGTCGGCGTGATGCTGGCATTCATCTATACCGTGATCCTGCTGCCCGCGCTGATCGCACTGTTTCCGGTCCGCAGGGCTAAACCGGGTGAAGCCAGGCAGGCCCGGCTCGTGGACAGGATCCTGAGCGGAATCGGCCGGATCGCCTGCGCCTATCCGGGAAGGGTCATATTCGCAAGCCTCGCTATCACCGCCCTGGCTGTCGTCGGCATGACAGGCCTGCGGTTCTCCCATAATGCGCTGAAGTGGATGCCCGAAGAATATGCCATCCGGCAGGCCACGGAGGTCATTGACCGAAACCTGAAAGGTTCCGTGGCCCTGGAGGTGGTGATCGATACGCACCGCGAAAACGGTATCCACGATCCCGCGATCCTGAATCAGCTCGAGCGGTCCGTGCAGTTCGCTTCGGAACTGCACATTCAAGATATATCCGTCGGCAAGGCATGGACCATAACGGCGATCCTGAAGGAGATACACCAGGCGCTGAACGAAAACCGTCCGGAGTTCTATGCAATTCCCCAGGACCGGAAGCTCGTGGCCCAGGAATTTCTTCTCTTCGAGAACAGCGGTTCCGACGACCTTGAGGATGTGGTGGACACCACCTTCAGCAAGGCGCGGTTCACGTTAAAATCGCCGTTCCATGACGCCATGGTATATAAAGTGCTTCTGGATTCCGTAAAAGATCATTTCGAGAAGAACTATCCCGGTGTGACCGTCACGGTCACCGGGGTCATGGCACTGTTCACCGCGATCATTCACAATGTGGTCACCACCATGGCCAAAAGCTACATCATCGCCCTCTCGATCATCACGGTGCTCATGATGGTGCTCATCGGCCGCGTCCGCATCGGGATGCTCAGCATGGTGCCGAACCTCGTGCCGATCATGGTGATCCTCGGGCTCATGGGGTGGCTTGACATCTCCTTTGATCTTTCGACCATTCTTATCGGCAGCATCACCATCGGCATTGTAGTGGACGACACCATCCACTTCATGCATAACTTCCGGCGGTACGTGGAAGAGACGGGCGACGTGGCGGTCGCGGTCAGGAGCACCATGCTGACGACGGGCAGGGCCATGCTGATCACGACCGTGGTGCTCGCTTCAGGATTCTTTATTACCACGCTCGCGGAGATGAAGAACACCGCTGTTTTCGGCCTGCTGACGGGAAGCGCCGTGGTCCTCGCCCTGGTGGCGGACTACTTTCTCGCCCCGGCCCTCATGACGCTGGTGTATAAGAGGAAGGGAGTCGCGCGGAGTGGCGGCGTCGTGCAGAAATAATGCGGCGTACCATGGATTATGCAAAAAAGCCGGAACAGGGCAATCCCGTGGCGAGGGCCACCTTGATCGGCCGCGCACGTCTGCTGTTGTGATGACATCGATATGATTCAAGAGATCAGAAAAAAACTCCGGAAACTGGCAAACAAAAAGAGAGCAGAACTCCTCCAGGGATTTTTCAAGACCGGGCCGGGAGAGTACGGGGAAGGCGATATTTTCCTGGGGATTCAAGTGCCGGTGCTCAGGAAACTGGCGAAGGAGTACCGTGATTGCAAACCTCCAGCGGCAGTGCGACTTCTCACGTCTGCTGTCCACGAAGAGCGGCTGCTTGCCCTTTTTTTGCTCGTGGGGGCGTATGCCAGGGGAGACGAATCCGATAAAAAGAAGATCTACGGGATGTACCTGAAAAATGTCCGTTTCATCAACAACTGGGACCTCGTTGATCTGTCCGCCCCGAACATTCCGGGCGACTATCTGGTGAAGAGAAGCAGAAAGCCGCTGTATGTCTTTGCGAAGTCGAAAAACCTCTGGAATCGCCGGATTGCGATCATTGCCACTGCTG
>CAJHXR010000123.1_pt1 | contig 12526 bp, 10 predicted proteins | sample 9198421 | NCBI WGS metagenome assembly CAJHXR01 (sample SAMEA7708331, study PRJEB35096) | sediment metagenome | biome: marine neritic benthic zone biome [ENVO:01000025]; feature: sediment [ENVO:00002007]; material: shallow marine sediment [ENVO:03000034] sea grass bed [ENVO_01000059] ... | reverse complement strand
CGTTACCGTTGATATCCGATGCGTCCAGATAGAGATGCTCGGCACCCTTCTTTGCCCACGCTGCGGGCTCCGTCCATATCTCGCGCCAGCCGGTGATATCTTCATGATAGATATAAAGCCCTGAACCGTCGGAAAAAACATGTTCGACCGTTCCGTCGCTGTCCAGATCAGCGGACACAAAAAAACGGGCATCAATCGGCAGCGCCGGCGTGCTGACGCCTCCTTCCGTGAGGGGCGTGAAGAACGGCTTGATCTCGCCAAAAGATGCAGCCCCGGATTCACGGCGTATCCTGCCCGTGATTGAGGCGAACTCGCTGCCGTCTTCGGCGTGGAACAGCGTTACCGTTACGAGCGAGCCGTCGCCGGGCTGTCCGTTGCCCACGACCACTACTGCGTCGAGCCCGAAATGTCGACCCATCTCCCTGATCAGGGCACTGTCTCTCTGGTTCTTGCCCTCGAGAAAGGACTCGGCTTTTTTACTGTCCAGGACCGTAAACCGGCCGCACCCGTCCAGTGGGTCCGCAAGTTCCTCCGCGATCCCCCTGCGATCGTCAGGAAACGGAAGGATGGCCAGCCTAACCTTGCTCTGGCACGTCCTCGCCCGGTCTCCCTTCACCGGCTTCCGGATCTGCTTCCTGATCACGGCAGTGGATGCGTCTGCGCCGACCGTGACGACCGCCGCACTGCCAACTTCGTCTTCCTCCCTGCCGATCGCGGCCCGGGTAACGGGATGGAGTATCTCTTTCCCCTCTCTCCAGAGCGTCAGCATCATTCCCGGCTTGATCCCGCTCTTCTTTCCGAGGGTGATCGTCACCTCCTGGCCCTGCACCGCGGCTACCTCTCCGCCAAGGCGGGGAAAATACCCAATAATCGCTGCGGCAAGCTCATCAATCGTGCGAAAATCCTTATTTCCGGGCGATTTCCCGGCAGCAACTGCGCCGGGCAACGAGACAAGGACAAGCAGCAACAGTATCAAATAGCGCTTCACCATTTCTCCTGGGGGGGATAAAAAACAGAATAGAACACCCGGAATATTAGCCGCATGGCCCGGAAAAGTCAACAGGTTTCCCAATGGGGTCAGGTCTACTTTCATGTCATTTTACTTTTTCGCGTTTATGATTCGGCTTATTGAAGTAAAATACATCGCAAGATGGTCGGCAATCTCCCGTTGGCGGTAGCCATGCTTCTCCACAGCCATCGATATGGCTTTATCTCGCTTCTGCCTATTCCCCACTATCTGATCGCTGAAGATCTTTTCCAATGGCGGTCTATCCGCATATCGCTGACTGCGGGGTATCTCCGGTACGTCTTTGTGTTTTCTCAGATGATCAAGAAGGCTGTCTACATACTCATCCTCGCCGAGGATCGCCTGCCCTTTCACATCCTGCCAGATCGATTCTTCCCCTATCCCCCAGCGCACGAACTGGCGGTACTCTTTTTCGGCTGTCCCCCTTCTTCCACTAAACTGGCCGAGCACCCAGGCGGTGGTGAGGCAGGGATGGGGCTTTTCTTTCCCTGCTGTGGCAAGATAACTGGACCATTTCCATTCTTCCGGTCGATCCACCATATGTGCCCTGACGGGGTTCAAGACGACGTACCGGCAGACTGCAAGGAGATGGCTGTCTTTCTGTATCAGAATGGCCTTGTACCGGCCCTGAAAAAGGTGGCCGGGCCTGTTGCGGCGTTTATTGAAGAGTTGGGTATAGACGCCGTTAAGTTGGCGCATGCCGATGGAGAGATTGCCGTCAGGGGTCTCGATAAGAAGATGGTAGTGGTTGTCCATGAGGCAGTAGGCATGACAGAGCCAGTGGTAGCGTTTATTGACACGCTGGAGGGTGGTCAGGAAGTTGATCCGGTCCTGGTCGTCCTTGAAGACGGCTTTCTTTTCGTTCCCGCGGCTGGTTATATGGTAGACAGCGCCGGAGTATTCTATGCGCAAAGGGCGGGCCATGGGGTGACTATAGCACAATCAGACCGCGATGACAAGAAAGTAGACCTGACCCCATGGGCCGCTGCCACGTACGCATACTCACACTGTCTTCTTCACCATCCTCCCGGCGAAATAGAAAAACAGAACCGTGTACGCGGTCAGGACCAGGAGGGAGCCCATGGCAGGCTCGTTGCCCGAGGCCATGCTCCGGAGCAGGAGGCTGGCATGGGTCAGGGGATAGATGAGCACCAGGCTGACAAAGGGTTCCGGCAGTTTGTCGGGAGAGAAGAACGTGCCTGCCAGGAAGGACATGGGAATAATAAAAAAACTGTTGAAGTTCGCCATGTCTTCATGGGAGCGGGCGATCATCGCCGCCATCACGCCCATGGAGCCGAAACAGAAGGCAGTAAGAAACAGCACGATGAAAAAAAGAGGCGACAGATGGATATCCATCCCGGAGATCATGCCTACGGCGAGAAGGGAGAGCGCGGAAAACGTCCCCCGCGTGAGCCCGGCAAGGGCCCTGCCGAGGGCGATGGACCAGGGGCCGACAGGCGAAACGAGTACTTCCTCTATTGTCTTGGTGTAAAGCTTGCTTATGTTGAGCGACGTTGCAACAGGGCCGAAACTGTTGTTCATGGCTGACAGCGCGAGGATTCCCGGAAGCACGAAGTCCAGGTATGTCCCGCCGTTCACGTTCAGGCCCCGCCCGAGCCCCCAGCCGAAGGTGACGAGGTACAGGAGGGGCATGACCATGCTCGACGCCAGAAACCGCCAGGGCTTCTTCCTGATGAGGAGCATCTCTTTCCAGAAAATCGGGTAAAAATTCATAACAACCTAACCCGGACTAGCCGGAACCAAAATCTGCCACGAAGACTCGAAGGCACGAAAAAAAACAAAAGTAGTTTAGTGTCTTGCTTTAGGGCTCAATTTCATGCCTTACTTTGTGTCTTAGCGCCTTTGTGGCCGAATTTTGTTTCCATTTTGAAAAGAATTTGACTCATAGCTGACTATTAACGATATGTTTGGACACGGATTTTCACGGAAACTGCATGATCAAAGAAAGCCCGGTTTTTCGTATTTCTTCAGAACAAAATAGATAACCGGAGAGGCACAGCATCACGGAAAAATCATTCAAGGAGAAATGGGGATAATGGTGAAAGGGGGAAATAATCGTGAGCAAAATTCTCCATCTTCCCAGCTTCTCCCTTTCTCTTTACGTAGTTTTTTCTTCTCTACTGAAGATAAGTGCCTAAGATTTTTTCATTCGCGTCCATTTGCGCCAATTCGCGGCCAACTCATTCACCCTTCGATCCGTTCCCCCGTCAGCTTGATGAACACGTCCTCGAGGGTGGAGTCCCGGACGACAATATCGCAGCCGGCATGGCGGCCGGCGTCAATCGCCTCTTCCCGTGTCCGGAAAAATGCTTGTGGAATCTCATGCCTGCCGAGACATTCGAGGGCGAACCTGCCGACATCGGCCTTGAGCGCCGCAGGCTCTCCCTCGGCGATGATCTTCCCCGAGCGCATGATGGCCACCCGGTCGCACAGGGCGTCAGCCTCTTCAATATAGTGCGTCGTGAGCATGATGGTGATGCCGCTTTGCTTGAGCGATTCGATCAGACCCCAGATCATCCGGCGCGCCTGCGGGTCGAGGCCAACCGTGGGCTCGTCCATGAAAACGACAGCGGGCCGATGCATCAAACCGCGGGCAATGAGCAGCCTCCGGCGCATGCCTCCCGAGAGATGGTCCACAGGAGTGTCCCGCTTCTCCCAGAGGCCAACAAAACGCAGGAGTTCTTCGGTCCTCTCCTGTATGGAGGAACGCTTCATCCGGTGGAGCCTGCCGTGGTATTCGAGGTTCTGGGCCGTGGTGAGCTCGATATCCAGATTGATCATCTGCGGCACGACGCCGATCGACTGCTTGACGCGCAGCGGTGCAGCCGTCACATCGAACCCCGCTACCCTCGCCGTTCCCGACGAAGGCGCGAGCAGTGTGGTCAGCATTCGTATGGTCGTGGTCTTTCCCGCCCCGTTGGGACCGAGGAGCCCGAAGACCGATCCCTTTTCGACGGTGAAGCTCACGGAGTCCACTGCTGCCAGACCGTCGAAGTATTTCGTCAGGTTTATTGTTTCGATCATACGCTTCCGGCCGTTGGCATGCTGCCTTTCGTTGCCCCCCAGGGCCATTGCATTCAACTGGACCGAGAAGGATCAGAAACCTAAAAAAGTCGGGCCGTAGATATCCAAAAGTAGGCGCCTTTAGGCGACGCAGAAAAAGCGGATAGACCCAACATTCAAGGAAAAGCCATAAACTCGCCAAAGAGTTTTGACGGGATTTACAGGATAAAGAGCAGGGTGGTGCTTCAATCTTCAGTCTTCTGTCTTAAGTCTGTTATCTGTAATCAATATTCTGTCTACTGTCTACTGCTTTCTGTCTTCCGCGTCATCCTCAAGCCCGAGGGCCCTGATCTTCCTGTGCAGATTGCTCCGCTCAACGCCGATGGCGTCGGCTGTCCTGCTGACGTTGTCCCCGTGTTCCTTCAGTTTGATCCTGATGAATTCCTTCTCGAAGGCGGCACGGGCATCTTTCAAGGTAGAGAATGCCTTCACCAGTCCCGGCATCCGGTCTCCTTCCGCCCCGCCGCCGGCCTGGACCGTGTTGATCGGCGGGGGAACGTCGGCAGGGGTAATGGTCTTGCCGGGCGCCATGATAATGAGCCGTTCGATGGTGTTTCTGAGTTCGCGTACATTTCCCGGCCACGGGTAGCGGGTAAACAACTGGAGCGCCTCGTCTTCGACCGTCTTCGGTTTCTGGCCGTATTCGAGGGAGAACTCCAGCAGAAAGTATTGGACCAGCCGGGGAATATCTTCGACACGCCGGCGGAGCGGCGGCACGTCAAGGGGAATAACGTTCAGCCGGTAGTAGAGATCTTCACGGAAGGCGCCCTGTTTTATCTCTTCGGCAAGGTCCTTGTTCGACGCGGCAATGACCCGCACGTCCGTCGTGAGGGTCTTCGTCCCGCCGACGCGCTGGAACGCCTGCCCCTCGAGGACACGAAGCACTTTTGCCTGTGTTGCCAGGCTCATATCCGCTATCTCGTCCAGAAAGATCGTGCCTCCATCGGCAATCTCGAATTTTCCGCGCTTCATGGCGGTGGCGCCGGTGAATGCCCCCTTCTCATGGCCGAAGAGTTCACTTTCGATGATTTCCTGGGGTATTGCCGCGCAGTTCACTTCCACGAAGGACGCGGTGGAGCGCTTACTGGCGCGGTGAATGGCGCGCGCCACGAGTTCCTTGCCCGTTCCGCTCTCGCCGTGGATCAACACCCAGCCCTTACTCGGGCCGGCAAGCGCTATCTGGCTTTTGAGTGCCTTGATCGCCTTGCTCTCTCCAACGATCTCGTAACGTGCCTCGATCCGCCTCCGGAGAGATTCATTTTCTTCATGGAGCCGGTATTTCTCGAGGCCATGCCGCACCGCGAGTGATACCCTCTCGAGGGAGAGCGGCTTCTCGATAAAATCATAGGCCCCCATCTTGGTCGTTTTTACCGCCGTCTCTATGGTACCGTGGCCCGATATCATAATGACCGGCATGTCCGGCCTGATGTCCCTGATCCTGCTGAGCGTATCGATACCATCCATCTGCGGCATGGCGATATCGAGAAGGGTGAGCGCAGGGTGAGCGTCACTGAGCATTTCAATTCCCGCCCGCCCCGAGGAGGCAGTCACGACCTCGTATCCATCGTCATGCAACACGCCCGCGAGGGTCTTGAGGATGCTTTCCTCATCGTCTATTATGAGTACGGTTTCATTGTGCATGATTGTACACTCGCTCCACGTTTCTGGACTGCCGGGCCGGGGGAATCCCCGAACACCGCTCTTGCATTTTCTTTCCCCTCATAGGGCAGCCACTGTGGAGAAGGACCGTATAGTCAAAATCCTTACCACAGAGGACGCAGAGATTTGAATAGGGCTTTCATAATGTTAGCCGCAGATTTGCGCAGATGAACGCAGATAGAATTTTGATACTGAATAGTATATTCTTATCGTTACTCTCTTAAATCCGCCTTTTCCGCGTCGCCTAAAGGTGCCTACTTTTGGATATCTGCGTCCCCTTAGATTTTGTCAGTATTACTTGCGTCCAGAGTGGCCGCTTCTGGTTCGAGGCTATCTGCGGTTCAATCCCCCTTCATCTGTTCATAAAACGTTTGACCCTACCAGAACGTCCTGTTTTGCCTACCGTCCCAGCCGCTTCCTGAGAAGGGCAATAACACGGTCGATATCTTCCTCTGTCGTCTCCCGGCCGAGACTGAAACGAACCGCTCCCCTGGCAAGCGACGCGTCCGTACCCATGGCTGCCAGCACGTGCGAGGGTTCTACACTATCGCCGTGGCAGGCAGCCCCCGGCGACACGGCAACTCCCTCGAGTGCCTTGATTACCGTGGGCGCATCGTATCCTGCAAAACTGATATTCCAGGTGTTGGGCAACCGGTTGTCCGGATGTCCGTTCATGGTCGCGTCGATTCTCGCTTCCTTGATACCCTCGAGCAGCCGTCGGCCCAGTCCGGCCTGGCGCGGGCCCTCCGTGCTGAGGGAGGCCTCGGCGAGGGAGCAGGCCTTGCCGAGGCCTACGATGCTTGCGAGGTTTTCCGTACCCGGGCGCAGCCCTCTCTCATGTCCGGCGCCGTGGAGAAGTGGCTGAAGCCTCCTGCCCTCCTTGATAGCGAGCGCGCCGACTCCCTTCGGGGCATAGAGCTTATGGCCCGCCACGGTCAGAAAATCCACTCCCAGCTCATCGGTCCTGCATTGCACCTTGCCCACGCTCTGGGCGGCATCGGTGTGAACGGGGATGCCGCGGCCCGCGGCAATACGGGTAAGCTCTCTAATCGGCTGGATCGTGCCCACCTCATTGTTCGAATGCATAATGGAGACGAGCACGGTCTCCGGGGTAACTGCCTTTTCGAGATCGTCGGGATCCACCATCCCGTAGTGGTCCACCGGCAGATAGGTGACCCGATGCCCTTTTTTCTCAAGATATTGGCACGGCGCAAGCACGGCGGGATGCTCAATGCTCGACGTGATAATGTGGCTTGCCTTGTCCGCTGCCGCTGCAATACCGCGAAGCACCATGTTGTTCGATTCCGTGGCTCCGCTCGTGAAAATGGTCTCTGAAGCCCTGCACCCGAGAAGATGCGCTACCCGCTCTCTGGCTGTTTCCAGGCCCTCCCGGCAGGCAACGCCGAACTCGTGACTGCTCGAAGGATTGCCGAACCGGTCGGTGAGGTACGGCATCATTGCTTCCAGAACCCTGGAGTCAACGGGCGTGCTTGCATTATAGTCCAGGTAGATTTTTTTCATAGCCAGGAAAGAGAGCCCAGGGACAGGACTGATCCCCGGGCTGCGGATCGCTTCGCAGCCCGTTAAAAGAAGAACAGCCTCGTGAGCGCAGGCGCCAGACCTTGAATAATAACCGTAATGGCGATCATGGCGATGATGGATAATACCGTATAGCCCGGCGACTTGCTGTCCGGTGTTGCCATAAGAGGGCTGAGCCCCAGGTAGAGCAAATATATCCCGTAAAGACTTATGAGGATCATCGGTACGTACAAAAAGGGCATAACATACAGGGCACCCGCGATCCAGACCGGCGTATAGGCGTATGCGGCTACTTTCAATGACTGCACGCTGCTTTTTTTCGATTCAAAGGTCACTGCCAGGTTATTAATGATTGCGCCGGCAACAAGAATCCCGGCGATGTTCATAACATATTCGAGAATGCCGGAAAAAAGCAGATAGCTCATGGGGTATCGGACCGTCTCACCCATGACGCCGAAACCGACGATCCCCTGCCCGATTATGGACGCTATGGCGGGAATTGCTGCAAGGACCGCGACATAGTTGAAAATGATATCCTTGGGTGTCACCTCTTCCGATCTGATAATCTTCCATTCATCCTTGGGATTCAGAATGAGGTTTTTCACCCTGGCCAGCAGCTTCTCCATGCTCTCCTCCTTTGATGCCGTGCCATAATGTCAAACTCTAGCCACAGAGACCACAGAGAACATCTTGAATTAAGAGAGTGAAGCCTCTTTAGGCTTTCCTCCCCCTCTGTGGCCTCTTTATTGAAGCCCTCTTCGTTCTTCTTTGTCCCTTTAACGATGAGTACACAGAGAATCTTAATGAAAAACAGTTTGTTGGTGTTCGGGTTTTCCCCAAGCATTCCTCAGTGCTCTCTGTGGTTTCATGCTTACCTCTTCAGTTTTCATAAACCTTTTGACAGTACCAGCCGTTCTTCATTACGCGGTGCGCTCAAAAACCCCTGTCGTCAGATAACGCTCGCCTCCGTCGGGAAAGATGGTGACCACCCGCTTACCTTTCCCCAGCCGCGCAGCGACCTGAAGCGCCGCCCAGCAGGCCGCGCCCGATGAAATGCCGACGAGGACGCCTTCTTCCCGCGCGAGCTGTTTCGTTGTCTCCGCAGCCCGGCTGTTCGTCACCTGAATGACCTCATCGTACACTTTGGTATTGAGAATCGCCGGCACAAATCCCGCGCCGATACCCGGGATACTGTGCGGGCCCGACTGGCCGCCCGATAGCACCGGAGAACTGGCGGGTTCTACGGCAACAACCTGTAGATTCCGGTGAGATGGCCGAAGCACCTCGCCGACTCCGGTTATCGTACCTCCCGTACCGACACCGGCGACAAAAGCGTCAATGCTCTTTCTGCCCATGTCGTCCAGAATCTCCCGGGCCGTGGTTTCCCGATGGATCCGGGGATTGGCCGCATTGCCGAACTGGTCGGGCATGAAGACATTGCCTGAGTTAGCCAAATCATTGGCTTTCTGGATGGCGCCCTTCATGCCTTGCTCTGCGGGCGTGAGCACGAGCTCGGCTCCATATGCCTCGAGCAGGCTGCGTCGTTCCAGGCTCATCGCCTCGGACATCGTCAGGAGGATCGGGTAGCCTTTGACCGCTGCTACCAGGGCAAGACCGATTCCGGTGTTGCCGCTCGTCGGTTCGACGATCTTCATCCCCTTGGTGAGGCGCCCCTGTTTCTCCGCATCCACGATCATCGCGAAGGCCGGCCGGTCTTTCACGCTCCCACCGGGATTAAAGCCCTCGAGCTTTGCCCAGACCTCGGCATCGCCGGCACCCGTGAGCCGATTGAGCTTCACCATCGGGGTTTTCCCGATCAAATCAAGTATCGTGTCGGCCTTCGGCATCTCGCTTGTGTGCTTGTTCCTGCTCCAATGGGGATATGCGCTGCCTACCGTACGGTGTGCATTTTTTTGTGGCCGGCCCCTCTCGGCATAGCGCTCTGGAGGGCGCTCACGATATCTTCTACCGTCAAGACGGCCCCGCCGGGCCTGCCGTAGAACGAGACGCCGGTTCTGCCGTTCACTGCCAGTTTAACATCCTCCACCATCTGTCCCATGTTCATTTCGGCGACAAGGATGTGCTCCACCCGCTCCGCTGCCGCGGCAATAACCTGTTCCGGGAAGGGGAAGAGGGTGATCGGACGGATCAGGCCTGCCTTGATCCCCTGGGACCGCGCAATGCTCACGGCAGTCCGAGCGATGCGCGCTGCAGTACCGAAGGCAACGATAGCTATTTCTGCATCCTCAATATGCACGGACTCGTGCATCACCTCAGTTTCCATCATGCGGTCGTATTTGATCTTGAGCTTATAATTGTGCCGTTCCAAGAGGCCGTCTTCTCCCGGCAGCATAAAGAGTGAACGGATTACATTGCCGGGCCGCCCCTCGGCGCCCGTAAGCGCCCAGGGTTTCTCGACACGCTTGGGCGTTATTTCCGGCAGTTCAACGGGCTCCATCATCTGGCCGATGACCCCGTCACCCAGTATCATCACCGGGGTCCGGTACTCATCCGCTTTCTCAAAGGCCCGCACGGTCAGGTTCACCACCTCCTGCAGCGTGGCCGGTGCATACACGAGGAGCTTGTAATCCCCGTGGCCGCCCCCCTTCACTGCCTGGAAGTAATCGGCCTGGGACGGCGCAATGTTTCCGAGCCCCGGCCCGCCGCGCTGCATATTCACGATAACCGCCGGCAGTTCCGCCGCAGCCAGGTAGGAAAGGGTTTCCTGCATGAGGCTGATGCCGGGGCTGGATGACGAAGTCATGGCCCGATCACCAACTGCCGCGGCGCCGAACACCATGTTGATGGCCGCTATCTCGCTTTCCGCCTGCACGAACGTGCCTCCCACTTCCGGCAGCCTGCGGGACATATATTCCGGTATCTCGTTCTGCGGGGTGATGGGATAGCCGAAATACCGTTTACATCCGGCCCGAACCGCGGCCTCGGCCAATGCTTCATTTCCTGATATCAATATTGTTGACATGCACGCTTCCTTCTTTCAAGATACGTTACCGACCAGGATCGTTATTTTGAGTCTGCCACCCTTACGCCAAGCAAGACTTTTTTGACCCCGCGGCCATCCCGCCCACGCGGGACTGCGGGATGTCACGTTATCGATGTCCCGTCAAGTCGGGACTGCCGGAGGAGTTCCACAGGATGTACAGCCTAAAGGCCACAGGCATGATAACGACCGATGAACGTCAATGACTTCTTACCCGGTTCATCCTGTTATCCTGTCCAAGATTATGGTGTTATTTCACTCGTCCGAGGCATTGCCTCGCTAAGTATTGTTGCCGTTCAACTCGCATCAACATACGGTGCAGGACCGGGGGGCAACCAGGAGCGACAGCCACGATTCCGCCCAGCAGCCTCTATTTCCAGACCTCGATCGCCGCGTCGGGACACATCTCGGCGCAGAGCGCGCAGCCCGTACAGTTGCCCTCGGCGTCGCAGTACTCGACGAAATAGTAGCCATTCCGGTTGAACTCGGAACCAAGCTTGATATGTTTTTTCGCACAGGCCAGGGTACAGAGTTCACAGCCTTTACAGTATTCTTCATTGATTACGATCTTACCCACTACGCATTTCCCCTCTCTATCATCTCCTCGGCGTGCCTGATCGTCGCGTCGGTAATGGTCTTCCCTCCCAGCATCCGGGCAATCTCGGTCACGCGCTCTTGGTGCGCAAGTGCGTGAACCTCGGTACTCGTCCGCTCCTGCTTCACGGACTTGACGACTCCATAGTGGTGCATGGCCATGCTCGCGATCTGCGGCAGGTGCGTGATACAGAACACCTGGCGCCGTTCCGCTATTCGCCTGAGTTTTTTCCCTACTTCCTCGGCAACGGCGCCGCCGATACCGGCATCCACTTCATCAAAGACGAGTGTCGGGATGTTGTCTCCTTCGACGAGAATGGTCTTGAGCGCCAGCATGATGCGCGAAAGCTCGCCTCCCGACACAATCTTCGCAAGCGCCTTCGGTTCCTCGCCGGGATTCGGGGAGATGAGAAATTCCACGCGGTCGGCGCCGCGCGGTCCGACTTTCAGGCCGTCATCGGTGTCGTTCCCGGCCTCCTGGGTTATCTTCACGGAGAACGTCGTCTTCTTCATCCCGAGATGTGCAAGTTCGGTCTCTACCTTGGACTCCAGGTCAGCCGCGGCCGCTCGCCGCTTTTTGGTGAGTTCCCTCGCCATTGCCGTGAGGTCGGACTTGAGCTCTGCGATTGCTCCCCGCAGGCGTTCCTGCTCTTCGCCGCTCCGCTCCATCCGGTCGAGTTCTTCCGCCGCCCCCTTTCCGAATGCGACAATATCGGCGATCGTGGCGCCGTATTTCTTCTTCAGGCGCTGAATAAGGTCCAGCCGGTCACCAATCTCTTCAAGGCGCTTCGGATCGAATTCCACTGCCTCTGCATACGAGGCGATATCCCGTGCCGCTTCTTCTATCTGCAGGCGGCCTGCTTCACATAATTCTAATGCCGGGGCGAGCCGTGTATCTATGGAGACGATGTCCCCGAGGTCCGTCACCGCTTTCTTGAGCCCTGACAGAACGGAACGCTCGGAAGAGTAGAGTGCCTCGTCCACTGCCCGTGAAAGACCGGCAAGCTTTTCCGCATTCGCGATAAGTTTCTGGTCAGTCGCAAGGGTTTCATCTTCCCCTTCCTTGAGCTGGGCAACTTCTATCTCATTCTTCTGGTACCGGAGCAGGTCTTCCCGCTGCGCCCGCTCGCGTTCCCCGGCCTCCAGATCCTCAAGCGCCCGTCGCAGTTCCTGGAGCCGCACATAGGCAGCAGCGAGTGTTTCCCGGATTTCCCCGTGGCCGCCGTAGGAATCCAGCATCTCCATCTGACGCTCCAGTGCAAGGAGCGACTGGTGTTCGTGCTGACCGTGGATATCAGCAAGGAAGACACCGAGGGCGGCAAGGGTCGAAAGGTTCGCCAGGCTGCCGTTAATGTACACCTTGTTCTTCCCCGAAGAAGCGATCACCCGCCGAACGAGCAGATCCTCGCCCTCCTCTGCGCCAATCCCCTGTTCTGAAAGAAGAGCGGCAATGTCATGGGAACCGTGACCATTAAAATCGAATGCCGCCTCCACGACTGCTTCCGAGCAACCAGTGCGTATAAGGTCATTACTGGCGCGTTCGCCGAGAGCCAGGTTCAGGGCATCGACCACTATGGACTTCCCGGCACCGGTCTCTCCGGTAAATACGTTCAACCCCGGCG
>CAJHXR010000003.1_pt1 | contig 12570 bp, 11 predicted proteins | sample 9198421 | NCBI WGS metagenome assembly CAJHXR01 (sample SAMEA7708331, study PRJEB35096) | sediment metagenome | biome: marine neritic benthic zone biome [ENVO:01000025]; feature: sediment [ENVO:00002007]; material: shallow marine sediment [ENVO:03000034] sea grass bed [ENVO_01000059] ... | reverse complement strand
GGCTCAGGGTGGACAGATTGGCGAAACCCATGGCCCGTGCATTGCCCTTGATGGTATGGTAAAATCGCTGGATGTTCTTCAACGCGGCCTCGTGCTCGCGCTCCGCCTCCAGGTTTTCCAGTTCCTTCCCGAGCGACTGCAGAATCTCGTACGCTTCGTCGAAGAATGCTTTTTTGAGTTCTTGCAGCTCCTCTTCCGTAAATGAAATCTCGTCGGTCATCGTACGCTCCTCATGTTCACCGTCCGCCGTGCCGTGCCTGGGTTGACCCTCGGGCCCTTCCTCCAGCACTCATCCACGCTTGATGCGCTCTTTGATTTCATCAATAACGTCCTTCACGGACTTATCCGATGTATCGATGGTCATGTCAGCCAGCCGGTAACATGCTTCACGGCTTTCGAGAAGTTCTCGTATCTGTGCCAGGGGATCACCGACCTGGATAAGCGGCCGGTGGGTCTCGTGCTTGATGCGGTCGAAGATCACCTCAGGCCGCCCGGTGAGGCAGACGGTGAGGCCGTTGGTGCGGAAGGCCTCGCGGTTCTCGTCGCGGATCACCGCGCCGCCGCCCGTCGAAATGACCTGCCGCTCCCCTTTCATGACCCGGCGGATCACCCGCGTCTCCACATCGCGGAAATAGGGCTCGCCCCGCGTCGCGAATATCTCGGTGATTGCCGTCTTCTCGTCGGCCTCGATGATCTCGTCGGTGTCGACGAAGGTATAGCCGAGCTCTTTCGCCAGCCCCGTACCCACGCTTGTCTTGCCGACACCCATGAAACCGGTCAGGATGATGTTCTTGTACATGCTTTTTTAAATTCCAAATTTCAAAATCCAAATCTCAAACGAAATACCAATTCAAAAAAAACATAATTCCGCTTGACCAGGCTCGCAATATGGAGCCGAAGTCTCTTGTCTCTTATCTCTTGTCTGTCCTCTCTCGTCTGTCCTCTCTTGTCTGTTTTCTGTCTCCCGTCTCCTGTCTATAACCTACTTCTTCTTCTCCGCCGCCTTCGGCTCCTCGATCCCCATCCGGATCCGGAGCGACTTCATAACCATATTATAGTTCCTTTTCATCTCGATGAGGCTGTCTCCGCCGAATTTTTCTATCATGGCCCCGGCGATTTCGAATGCAGCGGCGGCCTCGCCCACCACCCCGGCCGCAGGCACGGCGCAGATGTCGGCACGCTCCACGCTTGCCTTGAAGGGCTTTTTGCTCGCCATATCCACGGAGCGCAGGGGTTTGTAAAGCGTGGGGATGGGCTTCATCGCCGCCCGGACCACGATGTCCTCGCCGTTGGTCATTCCCCCTTCTATCCCACCGGCGTTGTTCGTCTTGCGGTAATAGCCTGCCTTTTTACTCCAGAAGATCTCGTCGTGCACCAGGGATCCGGGTTGGTCAGCGGCGCTGAATCCCGCCCCGACTTCCACGCCCTTGATCGCCTGGATGCTCATGAGGGCAGACACCAGCCTGCTGTTCAGCTTCCGGTCCCAGTGGACGTGGCTCCCCAGGCCCATGGGCACACCCGTCACGATCACCTCGAACACGCCGCCCAGGGAGTCACCTGTTTTTTTTGCCTCGTCGATCTTCTTCATCATTTTTTTCTCGGCATCGGGATCTGCACAGCGCAGCTCTGAAGCTTCGGCCCGTTTTTTTATCTCTTTCCGCGAGATGTCCCCTGCCCCTGCATGGACGCCACCGATGGTCTTCACGTGGCTCATTACCTCGATGCCGAACTCCTCCAGCAGACGCTTTGCCACGGCGCCCACAGCAACGCGCATGGCCGTCTCCCGGGCGCTCGACCGCTCAAGGATGTTCCGCACGTCCGCCATACCGTACTTCATGGCACCGGCCAGGTCAGCATGTCCCGGCCGCGGACGGGTCACCGGTTCGGCGGAGTTCAGGAACATGGGGTCCGGAGACATGGTGCCCCGCCAGTTCTCCCAGTCTTTATTGCGGATATTCAGGCCGATGGGGCTCCCCAGGGTCCGGCCCCACCGCACGCCCGTAAAGATCTTGACGATGTCCTTCTCGATCTTCATCCGCGCGCCCCGGCCGTATCCCACCTGTCTCCGGGCAAGGTCGCGGTCGATGTCGGTGATCCTGATCAGAAGACCTGCGGGCATGCCCTCGATGATCCCCATCAGAAGCTCCCCGTGCGACTCGCCTGCCGTTAAATATCTCAGCATCCTGCTTCTCCTTACCTTGAACCTGCCATACGATCTGCCTGCCGACGCGGATGCCCCGATCAGGCCGCGCTCAGGCATGACAGAACGATTGCAATTGTACTAAACTCGCCTCCATTTGGCAAGAAATAATAGGGAGGGGAAAGCGGAGATCGCTGCTTTTTCTAAGGGTTATGTCATGGAGTGGCAAGAAAAGGCCTGTTTGCTGAGTGCTATATCATTGAATTTTGTGGTTATTTTAGAAAACGCCGAAGCAGGGCAATATAGCTTCGCAAAAAATACGGAAAACACATTTTCCGTCATTCCCGTGAAAAAGGGAATCCAGTTTTTTCAGGCAATTATTTTGACCCTGGATACCCGCTGAAGCCTGCCCCCGTGAAAATGAGGGTGGGTATGACGACTTTTTACGAACGCATCAGGCATAGATCATAAAAAAACCCGGCCCCCTGTGCAGGGAAGCCGGGTTTTGCAGACGATGAAAACAGGTATGTGGAGCGCCTCTCCCGCTGAAGCGGGACTAAAGCGGGACCGCGGGATTAGAACGCGACGCCGAGGGCCAGACCTAAGAGGCCGTAAAAACCGACTTCACTTTCATTACCGCAGTCCGCGCCGGGAACGCTGGTGCTGTTACATTCATCATCAATGCCGATGAAGCTGCCGATGTGAAAAGACGGAATGAATGAAACGTTCCCCGATCCCATGGGGATCCTGCCGCCGATCTCGAAATCGATTTTCAGGGCCGTTGAGCTGCCTTCGCCGGAATAGTATTGGGACGCAGGGGCATAGTCCCTGTCGATATAACTCCAGTCAGTCGTCCAGATGCCGACAGTGCCGCCGATGAAGAAGCCCTTCATGCCGTCGCCCGAGGCATAGCGCCTGATACCAAAGTCAACGCCCGGGCCGTCGCCTTCTTCTTCGTACCAGCCGTCGTCATAATCGTAGTCGAGCGAACCGAGGCGGATGAACATAGAGTGGTTGTCATTCAGCATCCGCTCATACTCCGCATAAAACACGCTCGCCGAGACATCAGGACCGAACAGGCCCATGCCGCCAAAATTGATGGATTGGTCCTGTGCCAGCGCCGGCGCTGCAGCCCCGGCAAGACAGAAGAGGACTCCCACTGCTACTGCAACGATCTTCTTCATTACAATACCCTCCTTCTTGATTTCCCGTCCCGAGGACGGGGTAATTATATGCGGCTAAGCGAATAGTGCTCACCGGACCTGCGGCCAGGTACGTGGACCGGGATGAACTGAACAGTAAAACGCGTCTTGGGATTCGACAACAAATGCAGTGGTCCCTTGTTAAATCGACGATAGTAGAAAATTCATGAACTGTCAAGGCAATATTCTACCCGGGAAAGATGGATTATGGATGCTATTACCGCAGTCAATCCCGGTCCAGGATCAAACGCCTGTTGCACGCTGAACGTTCAGTCCTGTATTCTGTTTGAAAAAACAGCAAGTTTCCCTACCAGTGCCTGCTATACCTGCATTCTCAGGTTTACAAGTATTGCTTTCTGAAACGCATGATTATCACCCTCCCCCGGTCGGGGTATTTTTCGGGTATGGCGGCAAAAAAGCTCTTTTCTGATCTCTATTAAAAAAAGTAGACAACTACAGGCGCGGAGTTACGAAGAAATCATTCAAGGAGAAATGGTGAAAGGGGAAATAATTTCGATTTAACATTTTCTATTTTTTCCAGCTTCACCCTATCTCCCAAAGTACGCACTGCGCGCTACCGAGGCGGCATGCACAGAACCTTGGCCAGATATGGGTAGATGCGCAACAGAAAATGTGGTATATTCTGCCACAGACTACAGATGACAGAAAATAGACTACAGACGTGGGAATTTACAGCCAGTTGATCTTCACAGCAGATACATAATTCGGCTACAGACACTGGCTACTCACCGCTCCATCGTTCATAAACAGAGGAGAACACTCAATGCAATACACACAGGGATCGATCGGTCGGGTCTTTATTATTAAATTCGAGGACAGGGACGATCTCCTCGAGGAACTCAAGAACATTGCCCAAAAGGAAAACATCCGGGCTGCTACCATCATGCTCCTCGGCGGCATGCGGGCGGCAGGCGTCGTTGCCGGTCCGAAAAAGCCCGTTATCCCTCCTGAGCCGATGTGGGTCGCCTTCGATGACGGACGCGAGGTGCTGGCATTCGGCACGTTGTTCTGGAAGGGGAGCGAACCGGCGATCCACCTGCACGGCGCCGTGGGACGTGAGCAGGAAACCATCGTCGGTTGCGTTCGGAAGGACAGTTCCGTGTTCCTCGTCGTGGAAGCAGTCATCACGGAAATCCAGGGCGTCGAGGCACGCAAAGAGCTGGATGAAAAGACCGGCATCGCAATGCTGACGTTATGACTCTTGTTTTATCTTCACATATGCTGCTGGTCGAACCCCTCACGTCTGAGGTTGTATGATCGCCCTTCTCTGTGCCGTGCCGATGGAGTCGGAAATGCTCCGCGCTTCCCTGCAGAACGCCGAGTGCCTCACCATCGGATCAAAAGCATTTTTTCTGGGCGCAGAATCCGGCCGCCAGGTTGCGCTCTGCGCAGGCGGCATGGGCAAAGCAAATGCCGCCCATGCCGCGTCCCTGCTGCTGACACAGTTCTTGCCGGAAGCCCTTTTCATCTTCGGCGTGGGCGGGGCCTATCCGGCGTCGGGCGCGAACGTTGGTGACGTTGCCCTGGCAACGGAAGAGGTCGCGGGAGATGAGGGCGTCATGACCGTCGACGGGTTCCGGAACACCGAGTATATCGGTATTCCTCTGATACAGAAAGACAATAAGAATTTCTTCAATACGGTCCCTGCGCCGGAGTTTCTTCTCTCCCAGGCGCGTCAGGCCCTCTCCCATGCCGACGGCCCGGGCAAATACCATACCGGGACCTTCGTGACCCTCTCCACGGCAACGGGGACCAACGCACGTGCCGATGAACTTGAGCAGAGGCACCGCGGCATCTGTGAAAACATGGAGGGTGCGGCAGCCGCGCAGGTTGCGATGATGCATGCAGTCCCCTGGCTCGAGGTGAGGGGCATTTCGAATATCGTGGAAGACCGCGATCTCGCGAAATGGAACCTCACGCTTGCAGCGGAAGCCGTTCAGCGGGCGGTCCGGGCGATACTGGTGAATTGGAATGAATAACACCCTTGTCCACGAAGAACACGAAGAAAAGCAAACCCATTGGACACGGATTTACGTGGACAACGGCGGATACCATCTACAACTAATTATTTGCGACGGTCGGGCACGGATGAGCACTCGCAACGCGCAACCCACTGCTCCTTGACCCATGACCCTGAACTTATGATCCGTGTCCCATTGCTTTGTTTTAGTCTTTCTCTGCGAACTTTGCGGCTCTGCGAGAAAACATGCAGTTTTTTTGGATTTCGCCTCTGTCGTTACTTTGCGTCCCAAGTGGCCGTTTCTGGTTCCAGGCTATTTGCGTCTTAGCAGTTACCTCTGTTTTGCTGTTGTAGGTTGATCCGCTGTTTCAGATGTGATCCGTGTCCCATTGCTTTGTTTTCTGTTTTTCGCGCTCTCAAGACCGGAACCGATATGACCACACCCGTGACCATAGGCTATTCCCCCTGCCCGAACGATACCTTTATCTTTTACGCCCTGATTCATGGGAAGGTATCGATCCCAGGGATCGAGTTCCGCGAGCACCTTGAAGATGTGGAGACGCTGAACAGGATGGCCCTTGATGGAAGCCTGGATATCACCAAGGTCTCATACCATGCGGCCGGACACCTCAGAGAGCGGTATGCCCTGCTCCGGTCCGGCGGCGCCCTCGGCCGGGGATGCGGCCCCCTTGTCGTCGCAAGGCCGGGCGTCACCATGGATGATATAAAACAGGGGACGATCGCGATCCCGGGGGAACTTACTACTGCATACCTGCTTCTCCGGTTGTATGACCCGACGCTGACCACGGTAGCCGTGATGACCTACGATAGGATCATGACAGCCGTGGCCGACGGAAGGGCAACTGCCGGTCTCATCATCCACGAAAGCCGGTTCACCTATCCGCGCTATGGACTCGACAACGTGCTCGACCTCGGCGCATGGTGGGAAGAATACACGGGCCTTCCCATCCCTCTGGGGGGAATTCTTGGCAAGAGATCGCTCGGCAGAGAGCGCCTCATCGAAATAGAAACCGCTGTCCGGGAAAGCATCCGCTACGCCCAATTGCATCATGATGAAGTGCTGGACTACTGCAGGCAGCATGCCCAGGAAATTGACCATGCGGTGATGAAAGGCCATATCGACCTTTACGTCAATGACTTCTCCCTCGACCTGGGCCAGGAGGGCCTTGCGGCAGTACAGAGGCTCTTCAGCGAGGCTGAGACCCGGTCCATCGTGCCTCGGCAGGACAAACCGCTGCTGGCTCAAGACGTATGACCTAAACACGGTTGCATCAGAGTTGTGCCCATCAAAAGCAATAACAAACGCGGTGAACACATGATTACGATCAAACTCTTCGCCATAGTAAAAGACAAGGCAGGCCGGGATGAATTGCAGTTGGATGTTGCCGACAGTACCGTCGCAGAAATCTTGAAGCATATTGCGCGGGAAATTCCCTCCCTCGCGGGAATCGTCACGGCGGGAACCCTGAGGGTATCGATCAACAGCGAGTTCGCTGGCCTCCATGCCGTTGTCAGGGAAGGCGACGAGGTGGGGCTCATGCCGCCCTTCTCCGGGGGGGATACGGACGGAATGCGGCGTATCCGCATTCAGAAGGAACCATTCTCGGTAGACGATGAAATCGAGCGGATCAAGGGCGTATCGCCATCAATCGGGGCGGTCGTGACCTTCCTCGGAACAACGCGCGACGTGTCGCGGGGAAAGCGAGTTTCGAAGCTGGATTTCGAGCACTACCCCGGCATGGCCGAAAAAACACTCGAGGAAATCAGGAAACAGGCCATACAGGACTACGGGGTTGTCGACGTAACGATCATTCACCGGATAGGCACGCTGCCCGTCGGTGAAACCATCGTCCTGATCGTGGTGGCTGCGGGACACCGGGAAGAAGCGTTCCAGGCATGCCGTTTCTGCATCGACGAATTAAAACGGACCACACCGATCTGGAAGCGGGAAACGACACCGGACGGGGAGGTCTGGGTGGAGGAACATCCGTAGGCAACGAGAACTGAGACAGACAGATGAGACAGGACAGACAAAAAAAAGACCGAAGCCTCATCGTCAGTCTTCAGTCTCCATGTCTGATGTCTATACTCTGTTGTCGGTACTCTGCCTTCTATAGTTTCTTCGCTAACTTCTTGCCGTTTCTCATGAAAACCACGCAGGTCGTGCAGTCTTCGTCCTTACGGCAGCGGGTAAGCTCCCAGCACGGCTTTCCCCGGTCCGTAAATGCCGTACACTTCTCCCGCCGATCTTCGGGGCATTCTTTTATTTCCCAGCAGGGCGCGTATTCGAGAAGCTTTTTGATGCCCTCTATGCTGATCTTTCGGGAATGGATCAGTTCCCGGACGCAGCGGAGCCATTCGATGTCGTTCTCCGTGTAGAGCCGGTTCCTCCGTTCACGCGCCGGTGTTATCAATCCATGCTTCTCGTAGAGCCGCAGGGTCTGGGCCGTCGTGCCGACCAGTCGTGCCGCCACCCCCATGGTGTAGAGCGGCGCATCCTTGTCTTTTAGTATGTCCACGCCTTCAATAGCCATATTCTTACCATATTCCTTTGATACTCTCCCACAGGTTGGTCAGATAGCTTGTTATGATCGTCAACTTGTCCGTGACCAGAAGCACACCCATGAGTATGATGATCGCCCCACTCGTGATCTTGATCGCCTTAAAGTGGTCTTTCAGCTTACTGAACGTCGACAGGAACGCGCTGATCGCGACGGCCGACAGAATAAACGGGATGCCGATGCCGAGCGAATAAAACGTCAGCAGCGTCATTCCCGAACCAATGCTCCCTACCTGGGAAGCCTGCGTCAGCGCCGCGCCCAGGAACGGCCCGGTGCAGGGGGTCCAGCCGGCGGCAAAGATAATGCCGACGAGGAAGGTACCGAAATACCCTGCAGGCTTCGCCTTAAGATGGATCTTCGCCTCTTGCTGCAGAAACGGTATCTTGATCACGTCCGCGACGAAGAGGCCGAGGACGATCAGGAGGACTCCGCCACCGATCCTGATGACGTCCCGGTATTCATTCAGCAGCTGTCCGGCAAACGTCGCCGTGGCCCCCAGCACCACGAAGATGGCCGTGAAGCCGAGCACGAAGGCGATGGAATGGAACAGCGTAATATTGATGTTCTTTCTTCGCGTCTCTCTGCCGACGAGTTCGTCGAAGCTTATCCCGGTGATGTACGACACGTACGAGGGGATAAGGGGAAGAATGCATGGTGATACAAAAGAGGACACGCCCATCAGCACCATGAAAAGCAGCGCGGTTACCGTTACACCCTGTGAAAGATCCATTACGAAAGGTGCTACTCCTTTCAATCAGTAGAGAATATAATACCAAAGCAGATCATTTATAGTCAAGGAAAAGTTTTGGTATTTTTTTCTTGACTTATTATAAAATCAGGATTATAGTTTATCTCAATCCCAACCTTTAGGGACCTCCCCTGAAGACGCCCCCCCGGCAGCAATGTCGGGGGGGCATTTTATTGACAAACCACTCAATTTCACTCATCTTTCATTCCCCAGGCAGGCATAAACCAGGCTTCTTGAGGCACCAAATCGCCAGAGGCAGGAAGCAGAGGTCCGGATTCTCCGGAAGGCATGAAGCGCCGGTGAAAGAGCGCTCAACCTGCAAAAAATGCATCCCTGCGAGTACCCCCAGATTCTACTGTATGCCATGCGCGTCCGGAGACACTCGAAGGGAGGGGACATTTCCGTCGCTGGAAGGCGGCAACATTGTAGAATTCAGAATAATACACGGGAGAGAACGCGGTGGTATCGTTAAGCGGTCACGGCCACGAGGCCCGTTTCGTCTGGCGTTTACGTTCTTCGGCGTGAGGCGTCACCGCTACCAAACAACAACGGAGGATTCGTCACCGTCGCCTCCATTCCGACGACACCAAGCCCTGGCAGGGCTTACTCCTTCTTATGCAAACTACGGCTTCCTCTGCAACACGCTCTCGACCATACCCAGGAGGTCTCCCATACGGTACGGCTTCTGTACGAATCCTGCGGCGCCTTGCTTGATCAGGTCGTCTGCATCGCGGTCATGGCTGTAACCGCTCGAAACGATTATCTTCACTTCCGGATTTATCTCCTTCAACCTCTTGAATACTTCCCTGCCGTTCATGTTCGGCATGACCATGTCAAGAAGCACAGTGGCGATCTCGTCGGACCGTTCGGCATACAGGCTCACGGCCTTTCTTCCATCATCGGCCATCAGCACCGTGTACCCGTATTTCTGAAGGATGTCCCTGGCCAGCGCCCTGACCATGGCTTCATCATCGACGACCAGGATCGTGCCCGATCCTTTCTGCGGCGCGATCCCTTCGGCCTTCTTGCGGCACGTTTCCTCCTCGATACAAGCCGGTAAATACAGCCGGAAGGTCGATCCGCGGCCGGGTTCACTGTACACCTGGATAAAACCGTCGTGCTTTTTTATGATACCGTAGGATAGGGACAGCCCCAGTCCCGTACCTTTTTCCTTTGTCGTATAAAAGGGATCGAATATGTGCTCCCGCGTCTCCCGATCCATTCCGGTTCCCGTGTCCGAGATCGAGACCCGCACGAAGTCGCCGGGGTAAATATCGACAAGGGTCTTGACGTCCTCGATGCCGAGAAGCACGTTCTCCGTCTCGAGGGTAAGCGCGCCGCCCTGGGGCATGGAATCACGGGCATTAATGCAGATATTCAATATCGCCTGCTGCACCTGGCCTGCGTCGCAGACAGCCGGCCGGAGATCATCGGCCGTCCTGAGGTTGATCGAGATGCTTTTATCGATCGTCCGGGACAGAAGGGTCACGACCTCTCGAATGATGTCGTTCACATCGTTCGGCCTGGCGTTATACTTCCCGCCCTTTGCAAAGGCGAGCAGTTGCTGGGTCAGTTCAGACGCCCGGTGAGACGCGGCCTCGATAATATCGACATGGCGGAAAATTGGATGCTCCGGCTGCAGCTCGGCCTTGGCGAGGGAGGCATAACCCATGATGGAGGCCAGAAGATTATTGAAATCATGGGCGATCCCGCCGGCCAGCGTGCCGAGGGCCTCGAGCTTCTGCGACTGAAAAAGCTGCTCCTGGAGCTTCTTCTTCTCATCATCGATCTTCCGCTTCTCAGAGATGTCCCGGATCACGGAACGGCTCATGACAAAGGCGCCGTCTGCGTCGAACACCGCCGACGCGTTCATCATGACGGGGAGTGGAGAGCCGTCCTTTTTCTTCATAGTGAGTTCAAGGTTCATCATCCTGCGGCCCTTCTTGAACTGGGGAAACAGCGTCTGGCACACCTCCATGCTCTCGCCCGTAAGCAGGTCTGAAACATGCGCCTTCTTCACGATCTCTTCCCGGCGGTAGCCGATCATGTCGAGGAACGTCCGGTTCACCTCGACGAACAGGCCGGCGCCGTCGAGAGAATAATACCCGTCGGGCGCATTATCATAGAGGTCGCGGTACGTCTCTTCCGAATCTTTTACCTTTTTTTCGAGTTGCACGCGCTCGGTAACGTCGTTCAGCGTCTCGATGGCCCGTATGACCGCGCCCGACGCGTCCTTGACGGGGTAGGCGTGGCATTCCACGAAGACCTTTTTGTCATGATGATCGAAGTGGGTGTGCATGGTCATGGCGGAGGTGCCGGTCTCGAAGACCTCCTTCACCGGGCAGTCGTGGCCGTTGTCCTTGCAGTGCGAGTCAAAGTGGTGGGAGACCGCATAGCAGTATTTCCCGATAACCTCATTCCGATCTATACCCACCTGGGTGCAATAGCCCCGGTTTGCCGAAAGGATCCGGTAGTCCCGGTCCACGACCACGACCCCTTCACCGATGCCTTCCAGCACGCTCGTGAGGAATTCAAGGGACTGCCGGTTCTCATCCTGCAGGCGCCGCTCGACGGTCACGTCCCGCATCACTTCGAGCATGCGCGTGACTGTCCCGTCCCCGTTCCTGATGGGAGAGGCTGTAACTTCCACGAGCATTTCCTGGTTCTGACTGTTGTAATGGCGATGGATGACTTTGGCGGGTTTTCCGGATTCGAAGACTTCGAGATAGGGGCATTCGCCGTCGGGCAGCTGACAGGGGGTGTCCTGATGGTGGAGTACGCTGTAACAGGACTTGCCGATCACGTTCTCGCGGGCATCACGCTGCATGTCGAGAAGCGCATCGTTCACCATAATGACGCGGCACCCGTTCTCGATGACCATGACCGGGTCGCTGACGCTGTTAATGAAGTCCTGGCAATACTTGTCGCATTCCATGCCTTACTTCTCCGGGTCCCGGAGCGACTGCTTCGCGACAGCCCTCTGAATTGGAGGCGCAGTGATATGATAATACAAAATGTTGCAAATTTCAAGTGCTTTTTGGTAACAAAACATCCGACAGAAAAATGAGCTGAGAATTATAATCAAAACACAAATCTTATTTAGCCACGAATGGACACGAATAATCACGAATAATAACAATTAGTGAGGCAAGGCCTCAGACCAATGAAATAAAACCGTAATTTCAGACAGGATACCAGGATGAACTGGATAAAAAATTATCGGCTTTTATCGGACGGTATCCTGTAATCCTGTCAAAAAGGTTGTGTTTTTCGTGAGGGTGGCCGACTCAAAAACTTGACTCAACATTAAAGACCTTCGCCAGGCACGGAGGGTCAGGTCTTGTTCAGTGCATCAGTCCTTTTCCCGCAGCAAACGGCTGATTGTCGAGTAATGCACGCCCACATGCCGGGCGATCTCGCTCTGGCGGTAGCCATGCTTCTCCACCGCCTCCACGATCTTCTTCGCGAGCTTTCGACGATCATGGATGCTCGTCCCTGAGAAAAGCCTGGAAAGCACCGGTCGGGTTGCGTATCGCTGGCTTCTCGGTATTTCGGGGACATCCTTGTACTTCCTCAGCCGATCGGCAAGGCCGTCTACAAAATTATCCTCTCCCAGGAGTGCCTGGCCTTTGACGTCTTGCCAGATCGAATCGTTCCCGATCCCCCAGCGCACGAACTGGCGGTACTCTTTCTCTGCCTTGGCTCTCGTTCGGCTGAATTTGCTGAGCACCCAAGCCGTAATGAGGCAGGGATGGGATCTCTCCTTCCCGGCCGTGGCCAGATAGCTGGACCACTTCCACTCTTCAGGCTTTTCGACTATGTTGGCCCGAACAGGATTCAAGACGACGTACCGGCAGACTTCAAGGAGATGGCTGTCTTTCTGGATAACAATGGCCTTGTACCGACCCTGAAAGAGG